>Ga0316206_1000405_pt1 | contig 62503 bp, 55 predicted proteins | sample 6monthpyrite_MG_FD_204942 | JGI IMG/M metagenome (GOLD analysis project Ga0316206, IMG submission 204942) | Microbial mat bacterial communities from mineral coupon in-situ incubated in ocean water Damariscotta River, Maine, United States -... | ecosystem: Environmental > Aquatic > Marine >...
TTCTGCTGCGAAGGCAGAGGCTTCAGGTCTGGCTGTAAAATCAGTCGAAGATGCCGTGAAAGAAGCTGACCTGGTTATGGTTTTGACGCCAGATGAGTTCCAGTTCCAACTATACAAAGATCAGATTGCGTCAAATATCAAAAAGGGTGCTGTGCTGGCATTTGCACATGGTTTCAGTATTCATTACAACCAGATTGTTCCACGTGAAGATCTTGATGTGATCATGATTGCACCAAAGGCACCGGGTCATACGGTACGTAATGAATTTAAAAATGGTGGTGGTATTCCCGATTTAATCGCGATATTCCAGGATGCCTCAGGTAAAGCAAAAAATATTGCCCTGTCATATGCCTCAGCTATTGGTGGTGGCCGTACCGGTATCATCGAGACTACCTTTAAAGATGAAACAGAAACTGACCTGTTTGGCGAGCAAGCTGTTTTATGTGGTGGTGCGGTTGAGCTGGTTAAAGCCGGTTTCGAAACATTGGTTGAAGGTGGTTATGCACCAGAGATGGCTTACTTCGAATGTCTTCACGAATTAAAACTTATCGTTGACCTGATGTATGAAGGCGGTATCGCTAACATGAATTATTCAATATCGAATAATGCAGAATACGGCGAGTATGTGACCGGTGAAAAGGTTATCAATGATGAAAGTCGCAATGCGATGAAACAGTGTCTGAAGAACATTCAGTCTGGTGAATATGCCAAGCGATTTATTCTCGAGGGACAATCTAATTATCCTGAGATGACGGCTCGTCGTCGTTTGAATGCAGCACATCCGATTGAGCAGGTGGGTGGCAAGCTACGCTCCATGATGCCATGGATCACAGCTAACGCATTAGTCGATAAAAGCAAAAACTAAATAATAATGAAAGGCCGCTTTAAGCGGCCTTCTTGTTTGGGGAGAAATTAAATGGTAGCGCCAGAAGGCAAATTGATTATTGGTTTGTTGTTTTTTGGCATGCTGGCGCTTCACTTTACTGTCGGCATTGTTGTTTGGCCTTTGTGGGGAGTGGTCATTGCGGTTGCTTATCTTTATCGCGATCCAAAGCGTGCTATTCCCTCTGCACCGCTGGGTTTGATCAGTCCAGTTGATGGTGTTGTGATTGAAGTGCAAAACAAATTTGATACTTATCTCAAACGCGAGGCACTTACCATCAGTGTTCAAATGAACTGGTTTGGTGCCTATGTGTTGAGGGCGACAACCGAAGGCAAGATCATGCAACATTGGATGCATGAGACTGACAGTGAAGAGCATGGACATTTACAGCATGCAATCTGGATCCAGACCGACGAACAGGATGACGTGATTCTGGCTATTCATGCCGGTGGTCGTTTCAGGCGCATGCATTGTTATGCCTCAGTTGGCGAAAGGGTTGGTCAGGGCAAACGCTGTGGTTTTATTCCTTTCGGCACACGTATTGATATCCTCCTGCCAGTTAAAGCCAGAACAAAGCTCAAAGTTGGCGATAGGGTATTGGCGGGCAGTGACCTAATCGGTGAATTTATCCATTAAAGAAGCCCCTGACGGCACGATACGGCGTTAAAAAATGCCTCTAAATGCCTTTGCTCGACCGCTTGTTCCTGACGCGGTCTACCTCGCCCGTGGCCCAGGCCACCTTCTCGATCAATTTTGATCTCACCTTGTCCATGGGCCCGTCCGCTTTTTCGGCATTTTTTGCCTTGTATCGCACTCGTCAGGGACTCCTTTACTCGGTGACTGGAACCAGTATTAGATCTGGAACTTCCAAGCCGCCCGTCATACACTATGCAGATGGGACAACGTACTAAAGAGCTTCGTAAGCGCGGTATCTATCTGGTACCCAATATGCTGACACTTGCCGCTTTATTCTGTGGCTTTTTTGCCATTGTTGCAGCGACCAAAGGCTGGTTTGACTGGGCAGCCTACGCTATTTTTAGCGCAATGATTTTTGACGGGGCCGATGGCCGTGTTGCGCGTTGGACGAATACGCAAAGTGATTTTGGTGCGGAGTTTGATAGCCTTTCAGATATGGTTTCATTCGGTGTTGCACCGGCGTTAATTATATTCGAATATGCCCTGGGCAATACTGCACAACTGGGTAAGGTCGGTTGGCTGGCAGCCTTTATCTACACTGCTGCTGCGGCACTACGACTCGCTCGTTTTAATACTCAGGTAGATACTGCAGATAAACGATACTTCCAGGGACTGGCCAGTCCTTCTGCTGCTGCGATTGTGGCGGGTTATGTCTGGGTTTGTCACAAATATCTTGAGCCCCATCCGGTGTTAAATATCATTGCAGTGTTTATTACCATTAGTGCGGGTGTTTTAATGGTGAGCAATATCCGTTATCACAGTTTCAAGGGAATCGATTTTCGTTCGAAGATTCCCTTCGTCGGTATGGTGGCGATTGTCATGGTTATCGCCGTGGTCTTCTCCGAACCACCGGTTGTGCTGTTTGCGATCTTTTTGCTCTACGCGGTTTCTGGTCCTGTCCTGACGCTAAATGAATTACGTAAACGCCGGAAGCAAAGACGACATACTCCAAAAGACGATTCCAAGCACGTCGATAATCACCAATAGCAGCGTTGTTCTGCTGAGCCTGACTGTCTCCAAGATTTCCGTGTTCTAAAAGTGCAGGTTAATACTGGCTGAGTAAAGATCCACATCTCCGCCATCCACATCCATGAAGGTTTGGTACTCACCCCGTAGCGACATATGATGTTGAAGTTGTGCCTGTAGGCCCACACCAAAGATCGCATCCGTTCCGGTATTTGAAGTGAATGCATTGGCAACTTCCCAGCTAAAGAATCCGGCTCGGCCGTATACATCGAGATTACTGGTAAGTGGAATATAGCCGATCAGCTCATAACTTATTCCATCCTGGGTTAATGCACCGTTGGCGTAACTTCCCAGATCCACATAACCTAGTTCCAGACCGATGTGGTGATTGAGATTAACACCGCCATAAAATTTATAGGCAGATTCATCTTCATTCAGGATGTCATCATGTGCCGAGCCGAAACCAATACCCACATAAGTGCCAGGCTCGACGGCATGCGCAGTGTTGATGGAAAACATTGCTGCCATGCCCAGGCTAAGCAACAAACCGCTACGGTTAAGTGTTTTATTCAAAGTCATGGTTATCTCCTTAAGAATGAAGAGCTGTAGTGTTACAACAATGACGTGATCTTAAGGGGGGATGGCTGAATAGGGTCTGAACCGAATCTTGATTTTCAGTATTGAATATTAAAATAAGCTAAAAGTTTGCAATCTGACTAGAGCCATGTATAGTTTAAGCATGTGTAATACATTCATCACAAATCAGGCACCCGCCACCTCTACTCAAACCATGCTCGGTTTGGGTCTATTCCTCCTGCCCGGTGGGGCAGCATAACTTTTTATCAGCGCGAAAGCGCATCCCGGAAAGCAATCTTGTAGAATATAACCCACATCCAATGGTTGGATGTTAAGTTGTGGATCTCAGGGCCAGATCTTAGAACCAGAACCTAAGAACAGACCCCCTGGAATAGATCTCAGGAGCAGTTTGATGAGCGATCAATTAATTATTTTCGATACCACTTTACGTGACGGTGAACAAAGCCCCGGCGCGTCGATGACCAAAGATGAAAAAGTGCGTATTGCCAGAGCGCTGGAGCGCATGCACGTTGATGTGATTGAGGCAGGCTTTCCGATAGCCAGCCCTGGTGATTTTGAGTCGGTTCATGCCGTGGCCAGTGTCATCAAGGACAGTACCGTCTGTGGTTTGGCGCGGGCGCTGGATAAGGATATTGAACGGGCGGGTGAGGCCATCAAGCCGGCCAACTCTGGACGTATTCATACCTTCATCGCGACGTCGCCTATCCATATGAAAATGAAATTACGCATGGAACCCGATCAAGTACTGGAACAGGCTGTCGCGGCGGTTAAAAAGGCCAGACAGTTTACGGACAACGTGGAGTTTTCTCCGGAAGATGCCGGTCGTTCCGATCCGGATTTTCTGTGCCGGATATTGGAAGCCGTCATTGATGCCGGAGCAGGGACCCTGAATATTCCTGACACCGTCGGCTACAACGTGCCCGAGCAATTTGGTGGTTTGATTAAACAATTACGTGAACGCATTCCGAATTCTAATAAGGCCATTTTTTCTGTGCATTGTCATAACGATTTGGGGTTGGCTGTGGCCAATTCTTTATCGGCGGTGATGAACGGTGCGCGTCAGGTGGAATGCACCATCAATGGTTTGGGCGAACGGGCGGGTAATGCCTCTTTAGAAGAAATCGTAATGGCGGTGAAAACACGCAAGGATATTTTCCCCTGTGATGTTGATCATCTGGATACCACCCAAATCGTCAGTGCCTCCCGTTTAGTCTCCGGGATCACCGGTTTTGCAGTACAACCTAACAAGGCCATTGTCGGTGCCAATGCGTTTGCCCATGAGTCGGGTATCCATCAGGACGGGGTCCTGAAGAGTCGTGAGACCTATGAAATCATGCGTGCTCAGGATGTGGGTTGGAGCGACAACCGCATGGTATTGGGTAAGCATTCAGGCCGAAATGCCTTCAAGACCCGCTTGAAAGAGTTGGGTGTGGAGTTTGACTCGGAGGCAGAGCTTAATGATGCCTTCGCTCGATTTAAGGAACTGGCGGACAAGAAACACGAAATCTACGATGACGATTTGCAGGCATTGGCCACCGAAGCGATGGAGTCAGAGAACGAAAATATTCGCCTGGTTTCGCTGAAGGTATGCTCTGAGACAGGTGAAACACCTCATGCGCATATTACGGTCGATGTGGGCGGTAAAGAGCATTCTGCCAGTTCAGATGGGGGTGGCCCGGTTGACGCGGCTTTTCGTGCACTGGAGAATATCTTTAGTAGTGGTAGCGAGCTGTTGCTTTATTCGGTCAACAATATCACCAGTGGTACGGATGCCCAGGGTGAGGTGACGGCCAGGCTCAAAAACAATGGGCGTATCGTCAATGGCCAAGGTGCAGATACTGACATTGTGATTGCCTCGGCCAAGGCCTATATCAATGCTCTGAACAAAATTCAGGCAGATGCCCAGCGGGCCCATCCCCAGACCGGGGATGTCTAGCAGTCTCATCAACAACCCAATCTGGGGTACAATCAGGGTCGACTGAAGCAACAGGAGAGTCAGTTGACCCTGACACCTCAACAACAAGCCTATCTCACCACCATGGGTGTAACCGTCTGGGTAGATCAGTCGGCTCCTGAGTTGGTTGTGGCCGGCATCAATACAGATGCGCCGCTGAGAAGTGAGCAGCCTGCTATTGAAGCTGACGCCAAACCCGTTGCTCGCCCATATGATCCGAATCTGGATATAACCACCCTGAATTGGACCGATCTGGCCGATCAGGTCAGCACGTGTACCGCGTGCGAGTTACATACCAGTCGTACTCATGCGGTCTTTGGTGTGGGCAATCCGCAGGCTGAGCTGATGTTTATCGGTGAGGCCCCGGGTGCCGATGAAGATCGTCAGGGCGAGCCTTTCGTGGGACGGGCCGGTCAGTTGTTGAATGAAATGCTCAAGGCGATTGGCTTGCAGAGGCAAACGGTTTACATCGCCAATATCCTCAAGTGTCGTCCCCCTAACAATCGTGATCCAAAAGTTAATGAAGTGGAACAATGCTCTGCCTATCTATATCGGCAGATTGCCTTACTACAACCTAAGTTGATCGTTGCTGTTGGCCGTATAGCAGCACAGCGTTTGTTGGGCACAGATACTGCGTTGTCTAAACTGAGAAGCAGGGTACATGTATTAAACGAGACTCAGACACCACTTATTGCGACTTACCATCCAGCCTATTTATTGCGCGCACCTCTGGAGAAACGCAAGGCCTGGGAAGATCTGTTATTTGTGAAAAAGACCCTGGATTCTATCGAGTAAAACATTAGTATTTGAAATATGAGTGCAGTCATAAAACCAGCCAGCAGCCTGCGACCTATGGTCGAAGATGACCTCGAAACCATCATGGTCATCGAGCGTGAGACCTATCCCTATCCGTGGACTCAGGGGATCTTTCACGACTGCATGCATGTCGGTTATAGCTGTTGGGTTTACGAGTTTAATGATGAGATTGAGGCTTACGCCGTCATGTCTGTCGGTGCTGACGAGGCGCATATATTGACGCTGGTGGTCAGGGCGAGCAGTCGTGGTCAGGGACTGGGTCGAATGGTGCTGCAGTATTTAAAGGATGCTGCTGTTCAACACAAAGCCGATACACTGTTATTGGAAGTCAGGCCGTCTAACCGTGTTGCGATCCAGCTTTATAATAGTTTCGGTTTTAACGACCTGGCGATTCGCCCGAATTATTATCCAGCGGACGATGGCCGCGAAGATGCGCTGATCATGGCGATGAGCATTTAATTATTTCCTGAAGTCAGGTTTTCTCTATGTCTGTATCACCAAGGTCTGTTTTACCTACTAGCCAGCAGCTAATCGATATTATTCGCACCGCAGCAAAGCAGGAATTACTGCCGCGTTTCGAACGAGTGGGTCTGCAAACTTCCTCAGAATTAAAAGCCGATGGCAGTATCATCACCGAGGCTGATCTGGCGATGCAAAAAAATCTGTCGAAAGAATTAAAAGCACACTGGCCTGATATTCCTTTTCTCGGCGAAGAGATGACGGAGCAAGAGCAACAGGCACTTTTGTCTCGAACTGAAAAAGGCCTGTGGGTCGTGGATCCGATTGATGGCACGACTAATTTTAGTTTAGGTATTCCCTTTTACGCCGTGTCAGTCGCGTACATCAAAGATGATCAGGTTCAGTTGGCTGTTGTCTATGATCCTTCGCGTGATGAATGCTTTTGTGCGATTAAAGGTGAAGGTGCATTTTTAAATGATAAGGCTCTCGATTTGAGCGAGTCAGAAAAGATCGACACGATGATTGTCGCAGAGATCGATTTTAAACGTTTAAGCCCTGAGCTTGCGCAAAAGATTGTGGCCAATCCGCCCTATAAGTCGCAACGTAGTTTTGGTTCTGTCGCATTGGCCTGGTGCTGGTTTGCGGCAGGAAGAGGTGATGTCTATCTTCATGGTAGGGCGAATTTATGGGATTTTGCAGCGGGTAGTTTAATACTCGAAGAGGCGGGAGGGGTGAGTTCTACCCTGGAAGGTGAGCCCGTGTTTAATGGCTCACTGGAGCCTCGATCGGCGGTGATAGCCATAAATCAGGTTTTATATGAGAGGTGGTATGATTTTTTAACGAGTTAATCCAGCTGCCAATTTGGTGGCTTTTACCTAGCCGACTGGTACAATCCCGGCTGCAATTAATATATAGAGTGTTCTAAGAGAATCCCATGGCAAGTTATCAACAGGAAATGTCGCGCCGCCGCACCTTTGCGATTATTTCCCACCCCGATGCGGGTAAGACCACCTTAACCGAGAAGCTGCTCCTGTATGGAGGTGCTATTCAAATGGCGGGTACGGTGAAAGGCAAAAAGGCCGATCGCCATGCCACCTCAGACTGGATGGAACTGGAAAAGCAACGTGGTATCTCGGTCACCTCATCGGTCATGCAATTTCCCTACGGCGATTACATTGTTAACCTGCTTGATACTCCGGGTCACGAAGACTTCTCGGAAGATACCTATCGTACTCTAACCGCGGTCGATTCTGCTTTGATGGTGATCGACTGTGCTAAAGGCGTCGAGGCTCGCACGATTAAGTTAATGGATGTCTGCCGTCTGCGTGATACACCCATTATGACATTTATCAACAAACTGGATCGCGAGGGTCGCGATCCTATGGAGTTGATTGATGAAGTCGAAGAAGTCCTAAAAATGAAATGCGCGCCGATTACCTGGCCGATCGGGATGGGTAAACGTCTAAAAGGCGTTTATCACATCCTGGAAGACAAGGTGCATTTATATAGTGCGACCCATGGAGGCAAGATCAAAACAGGCGAAATTATTGAAGGACTTGATAATCCGCGTCTGGACGAAATCTTAGAAGGTAATGCGCAAGAGTTTCGCGACGAAGTTGAGTTAGTCCAGGGTGCCAGTCACGAGTTTGATCTGGATGCTTATTTAGCCGGTGAATTGACGCCTGTATTTTTTGGTTCAGGTATTAATAACTTTGGCGTGAATGAACTACTTAATTATTTTGTCGAGATCGCACCTGCTCCGCAACCACGAGATACAGATAAACGAAAAGTAGATTCTAAAGAAGAAAAGTTTACTGGCTTTGTTTTTAAAATTCAGGCCAACATGGATCCACAGCACCGGGATAGGGTGGCCTTTGTGCGTGTCTGTTCGGGCACCTACAGCAAAGGCATGAAAGTACACCAGGTACGACTGGGTAAAGATGTCAAAATAGCCAACGCCACAACCTTCATGGCGAGTGAGCGGGAAAATGTCGAAGAGGCCTACGCGGGTGACATTATCGGTTTTCATAATCACGGTACGATTCAGATTGGTGATACCTTTACCGAAGGTGAAACACTAAAGTTCACCGGTATCCCTAACTTTGCACCCGAGCTGTTCCGTCGTGTTCGTCTAAAAGACCCGTTGCGCATGAAAGCGTTGCAAAAAGGTCTGGACCAGTTAAGTGAAGAGGGTGCATCACAGGTATTTCGACCGCTGAACAGTAACGATGTCATCGTTGGTGCGGTTGGTGTCTTGCAATTTGATGTGGTTGCCTTTCGCTTGAAAGAAGAATACAGCGTTGAATCTGGGTTTGAAGCCGTGAATGTAAACACCGCACGTTGGGTTACCTGTGACGACGAAAAGAAACTCGAAGAATTCAAAAAGAAAGCCAGCGACAACCTGTCTATTGATGCGGGTGGTAGTTTGACATATCTCGCACCGACAAGAGTGAACCTGGAACTGACTATCGAACGCTGGCCCGAAATCGAATTCCACGCAACCAGGGAACATTAGTGGAATATTGAGAATCCACTAGAGCTGCCTTAACTCCCCTTTAGCTTCAATATCAGGAAAATCCTACAAGATTTCACTAACGATTAGCTTGCATTATTGAACACTGTTCACTATTCTAGGATCTAAATTAAACACTGTTCAGAAAATAACCCAAATCTGGAGTTTTGGATGGCACGAAGAAGCGACCACAGCAGGGAAGAGATACAGGCCATGGCGATTGAGGCGGCGATTGAGGTCCTTAGTACTGAAGGGCCGGGCAGCTTGTCTACGCGCAAGGTGGCTAAGGCTATTGGTTATACGGTTGGTACCTTGTATCTGGTTTTCAAGAATATTGATGAACTCATCTTGCAGGTCAATGCAGCGACGCTGGATGATTTGCAGTCGGGCATTGTCGCGGTGTCACAGGATCAGCTTGATCCGGTTAGCACGCTCAAGGCGATGGCGGTGGCCTATCTGCACTATGCCCAGGATAACTTTGCCCGCTGGTCTTTATTGTTTACCTGGCGGCTGCCCGAAGGTGAACCTGTTCCTGAGTGGTTTGATGCGAAGGTAGTGGGGGTGTTCGATAAGGTCAAAGAGCCGCTACAACAAATTCGACCCGATGCAGATGAACAGGCTTATTTACAGGCAACAAGAGAGATCTGGAGTGGTGTACACGGGGCCTGTGACCTGGGCCTGAATGGCAAGTTATCGTTTGGCGGGGAGTTCAAGGCAGATACCTTGATTGAATCATTAGTTGAAAATTATTTAGTTGGTTTTGCGAAAGCTTAAGGGGAAGTCATGGTACGTAGAATATTAAAGTTCTTTTTAAAATTATTTTACCGAGTTGAGGTCAGTGGCCTGGAACATTTTGAGGCAGCAGGCGAGCGTGTTCTCATCGTTTCTAATCATACTTCTTTTCTTGATGGTATGTTGCTGGCCTGTTTTTTACCAAAGAAGTTAAGCTTTGCGATCAATACACAAATTGCTGAACAGTGGTTTTCACGGTTGATTAGCCCCATCGTGAATTTATTCCCAATGGATCCGACCAATCCATTATCACTAAAGTCATTGATTCGTTACGTGCAACAAGATAAACGCGTGGTGATTTTTCCGGAAGGTCGAATTACCGTCACCGGCGCCTTGATGAAAATCTATAATGGTCCAGGTTTAGTGGCTGATCGTTCCGGTGCCAAGGTACTACCGGTTCGTATTGATGGTGCACAGTACACACCGTTTTCTCGATTGCGTGGTCGGGTACGTCTGCGCTGGTTTCCCAAGATTACGGTCAAAGTTTTAGCGCCTCAGTTGATCAGCGCACCTGATGATGTTCGTGGTCGCGCTCGTCGTAAATATGCTGGACAGGTGCTGTCCAACATTATGACCGATATGATGTATAAGACCGGTAATTACAATCGCACAATTATACAAGGTGTGCTCGATGCCATGCAGACACATGGTCGTAGTCACAAGATCGTTGAAGATATAGAACGTCAGCCTTTGAGTTATAAGCAATTACTTACCCGTGCATTTATTTTGGGGAACAAGATTAAGAATAATCACGAGCATGGTGAATATGTTGGCGTATTGTTGCCAAACTCAGTGGGTACTGTCACAGTGCTTTTAGGCTTACAAATCTATAGCCGTGTCCCGGCGATGCTGAATTTCTCATCAGGTGCGAAAGGTATGATATCTGCCTGTGAGACGGCAGCAATCAAAACAGTTTATACCTCTCGACGTTTTATCAAAATGGCGCGGATGGAAGAGGCTGTTGCTGCGTTGGCTGAAAAAGTCAGAATTATTTATCTCGATGACCTGGTGCCGACCGTTACTCTATTTGACAAACTACATGGTGCATTGAACGCTCGATTTGCAAATTCCGCTTATATGCGTAAATCAAAAAAGGCAAAACCGGAAAATCCGGCGGTTGTTCTCTTTACCTCTGGCTCAGAAGGTGTACCTAAAGGTGTAGTGCTTTCACACAAAAATATTCTGGCGAACGGTGTGCAAATGTCGACACGTATCGATTTTAATGCGCAGGACATCATTTTTAATGCATTGCCTATGTTCCATTCGTTTGGATTATCAGCGGGAACGTTGCTACCGTTGCTATCAGGCATGCGCGCATTTTTCTATCCGACACCACTACACTATCGTATTGTTCCGGAGATGGTATATGAAGTGAATGCGTCGATAATGTTTGGTACGAATACTTTCCTGAAAGGTTATGCACGTTTTGCGCACCCCTATGATTTTTACAGCTTGCGTTATGTATTTGCCGGCGCAGAAAAACTTCACGAAGATACCCGCTCCGTATGGAGTGAACGTTTTGGTGTTCGGATTCTTGAAGGGTATGGCGCAACTGAAACCAGCCCTGTGCTGGCATCCAATACGGCGATGGACAATAAGTCTGGCACGGTAGGGCGTTTATTACCCGGCATTGAATACAAATTATTACCAGTCCCTGGCGTAGGCGAAGGTGGACGTTTGATCGTTAGCGGGGAAAATATCATGCGAGGTTATCTTTTACATGACAATCCCGGTGTTATTAAACCACCCGTTACTGAACAAGGTGATGGTTGGTACGACACGGGCGATATAGTGACAATCGATGAGGATGGATTTGTCATGATCAAAGGGCGGGCTAAGCGCTTTGCGAAGATAGGTGGAGAGATGATATCGCTGACTGCTGTAGAAGAATTTATATCTCGAGTATGGCAAGATAAGCTACATGCTGTGGTGAGTATCCCCGATGATGTCAAAGGCGAACAACTGGTCCTGGTCACGACAGATGATGTAGCAGAAAGGAAGGAGCTGATTACAGCGGCCAGGGAGCAGGGCATTGGTGAGTTAAATGTACCGAAAAAAATTATTAAGGTAAGAGAAGTGCCCATGCTTGGTACGGGTAAGACAGATTATCCGGAGGTACAAGCACTGGTTGACCAGGAAATTGTTTAAGTTTTTAGCTAACCGAAAATTATAAAAATAATAAGGGAAGAGCGGTGAATAAAAGCGTCAAATATCTATTAGTTACACAATTCGCAACGGCCTTTGCCGATCGTGCGATCTTTTTTATCCTTTTTGTCATCATCGGTAAGTTTGATAATTTGCCTGGTTGGTATACACCCTTATTGCAGCTCTCGTTCATTTTGGCCTATGTTTTGTTTGCCCCCTGGGCAGGTACTTATAGTGATAGTCGACCGAAGCGAAATGTCTTGCTTCACGGCAATATCATTAAGTTAACGGGTCTGGCTTTGCTATTTCTTTATGCTATTCCAGGTATGACGCAATGGGTGATTCTGTTGGGTTATTTTTTGATCGGTTTCGGTGCGGTCATGTTTAGTCCCGCTAAATATGGCTTGATCCCTGAGTTGGTTGAAGAGGAAAAGCTGGTTAAGGTTAACGCTTGGCTTGAGGGCTCAACCATTGTCGCAGTCCTTGCAGGTCAATATATAGGTGCAAGTCTGGGCGAATTCAATGTCAATATGGCCTTGATTATTGCCGCAGTGATTTATGGTGTCTCTACTTTATTGGTGTACGGAATTAAGGTTACGCCAGTCGAACATAAACCGAAAAAGTCATTCCTTAAGAATTTCATTTTTGATTACAAAGAATTGATGAAACATCATGTCGTTCGGTTTGCTTTGTTAGGAGTGAGTTTATTCTGGTCCGTGGCTACTATCCTGCAAGTATTACTATTGGATTGGGCCAGAACCGCTGTTAATTTAGAAAATGTATCAGACATATCGGTGTTGGGAATATTTATTGGTGTAGGTATCATCATTGGTGCGGCCATCGTGCCTAATTTTATTAATCTGCATAATTTGCGTCGTACACGTTTTGCTGCTTACTGTCTGGGTGGTTTTGTTATTTTATTAAGTCAACTTAATTCTTTGTATCCTGTTTATATCGTGCTCATTCTTGCGGGAATATCGGGCGGCATTCTGGTGGTGCCTATCAATGCGGCGCTTGAAGAAGTGGGGCATAAGACTATAGGTAGTGGTGGTGCTGTTGCCGTGCAGCGATTCAGTGAAAATATTTCAATGTTACTTTCCCTGTTAGTTTATACCGCCGTTTTTGCGATGGATGTCGCACCAAATACGATCATGTTCTCTATGGGCGTTATTATTATTATTTTGACGGCATTAATCGGTTTGAGTTTGCCGCACCGTGACACGGAGTTACTTGAGGATGAGGCATGAAAATAACGCGTAGAAACTTCATAAGAATTATGGGTCTCAGCCTGGCGGGTGGAGCAATTGCATATCACTGGCCGCACGAAGGTATTTTCAATCCCTGCCTGGGTAAGCGGGTACCACGCAAACTGCTTAACCATGATTTAGTGCTCGCTGCGTGGGATGGGATTGATCCTTCAGAGTATCGAGATGTACATACACATCTGATAGGTACGGGCGATAGTGATAGCGGGATTTATCTGCACCCTGACATGCAGGATATTTTCACTCCAGAGCAGTATCTGCGTTTCGAGTTCTACATTAATGCATCATGTGCAGAAAATGTAGATGGTATTGATAAAGGCTATGTTCATCAGTTAACCGAACACCTGGCTTCTTTCCCCTTGGGAGCAAAAGCCATGTTGCTTGCGTTTGATTATCGTCATGATGAGCATGGTGCGGCCAATAAAGATAAGACACCTTTTCATACCCCCAACGCCTATGCACAAAAAGTGGCGCAGGAAAATCCAGATCGTTTTGAATGGATCGCCTCGATACACCCTTATCGAGAGGATTGCGTTGAAGAATTAGAAAAGGTTGTTCGTGGTGGGGCTAAAGCGATTAAATGGTTGCCGCCAGTGATGGTTATTGATCCCTCATCTGATAAATGTGATCGTTTCTATGCAGCGATGGCAAAACACAATATTCCACTACTGACCCACGCCGGCGATGAACATGCGGTTGCAGGTGTAGAAGCACAGCAAATGGGAAATCCACTTTTACTAAGACGTGCATTAGATCATGGCGTGAGAGTCATTATTGCGCATTGTGCCAGTGAAGGAAATGGTATTGATCTTGATAAAGGTGACACAGAGGAATCAATATCGAATTTTGATTTATTCTCTCGACTCATGAATGAAAAACGTTATGAGGGGTTGTTGTTTGGTGAGATCTCTGCAATGACGCAGTTAAATAGAATGGGTCCAGCACTACAGGCAGTACTTGAACGAGAACACTGGCATCATCGACTATTAAATGGCTCTGATTACCCCTTGCCTGGTGTCATGCCATTATTCTCTACACAAACATTACATGACGCTGGTTATCTTGAGGAATCTGCAGTTGAACCGCTAGTTGCATTAAGACAATACAATCACATGCTTTATGACTTTGTATTAAAACGTCATATACGGTGGCAGGGAAAAGGTTTTTCATCCGATATATTCAAATCAAAAAGCTTTTTTGACAAAAATGGAACAGCATAAATCGACAGATAGAAATCGATAAAATAGAGTAGGGGGAAACGTATGTCAGTATTAGGTGCAATTTTAGCGACAGTGGTCGGTTTGATAGGGCTGGTCATGGATGGCGATGAAGGCTTACTCTTTGGGGGATTAATAGGTTATTGCCTTGGAGCGATCATTCAGCTTACAACTGAGATGGGGGAGTTTAAGAAAAAACTAACCCAACTCGAAAATATGTTCATTACACTTAAGAATTCGGGTGTCAGTAGCCAGGTAGATAAAAAACCGGAATCGCCACCTTCTGAAGCAGATGAGCTGGCACATCCAGCTATTCAAACTCCCGTACCTCCCCCCGTGCAACCTCAGGCACCAGCACAGCCAGTAGTTCCGCCGCCTAAACAGGAATCTACTCAGCCCGTACAAAAACACACTATCCCTGGGCCCGCACCAGCATCTAAACAGGATAAAGTCTCCCAGAAAAGCTCTATACAGGAACGACTAGCTTCTTCTGATAATCAGTTCAAGGAAAATATTGTCGACAAGTTGGTTGCCTATGTGCACAAATTCTTTACGGATGGTAACGTCGTCGTCAAGGTAGGCATGCTGATTTTGATTGTTGGTGTCGGATTCTTGCTTAAGTATGCTTATGATGAAAATCTTTTTACGTTACCGATGGAATTACGTTTTATTGGGGCAGGGATTCTGGGCCTTGCACTGATTATTTTTGGCTGGCGTTTGCGCGACAAAAAACAAACCTACGCCTTATTATTGCAGGGTGGTGGTATTGGCATTATGTACCTCACCGTCTTCGGTGCTGCAAAGTTTTATAGCATGATACCTTTCTCTATGGCTTTTGTCGTAATGATTGGCCTTGTGATTTTCTCGGCTATTCTGGCTATTTTACAAAATGCCAGACAACTGGCTTTCTTTGGTACCGTCGGTGGGTTCCTTGCACCGGTATTGTTGTCAACTGGTGGGGGTAGTCATGTTGTTCTGTTCAGCTATTATGGGCTGTTAAATGTCGGCATACTTGGAATTGCCTACTATCGTAGTTGGCGTGAACTCAATCTTCTTGGTTTCCTGTTTACATTCGGAATCGGCGGTGCGTGGGGAGTCGACCGTTACACGGAAGCAAACTTCGCATCAACCGAACCTTTCCTGATTTTATTTTTCCTGATGTATGTTGCTATCGCAATCTTGTTCGCATTCAGACAGCCACCAAAACTAAAGGGATATATTGATAGCGCGCTGGTGTTTGGCGTACCCATTATTGTATTTGGTTATCAGGCTTCAATGGTGCATCACATTGAATATGGTATCGCATTTAGTGCGTTAGCATTGAGTGCCTTTTATATTTTTCTGGCAACGACGCTATGGCGTCGTGGTTCAGTCGGCATGCGATTATTAACAGAATCTTTCCTGGCAATGGGGGTCGTTTTCGGTTCTCTGGCTATTCCGCTAGCCCTGGATGGGCGCTGGACTTCTGCAGCCTGGGCGATGGAAGGGGCTGCACTCATCTGGGTTGGTATTAGACAACACCGTACGTTGCCACGACTTTTCGGTATCTTACTTCAATTCGGTGCTGGCTATTTCTTTTTGGAGACGTTATTTAGTGTGCCAAGTCATAGTGGTTTGATGCTGTTTTTAAATAGTGTTTATATGGGTGCCGTTATCATTAGCCTTACAGGCCTATTTTCTAGTTACTATTTATATAAAAACAAAGACCAGCTTAGGAACTTCGAAATACCATTTCATATTATTCTGTTTATCTGGGGCCTAATTTGGTGGTTCGCTGCTGGTTTGATTGAAGTGGCTGAGCGTGCAGGATCGCAATATGAATTTAATGCTAGCTTCGCGTTTATAACGCTTAGTTTATATCTTGGATATGCTGTTCAATCTTGGACTAAGTGGCGCATGATGCGCTTTCCTGTGTTGAGCCACTTATATGTCATGCTTTGTTTCTTATGGATGAGCACGGTGATTGGCGGGGAACATCCATTTGAGGATTATGGCTGGATAATTTGGCCAATAGCTATTTCATTGCAGTTCTGGTTCCTGTTCCGTTACTCCGATGAGGTGAGCAGAGTGGTTATGCAGTGGCAGCATATTATGACATTCTGGTTAGTATTATTAGTTCTTTCCTGGGAATCGGCCTGGTTAATTAACGACGCAATAGAAGGGTCACATTCATGGCGTGACGTAATGTTTGCGCTGACGCCGGCGACAATAATGTTTCTGCTATTTACAGTCGGCAAACATATCCGTTGGCCGATAAAAAAGTACTACCGGTGGTATGCAAGTCATGCAGCAACACCTGTGATGATTATACTTGGCTTTGTTGCTTTTGGTTTTGGCGTATTTCATGAAGGTAATCCATGGCCGGTAGAATATATACCATTAATAAACCCGGTTGACCTTGCAGTAGGATTTTTACTCTATCTATTAATGTTATGGCGTATTCAGCTTGAGAAAGTTGATAGTACTCTGGCTAAACTGATAAATAGACGTGTATTTAATTATACGATGGCAGGTCTGGTCTTTATGTGGATTAATGGCATGGTTGCACGGACTATCCATCATTGGTTCAATATCAGACATGACCTCGGCGATATATTGGGAGCAGACCTGTTCCAGGGTTCGATATCGATTGTATGGACCATTCTTGCATTAATGACGATGGTTATCGCCAGTCGAAAATTAAAACGCCATTTGTGGTTCGTTGGTTTAGGATTATTTATTGTTGTGGCCGCAAAGCTGTTCTTATTTGATATGGGTAATGCAGATGCTTTGACCATGGCGATATCAATTACCGTCGTCGGTATTATTGCCGTTGTATTTGGTTATTACCTGTCGCCGTTACCCCCGAAAAAAGAGGAGAGCCAGGCATGATCTCAGTAATGAAAAATATATTATCTGTAACGCTGTTTTGTTTTTCTTTCACTGGCTTTGTGACGACAACGTACGCCGCAAGCAAAAATGATTTCGCGTATGGCTACAGTCTTGAAGTCGATGGCGATGGTGCTATTTATTCACTCTATCTGGATGAAAAAGTGTACAGGGGCTTGATCCGTGAGGATCGAGGCGACCTGCGTATTTTTAACGGCCTCGGACAGGTTGTACCCCATGACATACGCCGTGCAGAAAAAATGACAAAAAGGATTCTTCCACCGGTTGAGCTGCCGATATTTCCTCTGTATAAAAACACACAAGAAAAATCAGTAACGAACGCTGGATACAATGTACATATTACGACTAATGATCAAGGCAGTATTATTGATCTTAATTATGGCAAGGCAACCACAGGTGAACGCATATTAACAGCCTATATCATAGATGCCAGTAGTCTCAAACATGTGCCAGATATGATGGCGGTAAACTGGAATGCACAACGCGATGACTTTGTTATGACTGTTCGTATCGAAGGCAGTGATGATCTAACCCACTGGCACAACGTGGTGTCGCAGAGTACTTTAAGCCACCTGCAACACGGCAAACATACCCTGCTACAAAAATCGATTGATCTACCTCGTTCAGTTCCAAAGTACTATCGCTTAAGCTGGGAAAATGTTGAACCTTTGAAAATAGATTCAATTCAGTTTCACTTTCCTGAGACATACCACTCACAAACGCGGCAATGGTCAACATTCCTGCCTGCGAAGATTGATGAAAAACAACAAAGCTATTATTTCAATACCAAAACAGCTTTGCCAGTTGATCGAATCAATATTGAAGTGCCCGAGCGTAACACACTGGTCAATGTATTGATTGAATCAGCATCTTCAGAAAAAGGCCCATGGTATGGGCGCTATCATGGTTTGCTATATGACTTACAATATGGCCAAAATGTACTTAAAAACCCGGATATTCAACAATCTGTCCACTCACATCGTCACTGGCGTTTAACTATTCTCAATGGTGAGGGAGGATTCCTTGGTGAGCCGGTACTAAGAACAGGTTGGATAGCTGAAGAACTTCTGTTTGTTGCGACCGGTGAGTCGCCCTTTACGCTTGCATATGGTAGTGCACGAGTAAGACCTGTTGCTGCCCCGCTGGCACAATTATTGAGCGAGAGCACTATTAAACAACAAGGCCTTCTTATCAAACCCGCAAAACTGGGTTCGACCATTGATTTTGGTGATGATTCACGACTGCAGCTACCGAAACCTCCCGTGGACTGGAAACGTTATCTTCTTTGGGCAGTATTGATACTCGGTGTTGCAGTGCTTGGTTTTATGGCGATGCGTTTATATAAACAAATGGAAGATCAGGAAGCAGGAGAGTAAACTGGGACTGAATTTAATATAACCACTATTAAAGAAGTACGATGACTGAAGAAAAAAACAAAACAGCACCCAGTTTATGGGACGTTACCAAAAGTGTCCTGGCGGCTGGTTTAGGTGTTCAAAGCCGAAAAAACTATGAACGTGATTTTACCGCAGGCAAACCATGGCAATATGTTGTTGTCGGATTAGTTGCGGTAGGGATCTTTATTACTATATTGATAACCGTCGTTATGACTGTGTTATCCATGGCGGGCGTTTAACTTATCTTTGCTTAACCACCTACAACCCTGCCCATTTGAAATATGGGTAAATACATGGCAATAACGGTAAAGGGGATGAGGATGACACCCATCGCTCCTGAAAAAACAACCAATACCCAACCTGCTGTTTGCTTTTTCAGATGAATCAGGATATTGCCGGCAACGCCAGGTATCGCGAGTAAGTAATAATAGTTATGCACCGTGATTACTAATCGGGTAAATGCAGGCAATTCAGCACCAAAACCCTCAAATAACTTTTCAAATTCTGGAACGACATAAGACAGTAATATAAAAGTCGTCAGTGATGCGATCACAGTTACTGTGGCTATCCACGATTGTGTACTCTGTCTCATATTGGCCATAATAATTATTCTATAACGATGGTCATTATCCTAAATTGATAAATAAAATAACTGAAAAATAGACCAGAACAATGATGGCGATGGAATAACCGATAAATCGTCCGGGATCTTCTTTAAACAAATCCAGAATAGATTTATTTGTTCCTTCTTTCTTTTGATTGTTGTATTCATCTTGAGCTTTGTGAGCTCTTTGTTCCTGGTAGTCATCGATCAGTTGTCTTGCGGTTTCCAATTGGTTCTCTGTCTTCAACCAAAGGGCTGGCATTGAAATACCCATAACACCTGCCGATGTTTCGTAAAAATCAATCTCGTTATCAGCTAATAGCTCACGAATATCCTGCGCCTCGTCTTCGGGCACAAATCGAAGTTTGAATAACATAACTGCCATATTTATAGCCAATCCGTTAATGCGATGCCAATACCAATTCGCTTTGTTCTTGCATTATAATCAATAAGGCTTTCTCCGTAACCCTCAAAAAACTGTACAAACCACTTCGCACGTCGACTCATGGGATAACTGTAGTTAAACTCAAAGGCACCTTTATTGTCAGAATTAAAATTGTTACGCAACATGATGGCCGTTGTGTGTTTTCCCGTTGCGTAGACTATACGAAACTCTCCATGCCCCAAAAATTTATCTATATCCGGATTGTCGTCTGTACCTACGTCGCCAAGGCGTAACCAGGGTTTGATGCTGAAGTAAAAATTTCCACGTTCAAAAATGAAATCGGCATACAGGCGGTTCCAGCTACGTGAAAGTGTACCATTTCTACCATTCGACTGATGAACCACACCGATCATATTGATTCTGTTTTTGAAGCCGAACAGCGCCCAATCATTGAGCATCGTCAGAAACATCTCAGGCTCGTGGTTAGTCTCTCGAAACGGGCTTGATGAGGAAGAGTTATAGGCCTGCCAGAAAGATAAATTGGTATAAGCAAAATACAAGGTACCCGATTCACCGAACAGTTGTTCAACAACAGGAAACTTTACACTGAATTGAAATTTTATCTCTTCGTTGTCCATATTCTCATCCGGTAATGCTGCAAAAGGTGCCTGATTGGGTTTTGAATTATAGGTATAGGGCATCACATAATTGGGTTTATGCGGAGTTAGTACGAAGGGTTTGAAGCGAGTATCTTGTTCGATAGCAATACGCCGATCCAGCACCGAAGGCGTTTGTTCAGATGTAGTATTTTCTGTTGGTGCTGTATCTGTCTGCTGAGTGGGCTCAGCCAGTGAGACAGCACAACAGGTTAAAGTGAGAAGGATAGCTAAAGATTGTACAAAATAGGTTTTCATGGGTAATGGCAAATACTCTCTTAATATGAATTTTACTTTAGTCTTCAATTATAGTCAGGATTGAATATCGCTAGCACGCTGTAAGGCGAGCCGGGTAAAAACAGGACCGACTATTTCAAAAAACACCGTTGAGCTTATGACGACGGTTAACAAGGTTTGGCGATATTCGGGAAACTGGTTGGCCGCAACCAATGCCATACCAATAGCGACACCAGCTTGAGGTAACAAAGCGACTCCCATCCATCGTTTGGTGGTCGTATCAGTCTGACAACAGTGACTTCCTATCCTGGCGCCAAGGTATTTACCCGTGGCCCGACAGACAATATACACCACACCGATCAAACCGATTTCTTTGACAGCGCTGAATTCCAGTGAGGCTCCGGCCAGAATAAAAAAAACCACCATGAAGGGCCAGTCAATTCCTTCGATGGCATGAAAGGGATACTCATGATGTTTGGCAAAGTTTGCTATTACAGCCCCCATCACCATCGATGCAATCAAATACGAGATATCCAGCCAGAGGGCCAGGCCACCACACAAAAAAACCAGTCCTAATGCCTCGGTCAGCATTGGTTGGCCTTTTTTAAGTCTGCCAGTTAAATAGGCAGCGGGAAACCCAATCACTAAACCTAAAAGTATTGCTCCTCCAATATCTTTTGCTGCATGTATGATAGGGGATGTCTCCGAGTGACCACCATTTAGCGTTGTCACAATCGCAATACCAAATGCAAACAATATCAGCGCCCAGACATCGTCGACGGCAACAACCGAGAGGAGTAAATCTGTGAATGGACCTTTGTAATTGGATTCCATAACAACATCCAGGATCGCCGCAGGAGCAGTTGCTGCAGCAATAGTGCCTAACAAAATAGCCATTTCGAGGGAGATACCCGCCCAGAATAAACCCAGGCCAACAATGAACGTAGTCAATATCGCAGCGCTAATGGAAATCCACAAAATTTTCCCCGCTGAATTTCGAAATTGCTCCCGGGTAAGTTTGCTGCCTAACAAAAAACCAACCATGAGTAATGCCATATTGGCGATCAAATCAAATCGATCAGAAAATTCAGTGGGAATAATGTCCAGGACTTCCTTGCCAATGAAAACACCAAAGATCAAGAGTAGTGTAACACGTGGTAGGAAAGACCGACGTCCAAGTGTAGAGGTCACCAACCCCAGGAGTAGGATTGCGCCGAGGGTAATTAGAAATTGAGAGGTTGATGACATGCTGTTGCCTGCTCGTGTACTACATCATAAAAGAGTAGCCTAAACCAGCTGCTGCACAGGCTCCAATGACCGGGAAAATACCGATCTTAAATCTGAACAGGGCAGCGAGTGCAAGAATCCCGATTACGGCAGAAAACCATTCAAACTCTCCACCATAACCTTTCGGCCAAAGCACATGGTAGGCAAAGAAGAATGCCAGGTTAAGAATGACACCGACCACTGCGGCTGTGATGCCGGTTAACGGTGCAGTAAATTTAATATCATTGCGTGATGCTTCAACGGCTGGACCGCCTATCAGAATAAAAAGAAAGGAAGGCAAAAAAGTAAATAGTGTGGCAATGCCCGCACCTACCGCTCCGGCGAGAGGTAACATCTCGGGCCCAAATATTTGCTTTGTCCAGCCGCCGACAAAACCGACATAGGCAACGACCATGATCAGAGGCCCGGGTGTTGTTTCACCTAATGCAAGACCGTCAATCATTTGTGGTGCTGTTAACCATGCATATTGATCGACACCACCTTGATAGACATAAGGCAGGACTGCATAGGCGCCACCAAAGGTGACTAATGCGGCTTTGGTAAAGAACCAGCCCATTTGGGTAAAGGTGCCTTGCCATTCATAGACGCTTGCCAGCAGAGCCATAATCGCAGCCCAGATAAATAACCCAACGAGCAGGAAAACAATAACGCGGCTCCACTTGAATCGAGTATGTGCGGGTGCAGGTGTGTCATCATCAATAAGCGCAGGTCCGTAGGAATTTTTTCCATCACCATGGTGTCCTCCGGCTTTAAACATTTCTGGAGCGAAACGTGAACCGATAAAGCCAATGACGCCAGCCGCTAATACGATGTAGGGGAAGGGGATTTCAAATTTGAATATGGCGATAAAAGCCAGTACGGCCATGATCCGAAGCACGTTGTTTTTTAGTGCCTTGGAGCCAATACGGTAAGCTGCAAACACAACAATTGCGGTGACCGCGGGTTTAATGCCATACAAAATGCCCTCGATAGCGGGCACATCACCATAGGCCAGATAAATCCAGGTCAGGCCCATCAGAATAAACAGGGAGGGCAGAACAAACAGTACACCGGAGACTATGCCTCCCCATACACCGTGCATTAACCAGCCGATATAAGTTGCTAACTGCTGTGCCTCTGGCCCGGGCAGTACCATCGTGTAATTGAGCGCATGTAAAAAGCGATGCTCAGAAATCCATCTACGTTTTTCTACCAGCTCCTGGTGCATCATGCTTATTTGACCTGCTGGCCCTCCAAAGCTGATAAACCCCAGTTTGAGCCAATAGGCAAAGGCTTCCCATAATGAAACAGGTTCGGGCCGGGTTAATTCTTGTTGTGTAGTTTCAGCCATGCTTTTAACTCTTAATTATTTTTATCTAGGTTATATTTACCTGGGTACAAAAGGGGGAACAAAACGGGCTATCGGTATACTACTCACCCTGGAGAAAATAAGATTTCGTATCTTATACCAGTAGACACCAAAGAAAATGATAAACATACCAAATGCAATAAAGATAACTAACGTCATATTTTCTATATCGACTTTGCCAGTTATGGCGAGTTTAATCACGGCAAAAATAGCGTAGGACAAACTCGAGACTAAAATTGCCCGGCGATCAACAAATAGCGCGATCAGGAAGAATATGACAAAGAAAAGGATAATAAAAAATTCGGTAAAGGGAACCGAGTCTGATGACAGTAGTGTGATCATGATGCCATGTACAACAAGTGGGGCAGCCAGTAGATGGAGCCAAAATGCAGAATCACTTAATCGGTTTGTTCTTTCCTTATCACGAGAATCAAACCACATTGCAATAATAAATACCAGCAGACCAAACAGGGCGAAAATATAATGATCTGCTTTTATATCGATACCGATTATTATACTGAAAATCCCAAGACATCCCGCTGCGATAGGCAAGAGCGTGAAAGGCATTTTATAACGCAGGTAAAATATAAGTCCTATCGCGATCAATATAATCAGATCTAAAAGTTCGGGATTAGATAAAGAAAACCCAATGAGCTGATCGGAAAAATATAATATTGAAATTAGCAGCGCGATGCCAGGTAGGGACAGACGGCGAACACGAATTAGCCATTCGGATGCGCCAATTAAGATAAATACTGGAACCAGATTGAAGTATGCAGACATCTCTATCTGAGCACCGGCAACGGCAACGAAAATGACCCCCAGAGTTATGAATATATCGCCAACACCACGTACAAAGCGTAGGTGTTCTTCCGAGTTTTCGTCCTGGGTAACCGTTGCTGCACTTTCATCACTAAAAAAATTGAGCAATGATTCGACTTGCTCGGTTGTAATGATGCCGTGTTTGGAGGCGGCTTCCAGTCGTTCTCGATTCATAGATGAGTCCTGTCAGGCATAGGGATTTCCGACCTAAATATCAGGTTATTTTAATCAATATGTATCGTTCTGAACAGGAAATCATTGATTACATCAACACAGGCCGCCGGCTGCGCTTGTAATATAAAGTGGGACCCCTGAATGGTGACAACCTCCAGGTCAGGAAGATGTATTTTTAGATGGCTGATGACACTACTGGGTACTAAATTGTCGTCACTCGCTGCAATATATAAGCAAGGTACATTAATGGCATCGAGTACCGTCGTTACATCAACACTAGCACCATCATGTATGCGCAATGCCATAACATTTGGGGTGTTAGCGTGGATGGAATCACGCAGCAGAGTGCTTAATGTTTTATTGGTTTTGCTACCAAAGCAGTAGTATCGAATCGCAAAATCAGGGATTGGTAGACGAAGTAATAGTGAGAGCGGCAGCCATTTTGATATGCTTTTCAAAAATGATGCCGGGTATTTTGCAAAGCTAGCCACGAGAATTATGCCACAAATATCGAGTTCATCTCCGGCCGCAAGCGTTAACGCAACCGGACCAGAATATGATTCACCTAGAATCACAAGAGGTTTGTCAGTAGGTAACAAAGGGATAATATAATCAGCAAGCTGCTCAAACGGAATATGTTTATCCAGAGGATAAATCACAACCGTTACATGCTCAGGATCAGAAAATTGTTTCAAAAAGGGAGCGAATAGCTTTCCTGTGCCATCCATCCCCGGGAGGAGGACCAAATGGTGTCCAGACTTGATTGTCTTCGTGCTCACATGACGCAAGTTACCGTATCATTTCACTATTGACAATAATGGCCGTGCCCTGATCGTTCATCGTGTATTGCTATTGAGAGCATGATAAATAGTGGTTCTCTGTCGCCTTCTATGACAGGGTTAGTAGTATTAGTGTTGTCAAAATCAGTTTGAAAAGCGAAAACAGGGGTAATTAAGTGCATTATTGCCCATTTTAGGTGAAATAAGGGTGGTTATAGCTTGTATTACTGTTTTAGAACCTTATACTACGTGCACGTGTGATGTTTTTGGTTTAAAACTACTTACATCACATAGCGCTACATTCTATCCTGGTTCTTGTCAGTAGTTCTCTAAAGTTTTCTCCTGTTGATTGCCTCGTAAGATTTGTAACACATAATTTTTTTAATATTTTAATGAGGTAATAATCATGGCAACAGGAACCGTTAAATGGTTTAACGACGCAAAAGGCTTCGGCTTTATCACTCCAGAAGATGGCAGTGCTGACGTTTTTGCACATTTTTCAGCGATTGCGAGCGAAGGTTTTCGCTCACTGGCTGAAGGTCAGCAAGTGACATATGATGTGGAATCAGGACCTAAAGGCCCACAGGCAGCAAACATCCAGGTTTAACTGTCGGTAAGCTTTGAAAAACCGGGGCAGAGAATTATATTCTTTGCCTCGGTTTTTTTATGTGCCCAATTATAGATCAGCTAAACTCAAAAGCTTGCCTGGACACATTTGAGAATGCCGTAGTCATGCTGTCCATCAAGCGCCTCAAATACGGGTTTTAAGCGCCCCTCTTCGTCATCAAACATCTCAAGCGCGGTAACGATCTCTTTGTATTCGTCTGTTGTTAATGGCAGCACTTCACGCGCATCAAGCAGACCTGCTTCAATGGCCTCGGCCAGGTGTGAATAAACCGTAGAGACTTTGAGATCCCGATTTTTTGCAATTGTGTCGATGTCCTTGCCCTCATCCAGTAATAATAAGGTTTCATTAATCGTATCACTTAGATTATTCTTTAAAATGTCAGGCAGGGGAGAGGTCAAAATCACCTCCAGGAAGGCTGCGCCAAATTTTTCCAGTTTTTTCTCACCCACGCCGGGGATATAACGCATCGCCTCAAGGTCTGCAGGGCGTGTTGATGCCATCTCTTCGAGGGCACTGTCATGAAAGATGATATACGGCGGTACACCTAGTTCTTTAGCCAACTTCAGGCGGTGTTCACGCAGCAGTTCAAATAACGGTTCATCTACGCTGCGCAGTGATGTTTTGCGTTTGCCTTTATTCGATGAGGTTTTACTTGTAGCGGCTTTATCCAATTGCGGCTTACGCAAGATGAGTTCTATTTCACCGCGCAGTAGGGGGCGTGCTTTTTCGCTAAGCTTGATGGCTCCGTGACCATCAACATCGGTATTCATATAACCCAGCGCAATAAGCTGACGAAAGATACTGCGCCATTCTTGTTCACTGAGTTCTTTGCCGATGCCATAGGTGCTGAGGGCATCATGCTCAAACTGTTTAATCCGATCAGTGTCTTTACCTAACAACACATCGATCACATAATTCACACCAAAGCGTTGCCCGGTGCGATGCACGCAGGACAAAGCCTTTCTTGCAGCCTCAGTTGCATCCCACTGTTCTGGCGGATTGACACAGGTGTCGCAATGTCCACAGGGCTGAACCAGCGTTTCATCAAAATACGCCAGTACGGATTGACGTCGACAGTGTCTCTGCTCACACAAGGCAAGCATCGCCTCAAGCTTGTTGTGCAAAACACGTTTGAACTGTTCACTAGCATCACTATCTTGCGCCATCTGTCGCAAGCTGATTACATCCTGTAAACCATAGCTCATCCAGGCACTGGCGGGTGCACCATCACGTCCTGCACGGCCAGTCTCCTGATAATAGGCCTCGATACTTTTTGGTAAGCTTAGGTGCGCAACAAATCGCACATCCGGTTTATCGATACCCATACCAAAGGCAATGGTGGCGACAATGATAATGCCATCTTCGCGCAGAAAGCGCCGCTGATGTGCCTGCCGTATCTTATTCGACAGGCCAGCATGATAGGGCAATGCCTTGCGTCCCTGTTTAACAAGCCATTCTGCAGTAGCCTCTACTTTTTTACGCGACAGGCAATACACAATGCCCGCATCCACGGGGTGTTCCTGGTTGAGAAACGACAATAATCGATCCCGAGCATTCAGGCCTTCGCTGATGGTGTAGAAAATATTTGGTCGGTCAAAACTGTTAATAAACAATTTTGCATCATGCAGATTAAGCTGTTCAATGATTTCCTGACGGGTGCGCTGATCCGCAGTGGCGGTTAGGGCTATACGAGGTACGGTAGGAAAACGTTCATGTAATATCCGCAGCTGTTGATATTCTTTACGGAAGTCATGTCCCCATTGCGAAACACAATGCGCCTCATCAATTGCAAATAACGATATAGTGGATTGATCAAGCAACGACAACATGCGGTTTGTCATTAAACGCTCAGGTGCAATATAGAGCAGGTCAATCTCACCTCTTAGTAATTGCTGCTCGGTTTCTTGTTGTGCGGTTGCTTGCATAGAGGAATTAAGAAAAGCCGCACGGATACCCAGCTGCTGCAGAGCATCGACTTGATCCTGCATTAAGGCGATTAAGGGAGAAACGATAATACCGACTCCCTCGCGAATCAAGGCAGGGATTTGATAACATAATGACTTGCCTCCGCCCGTGGGCATCAGGACTAAGGCATCTTCGCCTTTCAGTAAGCTTTGGATGATATCGGATTGATGATGGCGAAAACCGTCATAACCAAAAGTCTTTTGTAAAATTTCCTGGGCGTGTTTCACTATGGGTGATTATTTTTAATGGTTAAATAGCCAGGGATATTTCGTGAATTATTAGTTCGTAACGTTATCGTTTGCAAACGAAATTCCAGCCATCGTGAAAAAATCAGATGGAAAATTACCCTGGGGTTATCGAAAAAAATAGCATCCTGGCCATATTTTTCGTTACATCTTATTAATATAATTCTGAATATTCTGGTTTTGAATTATTTGTATAACAAGTTGTCTGAACGTTGATTCTAGTGGTTTCGTTGGGAAGTGATTTACCATAAGTGGAGAGCCGTATGATGCATCAGTTGCTTCAAACTTTTCAGTTTTACCATCTCCATATGTAACCTCGGCATGCACATAGGCTCTAAAATTTAGAGTGCCCCTTTCCATATCGACATTTGTAATTTTGACTTTTAATTCTTTCTCGGCTGAATCGCTGACTGTTCCCTTATTCCTTTTATATTCCATCTTTAGTGCATCCACCAATGACTGGGTAAAGGTATTATAATTAACAATAATGCCTCTAAATCCAAGTGGATGCTCTTCAGTAGACGGTTGTGAGTTCGTTATCTTGATTGGATTGGTGATGGTGACTTTTTCAACAGCACCCTCAGCCAGGCTGGGCTCCGGGGTGTATTTACCGACAGCTGCACATGAAACAAGAAATACAACGACTATTAAAGGTAATAATCGAAGAATTGATTTATATGATATTACACACTTTGTGCTGATTAAATTATTCATCTTTCCTCCTCATTGTATCGATCACTATGGTACGTACGTTTTTCTGTTCATCAAGCGCTGTGATCTTGATTAGAGCTTATTAATTTTATCGAGTTGCTCTTGCAGTTTTTCTGTAGCAATCTTGATTTCAGATAGCTTACTGCGCTCTTTTTCGACGACAGCGGCGGGGGCTTTATCGACGAAGCCGGGGTTGTCGAGTTTCTTTTCGACGCTTTCATATTCTTTTTGTTTTTTGCTGAGCTCTTTTGTCAGGCGTTTTATTTCGGCGTCTTTATCGATCAGGCCTTCCATTGGGATCAATATTTTCATTTCACCGACGAGAGCGGTGGCTGATTCCGGTGCTTGTTCATCATCGGCTAACCAGATGATGGATTCCAGTCTGGCCAGGCTAATGAGATAGACTTCGTTGTCGACCAGTCGTTGTTTATCTTCATCAGTACCGTTTTGTAATAACACAGGTAATGGTTTGCCTGGCTTGATGTCATAGCCACTGCGAATTTTTCGTATACCGAGGATAAAGGCTTGCACCCATTCCATATTATCGGCGGCGTTGTTATCAATCAGTTTGTCATCGGCCTCTGGATATGACTGGCGCATGATGGTGGGTGCGTCGATACCACACATGGGTGCGACACGCTGCCAGATCTCTTCAGTTATATACGGAATGATCGGATGTGCCAGTCTTAGTGAGGATTCTAAAACCGTAATCAATGTCTGGCGGGTGCCACGTTTAGCGGCATCGGAACTACTGTCGCTCATGAGCACGGGTTTGGACAATTCTAGATACCAGCTACAGTAGTCGTGCCAGACGAATTCATAAATGGCCGTTGCCATTAAGTCAAAGCGATAACTCGCAATAGATTTTTGTGCGGTCTTGATGGTTTCCTGCAGACGTGTAGTGATCCATTTGTCGGCGGTACTGAGTTCGATAGCGAATTCGATATCGTTGTTACCGATGCCGACATCCTGGTCTTCGGTATTCATCATGACGTAGCGGGCGGCGTTCCATAACTTGTTACAAAAGTTGCGGTAGCCTTCTACACGTTTTAGATCAAAGCTCACATCACGTCCTGTAGATGCGAGTGCGGCAAAGGTAAAGCGCAGGGCATCGGTACCGAAGGAAGGAATGCCATCGGGGAATTCCTTGCGTGTCTGTTTGGTAATCTTTTCAGCTAACTGGGGTTGCATCATACCGCTAGTGCGTTTCTCAATCAGAGCTTCAAGTTCAATGCCATCGATTAAATCAATCGGGTCAAGTACGTTGCCTTTGGACTTTGACATCTTTTGGCCGTGTGAGTCACGCACCAGGCCATGAATGTAAACCTCACGGAAGGGGACTTCGCCGGTAAACTTCAGGCCCATCATGATCATGCGTGCTACCCAGAAGAAAATAATGTCGAATCCAGTAACCAATACCGATGTTGGGTAGAACGTTTTAAGTTTGTCCGTTTGTTCTGGCCAACCTAATGTGGAGAAGGGCCAGAGTGCAGATGAAAACCAGGTATCGAGGACATCATTGTCCTGTTTTAGTGTCACGTCATTGGGCAGTTTATGTTTTTTACGCACTTCCTGTTCGTCGCGTGCGACGTAGACGTTACCTTCGTCGTCATACCAGGCCGGGATGCGGTGTCCCCACCAGATCTGGCGGCTGATACACCAGTCCTGAATGTTACGCATCCAGTCGTAGTAGGTGTTCTTCCAGTTATCGGGTACGAATTTGATCTTGCCAGATTCGACGGCCTCGATAGCCGGTTTGGCCAGGTCTTTGATCTTAACGAACCACTGATCCGTCAAATACGGTTCGACGACGGAGCCACTGCGATCCCCGCGCGGCACCACGAGCTTATGGTCTTCGATCTTTTCCAGTAGACCTTGTTCATCTAACTCGGCAACGATCTTTTTACGCGCTGCGTAACGGTCCAGACCCTGATAAGCTTCGGGTGCATTGTCATTAATGCAGGCGTCGATGGTGAGGATATTGATGACAGGCAGGTCATGGCGTTTACCCATGTCATAGTCATTAAAGTCATGGGCGGGGGTGATCTTCACGCAACCGGTTCCAAACTCGGGGTCAACATAGTCATCGGCAATGATCGGTATCTCTCGACCGACCAGGGGCAGAGCGACGGTCTTACCGATCAGGTCTTGATAACGCTCATCATCGGGATGCACCGCTACCGCGGTATCGCCCAGCATCGTTTCGGGGCGGGTGGTGGCGACGACTAAATGTCCGGAGCCATCCGTGAGCGGATAACGCATGTGCCACAGGTAACCATTTTCTTCTTCGGAAATCACTTCCAGATCAGATACAGCGGTGTGCAGGACCGGGTCCCAGTTAACCAGGCGCTTGCCGCGATAGATCAGATCTTCTTCAAACAGACGTACAAAGACTTCTTTCACCGCGTCGGACAGTCCTTCATCCATGGTGAAGCGTTCCCGTGACCAGTCCAGAGATGATCCCATGCGACGTAACTGGCGAGTGATATTGCCACCGGAATGTTCTTTCCAGTCCCAGATTTTTTCAATAAAGGCATCGCGACCGAGGTCGTGGCGAGTTTTGCCCTCAGCATTGAGTTGGCGCTCGACGACCATTTGCGTGGCGATACCCGCGTGGTCCATGCCCGGCTGCCAAAGCGTATTGTTGCCTTTCATACGATGGTAGCGGGTCAGGGTATCCATGACCGTGTTATTGAAACCGTGTCCCATGTGCAATGAACCTGTCACATTGGGGGGTGGGATCATAATGCTGTAGGGGGCGGCCTCTTTAGCCTTATCGCCATTTTCTTCATGGGGAGCGAAGTAATTCTCTTTCTCCCAGGTTTCGTACCAGCGTTGTTCGATATTATGGGGGTCGTAAGTCTTATCCATTTTGTACTCGGAGTTGGGCGTGCCTGTTTCATCCAGGTTTGTATAATCCGGCATTATAACTGGATTTGCGCCAGATTGATCTAATATTCATTTGGGATTTTGTGAACCGAGAAGAAAGCCTGCCGCAGCGGATTGGGGAGGAGTCTGCTAATATTCACCGAATTATAAAAGCGGGATACCAACGCGTGTTTTTTAGTCGACTGACCACAGCACAATCACTGTTCATTCTGATCGGGGTTAGCCTCCTGGTCAAGGTCGTGATGGCCCTGATCCTGCCAATTACCGGCGACGAGGCTTATTTCATCGTCTGGGGTAATCATCTCGATTATGGCTATTACGATCACCCGCCGATGGTGGGCTGGTGGCTAGCGGCGTTGTTGCAGATCAGTGATCATCCTCTGTGGTTACGCATGCCAACGATTTTGATGACCACGCTCATTGGCTGGATGATTTATCGTATCGTCTATCCACGTGGTAAAACCAACGCGGTGATCGCCGCAGGCCTGTACTGGTTGGCGCCGATCCATTTACTCGCCCCCCTGATCACTACTGATACACCACTCATCTTTTTTGCTTTTTTGTCTGGTGTTAGTTTCTACAAAGCGCAACGTCATGATCGTTACCGCTGGTATTTGCTCTCCGGCTTATTTTTGGGCCTGGCTTTCTTTTCCAAATTCTTTGCCGGTATGTTGGGTATCGCCTACGTGGCTTATGTCATCCTATTTGTGCGGCGAGGCCTTAGACCCTACATTGGCATTTTGTATGTGATTCTTGGCACTCTGCCGTTTATTGCACTTAACCTTTACTGGAATTATCAGCACTGCTGGGACAATTATCTATTTAACTTGATTAATCGCACCAGCGACGCCAGCTTCTCGGTCTGGAGCATCGGTAAATATGTGCTGTTGCTGGCCTATCTGATGACACCGCCGGTCGTCTTTTATGTGTTACGTAAACCTGCAGTGTTAATGGAAACCTTGCGTAATGGTGGCCTCGGTGTCTTCCTGGCGCTGTTTGTTATTCCTATGGTGTTATTTTTTGCATTGTCATTCTCAAAGAGCGTAGGGCTGCACTGGTTATTAAGTTTTTATCCCTTCCTGTTCATCGCCGTGATCATGTTGTTGCACTTTGGCCAATTGCGCGTTTGTTTTTATTTTATGTGGGGTTTCAGTTTATTGCATGTGCTGGCTTTCGCTATTAGTTATGCCTTCATGCCCGGTATATTCAAAGATAACGAAGATAATTATCAAAGTGTTGTCCTGGCTATGTACGCCCCGGAGTTACTGGAACTGATTGACTCGCAACGTTATAACTTTACCCTTGCCACGCCAAGTTACACAAAGTCAGCCCTTCTCGCCTATCATTCCCGCGAGGATGTTTTGGTTTTTGGTCACGGTTCTCACCATGGACGTCAGGATGATATTGTTACGGATTTCAGAAAATATAACGGTAAAGGGATAGCTATTCTATCGACTTCGGATGAAGTGAAACACTATGCCAAATATTTTAATTCATTTACCCATATTATCCTGCCGTTTAAAGAGACTAAGTACCACTTGGGGATGGGGATTGGGTTTAAATATGATATTTATAACCAGGGTGTGCTTGAAAATATACGTAACAACTTTTATCGGATACCGGAGTGGTTACCTACCGGTGGTTGTTATATGAATGAAAGGGATTAATGTTTTGTCATTCCCGTGGCTACCCTACATTTATTTTTTTGTAGGGCACGGTGGACGGGAATTTGGTTTTTTATATTTAGTTTTTTTCGCCCACTGGACGACCCCCTTTCTTTTTGCGAAAAAAGAAAGGGGGGAAAGAAAATCGTCCCCCGATGCTGGTGTAAACAGTGAGTTTTCGTATTTTTTGCTGAGGTCCGGTTTTGATTCGCCTCCATGCTCAACAAAACCGGGCTCGGCTTCCCTGCCTCGCGCTTATTTTATTTCTTCAAAAAACACTAAAACTCACACACCAGCCCATGGGGGAAGAGGGGTGCTTGTAGATGGCAATGGGTAGAAAAAGAAAAAACAGCTTGTACATCAACACCGTGCTCGCTAAGCGGAGGATTCCCCATGCCATCGCTATTCTCGTGCGTTGAATGACCGCCCGAGCACATTCATAAGCACGAGAATGTCTAGCGATTGCGGGGTGCCCTTTTTCTTTGGTTACTTTCTTTTTGGGCAAGCAAAAAGAAAGTAACTCGCTTCAGCGAAGCGAAAAAAAGTAAAATTGAATAAAACGAAAGAAAATTTATTTCTGTTCAAGCATCTTACGGATCTGATCTAAATAAGCCCGCATTTGTTTTTTGATATCGTTTTCAGCCGAGACTACGGCTTTCATGAGTTTGTCGCGCATGGTTTTTTCGATTTGTTTTTGCATTTCATCCAGGAATGCTTTTAGTACTTCAATATCAACGGTGGGTTGGGCACCTGCGGTTTGGGGTTCGATGACAATCTCATCGAGTTCGGGGACTTCGATGAGCTCCGGGATTTCCTCAACTTCTGTCGATAAGGTTGGGATTGGGGTGGCTAGCTCGATGCTTTCACGGGCGGCGTTGAGCTTCACTTCACTTTTCTCAAGCAGTCCTTTAATGGACTCCAGTGCGGATAGTAGCTCTTGTGGTTCTTCTTTGGCCATGCGTTTAGCTTAGCTGTTTAATTCGTGGGTTTCGAGGGGATATCCCCGTTCCCGGTAAAATTTGTAGCGGGCACGTGCACTTTCACGTGTCGGTTCATCACCGCTGACGATCTCGGCTACTCGCTCAAAGCGGGTGAAGAAATTAGGTACCTCGTCGGCGAGATTGATCAGGACGTCGGGCTGTATCTCGGGCAAACCGTCATAGCCGATGACGACGGCTGCATCCTGCTGGTTTTCGCCGGTGGTCTCATCGTTGTTTAGGCAGTGGGGAATGAAGCTACCCTCGCGAAATATCCAGAGCATGTCATCCAGACTTTTGGCCTGTTCGGCTCCGTTGACGTGGATGTAGATCTTGTTTTGTTTGCCATAGGCCTTTTCGGCAATACGGCAGGCAAGCTGGAGATTGGCCTTTGCGGCTTTGTTGGGGCTGATGTAAAAATTGACGCGTGTCATGTCATTAACGACCTGCCTCAGACAGGATGTACTCCATTAATAAGGGGACCGGACGTCCCGTCGCCCCTTTATTGTGACCTGAGTTCCAGGCCACCCCGGCGATATCCAGATGGGCCCATTTGAATTTCTTCGCAAATCGCGACAGGAAACAGGCTGCGGTTATTGTACCTGCACCACGGCCACCAATGTTGGCCATGTCCGCAAAATTGCTTTTTAGTTGGTCCTGATATTCTTCCCACAGGGGAAGCTGCCAGGCGCGATCGGCGGCGGTTTGGCCTGCCGAGAGTAGTTTATCAACGAGTTTCTGGTCGTTACCAAGCAGTCCGGCTCCCTGATTGCCCAGGGCGATGACGCACGCGCCGGTGAGGGTGGCGATATCGATGACGGCTTTGGGTTTGAACTTTTCGGTGTAGGTCAGGGCATCACATAGAACCAGACGGCCCTCGGCATCGGTATTCAGGATCTCAATGGTCTGGCCAGACATGCTGGTGACCACATCCCCGGGTTTGGTGGCTTTACCATCGGGCATATTTTCACTAGCAGCGATCACGCCGACAACGTTGACCTTGGGTTTGAGTTCGCCGAGGCTGCGCATGACGCCTAGAACACTGGCGGCACCACACATATCAAATTTCATCTCGTCCATGGCCGCGCCGGGTTTGAGTGAGACGCCACCTGAGTCAAAGGTTACACCTTTGCCGACCAGGGCGATGGGGTTACCAGCTTTAACTGCGCCTTTGTATTCGAACACGATTAGCTTTGGTGGCTCGCGGGTGCCCATGCTGACCGATAAAAACGAACCCATTTTTAGCGCTTCAATTTGTTTTTGACCGAGCACCGAGACCTTGATGCCGTATTGTCGGCCCATCTTTTTCGCCTCGTTACCAAGGTGTGTAGGGGTGCAAATATTTCCAGGCAGGTTACCAAGCTCGCGAGTGACCGCCATACCATTGGCAATCGCTTTGCCAACCTTTGCGGCCCCGGTTGTTTTGGCGTCGATTTTTGCCGAGTGAATCATGAGCTTGCGCAATTCGTGCTTGTCGTTCTTTTTTGAGATAGTTCGGGTGTAACGATAGAGATTTTGGGTCAATACCTGGCTGATTTGTTTTACCTTCCAGGCAGTGTCGATATCTTTGAGTTCTACTTCAGTCAAATAGATGGCAGCGTCTTTTATTTTGTAGGTGTTGAGTGCGTTAGCAACCGTTTTCAGCAGCTTGCGGTATTGATTGTCTGACAGTTTTCCATTTTTTCCACATCCGACCAGCAATATACGCTTGGCGGTCAGGCCTTTTACATCATGCAGTAGTAGTGTTTGTGAAAGTTTTCCGTTGATGTCGCCTCGTCTGAGCACAGATTTGATGTAACCACCGGCAGCCGCATCGATTTTTTTTGCAGAATCTGAAAGCCTGGCGCCTTCGAAAATGGCGATTACATGGCAATCGGTTTTGTGTTTTGCAATATCGAGGCTCTTAACGGAAATATTCATCTTTGCTCCTGGTTCATAACGGGCTGATTAGATTGGTCACAGTTTAGCTAATACTCTAGAATTATTAGTATCTTATCGAGCTTATTATAAAGATATTTTCTAGATTACCGGTTATGGTAGTACAAACCGCTTAACAAGTTAAATTTGTCGGATTCATGAGCAAAACGCACATCATCAATCGTTATCTCATCAAGGAAGTGACCTTGACGTTTATAGGGGTGTGTTTGGTGTTGTTTTTAATCTTTGTCAGTGGTCAATTAGTGAGTCTCTACGGCAAAGCTGCCAGTGGCGGTATCCAGGCCTCGGTTATTCTCAAGCAATTAGGGCTCAAGAGTCTAAGCAATCTGGTGTTTATCTTACCGTTGGCTTTCTATATGGGCATCCTGATTGCCTTTAGTCGCTTATACAAAGATAACGAAATGGTGGTGCTGGCGGCGTGTGGAATCAGCCGCTGGGCTATTTTGCGCAGTGTGCTGAGCCTCGCGGGTGTGTTTGCAATTGCAGTGGGTGGCTTGTCCCTGTACCTGGCTCCCTGGGCTGAAACAGAAAGTGAATTGATCCTCAAACAGCATAAGGGTTCAGATAGTGTCGAGGCGCTGGCATCGGGTCGTTTCAGGGAGCTGTCACGTGGAGAAGGCGTGGTATATGTGCAGGAGTTTGATCAAGATAGCCTAACGATGAAGAACATCTTCCTGCAACATCGGGAAGAGAACAAAAATTCAATCATTTCGGCTGAGTCGGGACGCAAGGAAGAAAAAAAAGAAACGGGGGATCGCTTTCTAATTCTGGAGAAAGGACAACGTTATGAAGGTCCGATGGAAGATGGTTCTACGGCGCTCATTCAATTTGAACGGCACGGGATCCGACTTGAACAGGAAAAACTGAAAGAAGTTCGTTTTCGTAAGAAAGCTGAAGCCAGTCTGGCGTTGTGGGAAAGGGGACGCAGCGATGATATTGCTGAACTACAGTGGCGGGTTTCGGCGGCTATTTTATGTTTTGTGCTAACCGTTCTTGCGGTGCCACTTAGCAAAGTGTCTCCTCGTCAGGGAAGTTATTCCAAGCTCGCGCTGGCGTTATTGATTTTTATTATCTATAGCAACCTGCTGACAGTATCCCGCGCATGGTTAAGCAAAAACGTTATTAACGAGTGGGTCGGACTCTGGTGGGTACACGCGGTGGCGATTATCCTGGCGTTGTCCATGTATATTCATTGGCGGCCGTTAATCCAACGCTTCTGGTATGGCAACCGTTAATGGATATTCTTGATAGATACATTGGCAAGGCAATGCTGTTCGGCGTGCTTGCAGTGCTGTTGGTGATGGTGACGCTGGACAGCCTGATTAGCTTTGCGGGTGAAACAGGCAACATCGGTCGCGCCAATTATGGTGTGTGGGACGCGGTTTCATATATCGTTTTTAATATCCCACAAAAACTCTACATCATGTTTCCCATGACGGCATTGTTAGGCACGATGTTAAGTCTTGGCATGTTAGCCGGGAACAGTGAACTCATTGCGATGCGTGCGGCCGGTATCTCAGTTGCCCGGATTACCGTTTCAGTTTTGAAGACCGGCATTATCCTCGCTGCCGTTGTGATTGCGGTGGGTGAATTTGTTGCGCCTCCTGCGGTGCAGCATGCCAAGTTACAGCGGGTTAGCGCTATGAATCAGGAAATTAGCCTTAACACCGACTATGGTCTGTGGGCGCGTGATGGCGCAAACTATATTCATATTCGTCGTGTTGAAAATGATGGGCGATTAACCGGTATTAATATTTATATTTATGATAAGCAACAACAGTTGATTGAAACTTTAACCGCACCCTTTTCTGAATATAAGGAGGACCACTGGGTTTTATACGAGGTAATTAAGCGTTCTATTACTGCTGAATCGATTAAACAAGAGTTTGTTGCGACGGTCCGTTGGGATACCTTACTTAAACCTGAAATGGTAAGCGTGGTATCGGTAACACCAGAGAATCTTTCCATTATTAAACTGAAAAGTTATATTGATTATCTGAAGGCTAATGGACTTAATTCAAAAGAATATGAGCTTTCTTTCTGGTCAAAGTTAATTGCACCGTTCACGATCGGGGGAATGATTGTCCTGGCAATACCGTTTGTGTTTGGTTCTTTGCGCAATGTGGGAGCCGGGCAGCGTATTCTGGTGGGTTTCCTGCTGGGTCTGGGCTTTTTTATATTTAATAAACTGGTTGGGAATGCAGGGTTGGTGTATATCGATTATCCCTGGATACCAGCGATGTTTCCTACTCTGGTCGTTCTGATTGTCGGTGCGGTCTTACTTAAACGAACGCGCTAGTGTGTTGCACTATTGTTTTGGAATATGAATGATGTAGCTTCCGGTGAGCCGATCACGCCAGTTATTCGGTAGATGATCGATCAGTGTCCAGCATGTCGCGAGCGCATAAAGTACCCAGCCTGGAACCTGGTCAATGAACGGCATAACGAACCCATCGGTACCCTTGCCAATGACAATGACCCAGAAGAACCACATTGGTAAACTGACCAGGTAACGGAAAAGTGCCCGTTGCCATGTCACTGGGAGGCCATCCTGTGTAAGCAGTCTGGTGTGCCACGCTCGCATGCCCAGGGTCTGTCCACCGTGTGTCCAGAACCAGGCAAAAAACAAATAATAAACCGTCAAATAATATGCAAGCATGAATGGATTGAAAATATTTTGTGCTGCGCCCTGTTCGCCCACTTCAACGGTGCCGGTAAAAGGAACAATGATGAAACCTGCCAGCATAGTGACGGCGAACAGCAGCAAACCATCATAAACTAATGCGGCCAGGCGGCGCAGCAGGTTGGCATGAGAATTTTCAGAATTTTGCATATCGACTATTGCTATGTGAGTCAGAATTGTGGTGAACTGGAATCAGATTTTAAAGCAAGCTCGGTATAATATAAATGAGTTTAATAGATGATTTGGCAAGCCAGCCCGGTGTGATGGCCGCGGGCGAATATGCGTATCGAGGCGATCGATTCAGCTATGTCGGGCAGATGTCTGAAGAAATGGCACGCATGGCCTCGATTATGTGTCGCACCACCAGCATGGCACTGCATATGCAGGTTGATATGCTAAAACAAATGGGGCGTGACTGTGGCTGCTCACCTGCACAAGGCTGGTCTGTCAAAGGCAAGGCTTATACCGTTTGTGTTCGTGCCAATATATTTTGTTTTATTGATAACAGTGCTAACGAATTAAATAATGTAATGAATTTTTTAAATGAACACATCGCCCCAAATACGGGCGAAATGGTGTGAGATACGCTTATGAGTAAACTAGATGAATTAATGCAACTTGATGGCGCGCTGGCTGCGTTTGATTTTAGCAGTGATGGCGAACTAACCGATTCCAGAATCGCCGATGGTGCCGAAATCGAAACCGATGTGCTCGACATGGTCTGCCATGTGTGTGTTGCGAATGGCGCTATTGCCACCATGCAGGCTAGAGGCTGGGAAAAAATGACCCAGATGGAGGGTTTCTATCCTATCCAGGGTTTCTCGATCATTGGTTTTGAATGGACGGTGATTGTTACCGACACGGTGGGTGTCATCATTAAAAATGACAAGGTTGATTATGACGCAACCTACGCCGTTCTTGAAAAATAAAGTAGCGTTGAACAAATTCAGGCAAGCCAAATGATTAAAAATTTATTAGCAGAAGATGGCGTGATGGCAGTGTGCAAGTTTCGGGATGATGGCGCACTGGCGGAAGGTTACGGCGTGATGAGCAATGAAATGCTGCCGAAGCTTGCCAAGTTTGCCCATGACTATAAACGCATGGTGCAGGGTAATGCTGATCAGTTGGCGATGTTTACTCAAATGTCAGGCTGGACACCTCCTGGTGGCTGGTTAGTGAAAGGCGAGATTTGGGCTGTTTGTGGCATCAGTAATCTGGTCTGTGTTATTGATCTCCGTGAGACCAGCCTGAACCCTGTCATGCAGGCCCTACAGGAAGCGGCCAACTGGTAATTGCTAATTTGAACGGGTGATCCGATCTCAGTGATCCAGTATCATTGCCCCCCTGTTACACCATCTGGATGTGAATAAAAATGCTGCAACTGCAGGGTGGAATTGCCTTATCGCCTTTTAGACAGGCGAAATTACTGAGTAAATTAGCTGCGCTGAACCCATCAATTACCGATGTACACGCCGAATATATCCATTTCGTCCATACGGCGGAGTCGCTTGACGGCGAACAGCAGCAGCGTTTGAATCAGCTACTTAGCTATGAAGAAGCACTGGCAGCACCTAAAGGCGAGCAGTATCTTCTGGTGACCCCCCGACCTGGCACGATTTCCCCCTGGTCTTCCAAGGCAACCGATATCGCACACAATTGCGGCCTAACTCATGTGCAGCGAGTCGAACGTGGTATTGCCTATTATTTTACAAGCAAGACGGTTTTAACTCGCGAACAGCTCGATCAAATCCAGCCTCTTATCCATGATCGTATGGTTGAGGCTGTGATGGCGAAGATTGAGGATGCCTCGATATTGTTTAAGCATGCAGAACCTGCGCCGGTTAAATCCGTAGATATATTAAAAGGTGGACGCGAGGCGCTCGAGAAGGCGAACCAGGAATGGGGGCTTGCTCTTGCTGCTGATGAAATCGAATATCTTGTGCAAAACTTTAGCGCAATGGGTCGTAACCCGAACGATATTGAGCTGATGATGTTTGCCCAGGCGAACTCTGAGCACTGTCGCCACAAGATATTCAATGCGGACTGGATTATTGATGGCGAGAAAAAAGATCGTTCGCTCTTCAATATGATTCGCAATACACATGAAAAGCACTCAGAAGGTATTTTATCAGCGTATAAAGATAACTCTGCGGTGATGGAAGGTTTTGTCACCGATCGTTTTATTCCCGATGCGGCGACACATGAATATGGTTTTTCTAACGAGCCCATTCATATTCTAATGAAAGTAGAGACACACAATCATCCCACTGCGATTGCACCATTTCCTGGCGCGGCAACGGGTTCAGGTGGTGAGATACGCGACGAGGGTGCAACTGGTCGGGGTTCAAAACCGAAAGCAGGCCTGAGTGGTTTTTCAGTTTCCAATCTACAACTCGAAGATTTACCGCAGCCCTGGGAAACTGATCATGGGCGTCCTGCTCGTATCGTTTCGGCACAGGACATTATGATCGAGGGTCCAATCGGCGCGGCAGCGTTTAATAACGAGTTTGGCCGGCCCAATATTTGCGGTTACTTCCGGACCTACGAAGAGAAGATAAATTCAGCAGAAAAGATTAATGCCGATTCTAATAGTGTTCAGGAAGTAAGGGGTTATCACAAACCGATTATGCTTGCCGGTGGTGTTGGCAATATTCGTGGCGAACATGTGGGTATGCAGGAAGTTCCTGTTGGCGCGAAGTTGATTGTTATTGGTGGCCCGGCCATGTTGATTGGTCTTGGCGGTGGCGCGGCCTCTTCAATGACCAGTGGTGCAAGTCACGAAGATCTGGATTTTGCCTCGGTACAACGCGGCAATCCGGAAATGGAACGGCGTTGCCAGGAAGTGATCGATCAGTGCTGGCAACAGTTAGAAGACAATCCCATTTTGTGGATTCATGACGTAGGTGCGGGTGGTCTTTCTAATGCGATGCCGGAGTTGGTACATGACAGCGATCGGGGTGGCCATTTTCATCTGCGTGAGATCCCCAACGATGAACCGAGCATGTCACCGATGGAGATCTGGTGTAACGAGTCACAGGAACGTTATGTGCTTGCCGTGGATGTCGAGAACCTGGATTCATTTATTGCCTTATGCGAACGCGAGCGTTGTCCTTACGCGGTCCTCGGCGAGGCTATCGAAGAAGAACGTTTGATAGTAGAAGACAAACACTTTAATAACACACCGATTGATATGTCATTGGATGTCTTATTGGGCAAGCCTCCCAAGATGTTGCGAGATGTAAAACACCAGACGGTGCAACAGGATGAATTTGACGTTGCTAGTGTAGATATTGAGGATGCCTTAACCCGTTTATTGCAACTGCCGACGATTGCGGCGAAACAGTTTTTGATTACGATTGGTGATCGTAGTGTGACCGGCATGGTGACACGTGATCAGCTCGTTGGTCCCTGGCAGGTACCGGTTGCTGATGTGGCGGTGACCTCATCCGGCTTTCACGGCCATACCGGTGAAGCGATGGCGATAGGGGAACGTACACCCGTGGCATTACTGGATCATGCCGCCTCAGCGCGAATGGCCGTCGGTGAGTCGATTACTAATATCGCCGCTGCTCGTATTGATGCGCTGACTGATATTGTTTTATCGGCTAACTGGATGTCGCCGGCAGGTCATGCAGGTGAAGACGCTGGTTTATACGATGCTGTGCAGGCAGTAGGGATGGAGTTATGCCCGGAACTGGGAATTACTATCCCGGTTGGTAAAGATTCCATGTCGATGAAGACAGTCTGGCAAGAGCGTGACGAAGATAAAAGTGTCACAGCTCCACTATCATTAATTATCTCAGCATTCGGTCGCGTCCAGGATGTGCGTAAGACACTGACACCTGAACTAAAAATCGATAAGGGTGACAGTGTTCTGCTTCTAATCGATTTAGGCAAACAACAAAACCGTTTGGGTGGCTCGTGTCTTGCCCAGGTTTATAAAGCCATTGGTACTGTCCCTGCTGATCTTGATGATGCACAGTTATTGAAATCTTTCTTTACTGCGATTCAGCAACTCAATAAACAGGATCTATTACTGGCGTATCATGATCGTTCCGATGGTGGTGCGATGATTAGTCTATGCGAAATGGCCTTTGCCGCTCACTGTGGTTTGGATATTGATGTAACTGTATTTGAGAAAAATACGATAGCCGGTTTGTTCAATGAAGAACTGGGTGCAGTTATACAAACCAAAACATCTGATCTTGATGCGGTGATGAAAATATTTAGTGATGTGCAACTTGTTGGTAATGTCCATCAGTTAGCAACGCTCAATCTGGATGATGTCATTCGTTGCGTGCACGGTGATGAAGTGCTGTTGGAAAAATCACGGGTTGAGCTGCAACGTCTGTGGTGGGGAACCACGTATCAGATGCAGGCGTTACGTGACAATGAAGACTGCGCGAAACAGGAATATGATTCCCTGTTAAATGACAAGGATCCCGGGTTATCTGCAACGTTAAGCTTTGATATTAATGACGATGTCAGTGCGCCTTATCTTAATAAAGGTGCTCGACCAAAGATGGCCGTCTTGCGTGAGCAAGGTGTGAATGGTCATGTTGAGATGGCCGCGGCGTTTGATCGCGCAGGTTTTGTTGCCACTGATATTCATATGAGCGATCTGATAGCAGGCCGTGTTGATTTAAGTGATCACAAGGGACTGGTTGCCTGTGGCGGTTTTTCTTATGGTGATGTTTTAGGCGCAGGTGGCGGTTGGGCTAATTCCATTCTCTTTAATAGCCAGGCTAGCGATCAGTTCGAGGCCTTTTTTAATCGTAACGACACCTTTGGACTTGGTGTCTGTAATGGCTGCCAAATGATGTCTCACCTGAAAGATTTAATTCCCGGTGCCTCTCACTGGCCGCATTTTGTGCGGAATTTGTCGGAACAGTTTGAAGCACGTTTTGTGATGTCAGAGGTCTATGATTCACCCTCTGTCCTATTTAAGGACATGCAGGGTTCGGTGATGCCGATTGTGGTTGCGCACGGAGAAGGGCGGGTGAAGTTTGATAATGATGCGGACCGACAGAAGGCAGCACAAGATAAGCTAATAAGTTTGCGCTATATCGATAATCATGGCGGAGTGACTGAAACGTATCCTTTTAACCCAAATGGTTCTGTTGATGGCATTACGGGGATGACCAGCGAAGATGGCCGCTTTACTATCATGATGCCTCACCCCGAGCGTGTCTTCCGTGCAGTGCAACATAGCTGGCATCCAGATGATTGGGGTGAAGATGGTGCCTGGATGCGCCTGTTCCGTAATGCACGTGTCTTTGTAAATTAATAGCCGATTAATGGTAGCGATATGTCATTAGCGCTTTCTATTTCAGGATTACATAAGACTTATTCAACAGGTGTACAGGCCCTAAAAGGCGTCGACCTCGAAGTTCAGGAAGGCGATTTTTTTGCTTTGCTTGGGCCGAATGGTGCTGGCAAGTCGACAACCATTGGTATCATCTGTTCATTAATTAACAAGAGTGCAGGCAAGGTCAGCGTTTTTGAACACGACATTGATACATCAATAGATGCGGCCAAAAGTTGTATTGGCCTGGTACCTCAAGAGTTTAACTTCAATCAATTTGAACCGGTCGGCGAGATCGTGATCAATCAGGCAGGATATTACGGTATTGATCGTAAACTAGCCGCCCAGCGTGCAGAAAAATATCTGAGACAACTTGACCTGTGGGATCGTCGCAAAGATATAGCACGAGAATTGTCAGGTGGTATGAAACGACGCCTGATGATTGCGCGTGCTTTAGTGCATGAACCTAAACTGCTTATTCTTGATGAACCTACCGCCGGTGTTGATATTGAGATTCGCCGTTCGATGTGGGCATTTTTAAAAGAGGTTAACCAGCAAGGTACGACTATCATCCTGACTACGCATTACCTGGAAGAGGCCGAGAACCTGTGCAAGCATATTGCAATCATCAATAACGGTGTGACTATCGAAAGCACCGAGATGAAACAATTGCTGGCAGAATTATCTACCGAAACATTTGTACTTAACTTGTCAAAGCCGGTTACACAACTACCTGAAATGGAGAATTATCCTTTCACTCAGGTTGATGAAACGACCATCGAGGTAACGGTTCAGAAGGAACAAAATATAAATGATTTATTTTCGCTGTTGACCACAAAAAACATTAATGTCATCAGTATGCGCAATAAATCAAACCGCCTTGAGGAAATGTTTTTGCAAATGGTGGAGCAGGGTACGTTATGACGCTGAAGGAACAATACATCGCCTTTTCGACTATTGTTGTAAAAGAATTCATGCGGTTTATGCGTATCTGGGTGCAAACCGTTTTGCCTGCCATGATCACCATGGGTTTGTATTTTGTTATTTTCGGTAACCTGATTGGATCGCAGATAGCGCCGATTAAGGGTTTTAATTATATAGATTATATTGTGCCTGGTATCATCCTGATGGCAATGATCAATAATTCTTATGCAAATGTTGTGTCATCTTTTTTTAGTGCAAAATTCCAACGCCATATAGAAGAAATGCTGGTTTCACCAATGCCAAATTATTTAATCTTACTTGGCTTTGTTGGTGGCGGTTTAGCCAGAGGCGTGATCATAGGTATTTCTGTCAGTATCGTCGCCTTATTTTTTACCGATTTGCAGTTCCATAATCTGACGATTGTTATCCTGGTTTCGTTATTAACCTCGATAATGTTTGCGTTGGCAGGATTTATTAACGCTATCTATGCGAAGACCTTTGATGATATTTCGATCATTCCGACGTTTGTATTAACGCCACTAACCTATCTGGGTGGTATTTTTTATTCAGTCGACATGTTGCCCACGTTTTGGCAAAATGTGTCCTACGCGAATCCTATCCTGTATATGATTAATGCGATGCGTTATGGCATGTTGGGTGTAAGTGATATTGATGTGAATATCGCGGTTGCGATCATCGTGGGTTTTGTTGTTGTGCTGTATCTGTATTGTCTTTACCTGTTACGTAAAGGCATAGGTATCCGTTATTGACAAGAATAGTAAATGAGATGTTCGTTGTCGACGGTTACCGCTTTACCCAAACTAATAAAACCTGAGCCAGACAAGGGCGTTTCTTCTTGTTGAACATAAACCTCTTTACCGCCTTGTGCTTTTACAAAGGTACCATTGGTACTTTGATCGATGAGTACGAACTTACCTTTGCGATAAACCAGTTGTGCATGATGCCGCGAGGATAGGTCAGATGTCACCATTAAGTCACAGTCCTTTGAACGGCCCAGAATAATCCCGTGAGTCTTGGAGCCCAAATCCTTTATCGTGTTGTGATAAGTAAGGTACAGACGATTTTCTCGATTAAAAATGGAGCGTAAGCGAGAAATATCCATTTCCTCGGTCTGAGGCTGCTCTTCACCTGGCTTAGATCTGCGCTGGATGATGCTGATGCCATGACTGTCTTCAACCAGAGAATCCATTAGTTTAGTGTCTTTGCGTAGAATAAAATTACCAACATCATTCAGTAAATCTTCACTTATATTGTCGACGTTTAGCATGTAATGTTCGTTTGCTAAACGTGAGAAATTAGAAATACTGACCTGGATAGTTGATGCCTCGAAGTCTGATTCAAACTCAATGCTGACGGGGATATGTCCCTGGATGCCGACTTTTAAGGGTGACTGGGAGGTGTAGTTGACCAACAGGCCCTGAGCAGTGAGTGCCTCTAGTTCTTTTTTGTTTTCAGGCGTATCGTCTATTTCAAGCTCAAGTTTTGAATCGTTGTTGAGCGTAAAGTTGCAACAAACGCGTTCTCTATTTTCGCTACTTTCTGTGAGGAGGTAATAACCCTGTTGCTTCAGGTCTTTCAGTTCACCCAGGTCGTCGATCAGAATATTGGTACGTATGTCAGGTTTAACATAATTGATCTGCTCAATCAGATCATGCAGGTAGCTGGAGATGGTTTGTAAATTTGAAACAACTTTCAGGCTACGAAGTACATGCATACCGCTTGTGTCTTCACCTATTTGCTCCAGGTCCTGACGCCGGCGCTCAGCCAGTTTTTTATACTCTTCCAGAATATCCACGGTCGAAGCTTATCCTTGATATATTGGCTCTAGCATATCCTAATTTTAGCAAGCGCTCCAATTAGGAAGTCGCATTATTTACAAACGCTTTAAAACATTATCCAGCCAGCGGGCGGATAATATGATCCGCAAAAAGGCAAATAGATAGGTTGGTACGGTAACGTAGTATCTAGCTTTTGGTTTTGGGCTCTCCAACGCATGGATGACTCGTCTTAGCACTGCCTCTGGTGGTTCGGTGAAAGGGGCTGCCGGTCCTTCCTTTTCCAGGCGATCAATTAATTTTTGGTACAAATCTTTGTGCACGCTGTTTTCACGATCGATGTGGCTGCGAAAGGCCTTCAGTGCGTTTGCCCTGAACTGACTTTCAATCGGCCCGGGTTCAATCAGGCTGATATAAATATTTTTACTGGTATGTTCGACTTCCTGGCGCAGGGTATCGGTTAACCCTTCCAACGCATATTTGCTGGCATTGTATGCACCACGAAAGGGCATGGCGACCAAACCAAGCACCGAGCTGTTCTGGATAATTCGCCCATAGCCTTGTTTACGCATGACCGGCAGGATGGTATTGGTAAGTTCTAGCCACCCAAATAGATTGCTTTCGAACTGTGCTCTTAGCGTATCGCGGGTCAGGTCTTCAACGGCACCGGCCTGGCCATAGGCACCATTATTAAACAACGCATACAATGACCCTCCGGTTTCATGTAATACTTGTTTAACCGCATTCTGAATCGAAATACTGTCATCAAGGTCAAGCTGCAGACTGTTTAGTCCCAATTCTTTGAGTTTTGCCACGTCCTCTTTTTGGCGAGCGGTGGCAAAAACCTGATAGCCCCGTGCATGCAGGCCTTTAGCCACGCATAAGCCGATGCCGCTGGAGCAGCCGGTAATAAGAACACTTTTGTCTGAATTCATTGCAGTATTGTTTCGTAGGTTGTCTGTCGGCAAAGTATTAAGGCCAAGGATAGTATCAAATATTCAGCGGATGCAGAACGGCCCGTATTCAGGCGGATTGGAGGCTATACGATAGGGGTATCGTTTTTTTGTCCGTATTCTATAATAATACACGCATAGTTTGTATGTGGTGGCAGAGTTGGCTTGATAATAGAGCTGGCTGAACACATGCTGTGTAGGTTGATTGAATAATGAGGTGGTGTTGTGCCGATTTACGAATATGTGTGTACTGCTTGTGGTCACACGCTGGAAAAATTACAGAAAATGAGTGATGCGCCTCTGACCGAGTGTCCTGAGTGCAGCAAAGCCACCCTGCAAAAACAGATTTCAGCCGTTGGATTTCGCCTTAAGGGTGGCGGCTGGTATGAGACCGATTTCAAATCAGACAAGAAGAAAAATATCGCCGGTGGCGACAATAAGTCTGCATCGGGCAAGTCTTCTGACAGTAAATCCCCTGGTAAGAGCAAATCCCCAACCAAGTAAGGGTAAATCAGAATAAACCGGGCTAAATAAACCATCTGGCGCCTTATTGGGCCGTGTAAAACTGTCCGAGGCCTTGCATGGACCGATGGCAGAACGTAACATTCCCGCTTTTCTCCGACGGACATTTTAGAGTCACTATGCGTACACATTATTGCGGCCAGGTCACCGCTGAACACATTGATCAAGAAGTTACTGTTTGTGGTTGGGTGCATCGTCGCCGGGACCATGGTGGTGTGATTTTCATTGATTTACGTGATCGGGAAGGGCTGTTACAGGTTGTTTTTGACCCCGATTCGCCAGAGATCTTCGCGATCGCAGAATCTGTTCGGAGTGAATTTGTCCTGCAAGTGACCGGAAAGGTTCGTCATCGCCCTGAAGGCACAGTGAATAAAAATCTCACTACCGGTGAAATCGAGGTGCTGGGAATTAGGCTAACTGTTCTGAATAAGTCCCAAACTCCTCCCTATGTCATTGATGATGACTCGGTCTCAGAAGAGAATCGACTAAAATTTCGCTACTATGACCTGCGCCGCCCAGAGATGCTGGAACGACTCAAATTGCGTTCAAAGGTAACGCGCGTCCTGCGTAATTACCTTGAAGACAATGGTTTCATGGATGTTGAAACGCCCATGCTGACCAAGGCGACCCCGGAAGGTGCCCGTGATTATCTGGTGCCTAGCCGTACCCATGACGGGAGCTTTTTTGCGCTACCTCAGTCACCGCAGCTGTTTAAGCAACTATTAATGGTGGCTGGCCTGGACCGCTACTATCAGATCGTGCGTTGCTTCCGTGATGAAGACCTGCGTGCGGATCGTCAACCTGAATTTACCCAGCTGGATATTGAGACCTCTTTCCTTGATGAAACAGCGATCATGGGTCTGATGGAAGGCATGATCCGTAAACTATTCAAAGAAACCATCGGCGTTGAATTAGCCGATCCCTTTCCGCAGATTAGCTACGCCGAGGCGATGCACAAATATGGCTCTGACAAGCCCGACCTACGTATTCCGCTAGAATTGATCGACATTGCTGATGTGCTACAAGATGTTGAATTTAAAGTATTTAGTGGCCCAGCTAAGGACCCGAACGGGCGTGTCGCGGCGTTATTGTTGCCAGGTGGCAATGCGCTGACCCGTAAAGAGATTGATGGATATACCGACTTTGTTGGCATCTACGGTGCCAAGGGCCTCGCTTATGTGAAGGTTAATGAAGTCGCGAAGGGCCGGGATGGTCTGCAATCACCTATTTTGAAATTCCTGCCGGATGAGGCTGTCGAGGCGATTATCACCCGCACAGGTGCTAAAGATGGTGATTTAATTTTCTTTGGCGCGGATAAGACCAAGGTTGTGAACGAGGCGCTGGGCGCATTGCGCGTGAAGCTTGGTCAGGATAAGGGCTTGATCGAAGGCGACTGGGCTCCCTGCTGGGTCGTCGACTTCCCAATGTTTGACTGGGACGAAGGGGAGAAACGTTGGACGTCATTGCATCACCCGTTTACTTCGCCAAAAGAAGAGCATCTGGACAAGCTCAATGACGATCCGGGTGCCTGCCTGTCGCGTGCCTATGACATGGTCCTGAATGGAACCGAAGTTGGCGGTGGTTCCATGCGTATTTACCGATCAGAAGTGCAAAAGAGCGTTTTTGAGCAATTGGGTATCGATGATCAGGAAGCAAACGACAAATTTGGATTCCTGCTGGATGCGCTGAGCTATGGTTGTCCACCCCATGGTGGTATTGCCTTCGGCATGGATCGGCTGGTGATGTTAATGGCGGGTGTGAATAGTATCCGTGACGTAATGGCCTTCCCCAAGACGCAATCGGCCAGTTGTCTGCTTACCCAGGCGCCATCCGAGGTCAGTGAACGCCAACTTCGTGAACTTCACATCAAATTGCGTAAACCTCCCAAAATGGCTGATTCTTGAGCAGTCATTTCAGATAAGTTGCTGGAAAACTTTATATCCTCGCACTGGATGCCGATATAGACTAAGGTCTTGATATTATTGTCCTAAAGAAATGCTTAGGGATGTATTATTGACTATTTATGTGGTTTTGGACCCCATAATATTACAAACTTGCGATTGCGGATGAAGCGGTGAAGATACCGAATTACTGGAAGACAGATTGGTTTATAGGGTTGGTTGTCACCCTGCTGTTTCTGGTTTTGGCTATCAGCGATAATCTGCGTTCGCTCGATCTTAAGGCCTATGACTGGGGTGTACGTTTTGCCTCTTCGCGTCCGGCAAATTCCAATCTCGTTATTATCGCTATTGATGATAAAGCTGTTCAGCAACTGGGTAGTTGGCCATGGCCGCGCGATATTATGGCCAGTGTGACCGACAAGATTTCTGCGGCTGAGCCCGCAGTTGTTGGTTATGGTGTTCCGTTTGATACCCGTCAGAGCAGCCATGGACTCAAGTATATAGAGAAACTCAAAAGTGCGATCAGTCGTGGCCAGGGCAATACGCGATATGTACAAGGCCTGCTAAGCAGTGCCAAAGATGGTTTGGATACTGACAAGTTATTTGCGCAAAGCCTGCAGCGTGCCGGGCCCGTCGTCTTTGCCACACCTTACGATCTATCTGCACGAGGCGAACCAAATGAGACACAGACCGTCCCTGCTGAGCTACGGCATTTCACGGTTAAGGTAAGCAATATACCGGAACGACGAAGTTGGATCTCCAAGCTGTTTGTTCCCAATCCGGTACCTGTGATTGATCATATTTATTCTCCGATACCGGAGTTGAGTCGATACGTAACGGCGATGGGGCTGATGAATACAGGCCTGAACAGCCAGGAACAGGCCCGGCGTGAACCGCTGCTAATGCAATACGGTCAGGACTATATCCCTTCATTTTCTCTGATGGTTGTCGCCCGGTACCTGCGGCTGACCGCCAATAATGTTCAGGTGAAACTGGGCGATGCGATGACCATAGCGTATGCACCTATCGCTACGGATAAAAAGTACCGTGTTTATCCCTATTTCTATCAAGGCAAAAAGAACCAGACACCATTTAAAACCTATTCCATTCTTGACGTCATCAATAACAAGGTGGCGCAGCGTTCATTGCGCGATAAGGCTGTACTCATCGGTTTTACGCAACGTCAGGCAAGGGTCCGGCTGGATTCACCCATTGGCACGCTTACCCCGATTGAATTTACCGCACATACGGTTTCAAGTCTGTTGAATGATGACCTGTACCGGGTACCAGCTTCCGGGCCATGGGTACAGATTTTGATATTGTTACTGGTTGGCGCCTATCTGATGTTTGTATTACCACGTTTTCGTTTTAGTACTGGTATTGCTTTCACCGTGGTGTTGACGCTGGGCATATTGAATATGCACTTTATTTTGATGATTGGTCGCTCTACCTGGATACCGTTGATGGTGCCGTTGGTAACGTTGGTCGTTGGTCATCTGTTGTTGAGTGTTAAGCATTTTATAGCTTCCAGCATAGGCCGTATTCAAAACGAATTATCTTCCGCGAACCTGTTACTGGGCCAATCTTTTCACACACAGAATCAACTGGATCAGGCCTTTGAACGTTATCGTAAATGTTCAATTAGCGATACTGTGCTGGAATATCTTTATAACCTTGGTCTCGATTATGAGCGAAAACGACAGTTCAATAAGGCGGTCTCCGTATTTGAATATATAGAGCAAAAGAATTCAGCTTTCCGGGATATAGTTGATCGAGTGAGCCGCTCGAAAGAGGCATCTAATAGTTATGTGATGAGTAATGCGGCGTCGGCAAAAATGGGCTCTACCTTAATATTGGAAAATTCGGGCGTACAAAAACCCAAACTGGGCCGCTATAGTATTGAGCGTGAACTGGGTCGAGGTGCCATGGGCATGGTATATTTGGGTAATGACCCAAAAATTGGCCGAACCGTTGCAATTAAAACGATGGTATTAGCCCAGGAGTTTGAGGGCGACAAACTTGATGAAGTAAAAGAACGCTTTTTTCGTGAAGCTGAAACCGCAGGTAGGCTAAACCACCCCAATATTGTGACGATATACGATGTGGGTGAGGACGAAGATTTATCGTATATTGCGATGGATTATCTGAAAGGTGATAACTTGCTCGCGTTTTGTAAGAGCGAAAGCTTATTGCCAGCGAAAGAAGTGTTTGAATGTATGTTGAAAGTTTCAAATGCACTGGAATATGCGCATCAAAATGGCGTTGTGCACCGTGACGTGAAACCGGCAAATATTCTCTATGATCGTGAGACCGGCGTACTTAAAGTTACGGACTTTGGTGTTGCCTGCTTAACCGATTCGAGCAAAACTAAGACGGGTACTATTTTAGGTAGCCCCTCGTACATGTCGCCAGAACAACTGGCGGGTTTGAAAGTCGACGGGCGCTCTGATCTGTTTTCACTGGGCGTAACGTTATATCAAATGTTGACAGGTGAACTACCCTTTATAGGTGAGTCATTAGCAAGTTTGATGTATAAAATTGCCAATGAAAAACATCCCGATGTGAGATTGTTCAGGCCTGATTTGCCTGCCTGCGTTAGTCGTATCATCAATAAGGCGTTGGCAAAAGATGCGGCGAAAAGATTTGATTCTGGAGAACGTTTTTCTTCTGCAATTGAACGTTGCCTGGAAAGACTGTAAATGGGAAAGGTTGTAACTGGGCAGGCTTATAAAGTTAGAAGCTATAGATTAGTGTAATCTAGAAGGTAAAGAATACGTGTTAACGAATGGGTTAAAATTAGCAATTCACGGGCTATCTGATGTTGGCTTGAGCCGTGATCACAATGAAGACAGTATTCGCTGGGATATTGAAATGGGATTGGTGATGCTGGCTGACGGCATGGGTGGTCACAATGCGGGCGAGGTGGCGAGCGACATGGCAGTGACGTCCATTCATGATGCTTTAATTGATGTCCTGACTCCCGAGATGCTTGAGACCAAGGTCATTAAATGTGAAGACGCCGTGCGTGAATCCGTTGTCTATGCTAATGAAGAGATATTTGAACAGTCGCAGGAACGCCCTGAGTGTGCGGGCATGGGCACAACCTTAGTCTTGACTCTGTTTCACGAAAACGAGATTACCTGGGCTAGCGTTGGTGACTCCCGCATATACCGTATTCGTAATGCAGAGATTGCCCAGATTACCCAGGATCATTCTTTGGTCCAGGAAATGGTCGACAATGGTTATTTGAGCGAAGAAGAGGCGCTCATTTCTACCAGCCGAAATCTGATTACACGTGCGCTGGGTATTGCACCAGAAGTGGAAGCGGATGTTAAAACTGAAGAATTAGATGAAGATGATGTATTTTTGTTATGTTCAGATGGATTATCAGATCTGGTCAGTGATGAAGATATATTACAAACGACTCTGAAGTACCGCTCTGATCTTGATGAGGCCACAAAGAAGTTGGTTGAACTGGCAAATGAGCATGGTGGGACCGATAATGTATCGGTTATTTTAGTTTCTTTGCATGAAGCATTCTCCGACGAAAAAGGCCTTCCACCCGGGGCAAGTCAGGAAATTGAAAGCAACGACGCTGATCAATGATCGATATAGATAAAATGAGAAGGATGGTAGACAGATGGCACGTTTGATATTAACTCACGAAGGTGCAGTGATAAGAGAATATCAACTGAACAAGGATCGCACGACGGTTGGGCGTAAGCCACATAATGATATCCATCTGGAGGATCCTACGGTCAGCGGTGAACACGCGGTTTTTCTCAAACTTCAGCACTATTACGTTGAAGATATGGGTAGCACCAATGGTGTGGTATTAAATGGCAAACGGGTTACTAAACGCCAGTTAACTACGGGTGATTTAATTCGCATCGGGCGTCATGAGTTCAAGTTTGTTGACGATGCCAGTGAATTTGATCAGACAGTCCTGATCAGCCCAATAAAGCCCACTGCTGCAAAAACGGAGGCACCGAAGAAAGGAATGGTTAAGGTCTTGAATGGACCGAAGTCGGGTGAACAGATTTTATTAAATAAACCTTATACGACGCTTGGATCACCCGGTATTCAGGTTGCTGTTATTGCCAAACGCGGTAACAATTTCTTCCTGATGCCAATGAGTGGAGTAGGTGATGCCAGCAGTCCTCCACAGCTCAATGGTCAACCCATTGGTGCACAGAGCAAACCTTTGAAAAGTGGCGATGTGATCGAAGTCGCCGGTACAAAACTGCAATTTAACGAATCGGAATAAGTTGGAAATATGGCGAAATTAATCCTGACTCATGATGGCGTGAACTTACGTGATTACCTGCTTAACAAGGAAAGGCTAAAGCTGGGGCGCAACCCCGATAGTGATATTCAGCTGGACGATGGTGCGATTAGTTCAGAGCATGCGGTGATTGATCGCGTTAAAAGCGCCTATCTGGACGATCACTTTGACTTTTATATAGAAGATCTAAAAAGCACCAATGGCACTTTGGTCAACAAAATAGGTATTGATCGTCATTTGCTCAAGCAGGGTGATGTTATCCAGGTCGGTAAACATAAATTGCTTTTTGATAGTGGTCAGGGTGATATGGAAGAGACGGCTATTTATTTGCCTGATAATTAATTTTTCTTCGCTCCGCTGAGGTTCCCCGTCATTCCCGCGGAGGCGGGAATCTAGTTTTTATTTATTTCTATTTCGCCCCACTGGGGCGAGTAACTTTCTTTTTGCTTGTCCAAAAAGAAAGTAACCAAAGATTAGCACAGGGATGTGCTTACATCGTGAAGGCTAGGGATGGCCGAGAGCGATGACTTTCTTGAGAGGTCGCTCCGCACTTCCTTGTGCTCCCGCGACATAAGTACATTCCATGTACTAAACACCCTGTAATCGCTAAGCCAGTCTCGCGTTAATAAATGTGCTCGGGCGGTCAATTGAAGGGACGTCCCTGTCCCTTCAATTGACGCTCGCCATCCCTGGCTCGCCCCTTCGGGCGCGTCTGTGCTCATTCATTAACGCGAGAATAGCGATTACATAGGGAATCCATCACTTAGCAAGCACGGCGTTAATTTGTGGGCCGGCATATCTGTTCCAGTTGCGAGCAAACCTCCCCCCATGGGCAGGTGTGTGAGTTTTCGTGTTTTTTGAAAAATAAAATAGCGCGAGGCAGGACGCCGAGCCCGGTTTTGTTGAGCATGGATGCGAATCAAAACCGGACCTCCGCAATAAACACGAAAACTCACTGCTTACACCAGCATCGGGGGTGTCTTTTCTTTTGGTTACTTTTCTTTGGACAAGCAAAGAAAAGTAACTCGCCCAGTTGGGTGAAAAAACTATATAACTCGCTTCAGCAAAGCGAAAAAGGAATAAATAAAAACCAGATTCCCCTCTCCAGGGAAATGACGCCCCCACCTCTGTAGAAGCGAAATCCCCCAATAACTGTTAAACTCCCCCTGTCAAATACTCACGAGGTAGGTATGGCTGGACATAGTAAATGGGCAAATATTAAGCACAAGAAAGCAGCCCAGGATGCCAAGCGCGGCAAAATTTTCACAAAATTAATCCGGGAAATCGTGGTGGCGACTCGCATTGGTGGGCCAGACCAGGATTCCAACCCCCGTCTGCGTGATGCTGTGCATAAGGCTCTCGGTTCCAATATGAAAAAGGATACCGTGGAGAATGCGATTAAGCGCGGTGCCGGTGCCCAGGATGGCGAGAGTTATGACGAGATTCGATATGAAGGCTATGGTCCTGCCGGGGTGGCTGTAATGGTGGATTGCCTGACGGATAATCGCAATCGGACTGTTTCCGAGGTTCGTCACGCCTTTACCAAATCAGGCGGCAACCTGGGGACCGATGGCTCCGTAGCCTACTTGTTTAGCAAGCGTGGAATTATTAGCTTTGGTCCCGATAGTGACGAAGAACAGATTATGGATGCCGCGCTCGAGGCTGGGGCCGATGACGTGGTCAACAACGACGATGGCAGTATAGATGTCTGGACGAACCCGGAAGATTTTGTCACAGTGTCTACGGCTATCGAGGAAAAGGGACTGAAGCCGGAATCTGCCGAGGTGACGATGCAGGCCTCCACTGATGTTTCTCTTGAGCTGGACGATGCGGAGAAAGTGATTCGGCTCGTTGATATGCTCGAAGACCTTGATGATGTTCAGAATGTCTACACGAATGCTGATTTTTCGGATGAGGTATTGGCAAGTTTGTCATAGAGATTAAAAACGGACGCAATATGATTCGCATACTAGGTATTGACCCAGGTTCACGAATCACTGGTTACGGCATCATCGAGATGCGACCTAACCAGGCTGTTTGCGTCTCTCACGGTTGCATAAAGGCTCAGCAAGATTCTCTGGCTGAGAGACTCAAACACATCCATCTTGGTTTAACTGAACTGATCGAGCAGTTTTCGCCAGAAGAAATGGCGATCGAAAGCGTGTTTGTGCATCGTAATGTGGACTCTGCCCTTAAACTGGGTCAGGCACGTGGTGCTGCGATTGCCAGCGTGGCGCTCTCATCGATTCCGGTGCACGAATATTCTCCCGCTGAAATTAAAAAATCTGTTGTGGGTCGCGGTAATGCCGCCAAGTCACAAGTGCAACATATGGTTAAGGCCATTTTAGGTTTACACAAATCACCACAGGCCGATGCGGCCGATGCACTGGCAATTGCGCTATGTCATGCTCACAGTCGCGATCTAAAAGCACTGCTTCCGGGATTACGATCTTCGCGTCGCAGCAAGCGCTGGACGTCATTATGATTGGTCGAATTGCCGGCGTACTAATAGAAAAGCAACCTCCTTTTATCCTGGTCGATGTAAATGGTGTCGGTTATGAAATCGAGGCATCGGCATCGACGTTAACCAGCCTGCCAGCCATCGGTGAGCGCATCATCTTGCATACCCATTTGATTGTGCGTGAGGATGCACAGTTACTGTGTGGGTTCACCTCTGAACCGGAACGACAGTTGTTCCGGCATCTTATTAAAGTGAATGGTGTGGGTGCCAAACTGGCGTTAGGTATTTTGTCTGGCATGAGTACCGATCATTTTGTGCGCTGTGTTCATGATAAGGATGCTACTGCGTTAACAAAACTACCGGGTGTAGGAAAAAAGACGGCTGAAAGGCTGATTATTGAGATGCGCGATCGCCTTAAAGATATGGATATGGCGGTGACATCTGCAAGCTTATCGGCTGTGTTAACGAGCAACAGGAAAAATGATGCAGCCATGCATGATGCTATCAGCGCGCTGGTGTCGTTGGGTTATAAGCCTCAAGAGGCTTCCAGATTATTGCAACATGTGGAAACCAGTGACCAGAGTAGTGAAGCAATGATTAAGTCAGCACTGAAAGCTGCGGCTAGCGCGGGTTAAAAAAATATGACAGAAGAGTCCCGAATGATTTCCGGAAATAGCCAGCAAGGTGATGATGTTCTTGATCGCGCAATGCGCCCGATCAAGCTAAAAGATTATGTTGGTCAGCCTGCGGTTGTCGAACAGATGGAAATCTTTATTCAGGCCGCGCGTGCCAGAAAAGATTCGCTCGATCACGTGCTTGTGTTTGGTCCACCAGGACTGGGTAAAACAACCTTGTCGCATATTATTGCCAACGAAATGGGCGTTAATCTGAAACATACCTCTGGACCCGTTTTAGAACGCCCCGGTGATTTGGCTGCGATGTTAACCAATCTGGAACCGCATGATGTGTTGTTCATCGATGAGATCCATCGACTATCTTCAGTGGTAGAAGAAATTCTGTATCCGGCAATGGAAGATTACCAGATCGATATTATGATCGGGGAAGGTCCTGCTGCACGATCGATAAAACTGGACCTGCCACCGTTTACGCTGGTGGGTGCGACAACCAGAGCCGGTTTGTTAACTTCACCACTGCGTGATCGGTTTGGCATCGTACAACGCCTGGAATTTTATTCGAGTGAAGATTTGGTCACCATCGTAAAACGATCGGCAAAAATCCTGGATGTAGATATTGATAATGAAGGCGCAAAGGAGATTGCGAAGCGCTCTCGGGGTACGCCACGTATCACCAATCGTTTGTTGCGCCGTGTACGTGACTACGCGGAAGTAAAAGGCAACGGTCATATCGACAAGACTATTGCGCAACACGCTCTTGATTTGCTCGATGTAGATGTGTGCGGATTTGATATGTTAGATCGAAAAGTATTGCTGACTATTATAGAGAAATTCGAAGGCGGCCCGGTAGGCGTTGATAATATCGCCGCCGCCATTGGTGAAGAACGGGACACGATAGAAGATGTTATTGAGCCCTTTCTTATCCAACAGGGGTTTATGATGCGTACCCCGCGGGGTCGGGTTGTTACCGCGCATGCCTACAAACACTTTGGTTTGAAAGGGGCAAAAGAGACGGCGACAGCCTCCCAGCCTGCACTTGATTTGTTCGATGCTGACAAATGAGTCTGGGAGACAATTTGCCAGGATCGCATGGTCAGGAATGTCTTTTTTTAGCATTTTGCGATTGAATTCACAAAGCGTGATCGAGTTCTCATGACTGGCCGCTGTTTGGGTGAGGATACCGCTGCTACTGGTGTCGTTAGTTAGATAAATTATCTAAAATTCGCAGATTGATTTGCGCGAGATAGCGGTCAGATCTGGTTTTGGCTAGTTTGGCCAGGATGAACTCAGGTCACGATATGATGTCATATTTGCAATCAGGAAAGTCAGGATTGAATATATTCTGCCTGCTTATTTTAATGATAGTCTGGTAGTCTCGGACAAGGTTTTGGGCTGCGAAAGAGCTAGTTCGGCGGTAGATTGTTTAGCTGCAGAACAGAGATAACATAATAATAAATGGATCGGTTGATTCTAAATTTGAAGGAGTCGTTGTGGAAACAGATTTATCGATAATTGATCTGGTCTGGGAGGCCAGCCTGGTCGTGAAGGTCGTCATGGCTTTGTTGATCCTGATCTCCATGTATTCATGGACCATCATTTTATATAAACGATCTGTCTTAAAACGTGCTCGCAAAGAAGTCGTTCAATTTGAACGACATTTCTGGTCTGGTGCTGATTTGAGTGAACTATATAAAAAGCTATCGGTTCGCCGAGAGCGTGGCAAACTAACCGGAATGGAAGCCATCTTCGAGGCAGGTTTCCGGGAATTTATTCATTTGCGAAAGCAACAGGACCTGGATGCAATGGATATTGTCACCGGGGCACAGCGTTCGATGCGTGTTGCGCTTAATCGTGAATACGAGAACCTGGAACACCATTTGTCATTTTTGGCGACCGCGGGCTCGACCAGTCCTTACATCGGTTTGTTTGGAACGGTATGGGGTATTATGAATTCATTCAGAAGTTTGGGCTCCTCTGCAACCGCGGCGATCAGCGATGTTGCACCCGGTATTGCAGAAGCTTTGGTTGCAACTGCGATTGGTCTGTTTGCTGCGATTCCTGCGGTGATCGCATACAACCGTTTTGCCAGTGATCTGGAGCGTGTTATGGGACGCTATGATAATTTTGTTGAAGAATTCTCAAGCGTTCTTCAACGCCAGGCCAGATCTTAAGCCTGTAAAGGTAAAGAGTACGTTGCTATGCAACATATGAATAAACGATTTACGAAAAAACAGATGGCAGAGATTAATGTAGTTCCCTACATTGATGTGATGCTGGTGCTGTTGGTTATTTTTATGGTGACTGCGCCATTGCTAACAGAAGGCTACCGGGTGCAACTGCCCGAAGCAAGCGCGAAACCGGTTAAGAAAAGTAACCAGCCCCCCGTTATTGTCTCGGTCGATCGCAAGGGACGACTTTACGTAAATTTGGGTAAAAAGCCAAAAAAATCGATTAAAGCCAAAACACTGATTGCACGCGTGACAGCCAAACGCAAGAAGTATCCGGGCATTCCTATTTTGATTGAAGGTGATGTAAAAGCAGATTATGGAAAAGTCATCAATGCGATGTCGATTCTGAATGATGCGGGGATAGAAAATTTCAGTTTAATCACAAAGCCGGTTAAGAGACGTTAATGTTAGAGCTTTTTAAAAAAAGCCCTCGTTTTTTTATTGGCGCAATACTGGTGCATGTGGTTATTGTCGTGGTTTTTGGCGTGGGTTTTCATTTTAAGTCAAAAGATCGCGCAGCAACGGCGATGCCAGAAAGCGTTAAGGTGGTAATGGTCGACGAAAATGAAATCAAGCGTGAGCAGGCAAAACTAAAAGCTAAAGATAAGCGCGAAAAGAAACGTAAACAAGAAACTGATCGTAAACGGAAGGCTGAAAAAGAACGTAAAGAATCTGAGAAGAAAGAAAAGAAACGCTTAGCACTGCTTGAGAAAAAAGAAAAAGCAACGAAGGAAAAGAAAAAGAAAGAACAAGCTCGTTTGGATGAGATTGAGCGCAAGCGTAAGACTCAAGAAGAAAAACAGGATAAAGCCAAACGTGAGCAGGCGTTGAAAGACCAGATGCGTGCTGAAGATGAGAAAATGAAACGTGAGCAGGAAGTCGCTGTATTGCGCAAGGCCGAGCTAAAGAAAAGGCAAACGACGATTGATAAGTATAGGAACCAGATCGAGGCGAGGGTGTATCGCTACTGGATCAAACCACCCTCAACTAGCAAAGGCCTGGTCAGCGAATTAAGAGTTAAACTTATTCCCTCCGGGGAGGTCATTCATATAGAGTTGTACAAGGGCAGCGGAGATCCTGAGTACGATAAGTCAGTAATAACGGCGGTCAAAAAGGCATCTCCCTTACCGTTACCACCAGCCGACACGGGACTATTTGATGTGTTTCGTGATTTACATTTACCAATGAGAGCGGATAAAAAGTCTTGAGCATGATATTAAACAAAATTAAATTGAATATACTGGTTTTCCTTGTGTGCATTGCAACCATCAGTATGCCAGCACGCGCTTCACTAACCATCGATATAACCCTCTGGCTTGATAACGCCACACCGATTGCTCTAGTCCCGTTTGGTTGGCAAGGGCTTGGTAAAGTACCACTTAAAATGACCGATGTGATCTCAAATGATCTTGGTCGCAGTGGCCAATTTGCACCGATGAAAGAAAATGAAATGATTGAACTCCCTCATGAGGGGCACGAAGTCAATTTTTCGACCTGGCGCAATCTCGATATGAAATATGTGGTGGTTGGGAAAATTAAATTGAACGGGCGCCGTGCCTATCAGGTTCAATTTCAGTTGTTTGATGTTGAAAAGGGCATCCAGATTGCCGGACATAGCTTTCAGGCAAAGGAAAGTCAGCTGAGAAGGTTGTCACATCATATTAGTGATTTGATCTATAAGGCTATCACTGGTGAACGTGGCGCATTTGATACGTATTTGGCCTACATCACAGTATCTCGGAACCGAAAAGGTCAAAATCGCTATCGATTGGCCATATCGGATTCGGATGGTTACAACGAACAGACACTATTTGAATCGAGCATGCCTATTGTTCGTCCAGTCTGGTCACCGGACGGGCAACAGCTGGCCTATGTTTCCTACGCATCGGGTAGGCCACAGATTTATATGCAGAACGTGTTTACTAAAAATACGCAGCAGCTTACTAATTTTAAGGGTTCAAATTTGTCGCCTGCATGGTCGCCGGACGGACGTCGAATGGCGATGTCGCTATCGAAAGATGGTAATTCAGAACTCTATATATTAGACATTAAGTCACGCAAATTACATCGTGTGACGCGCAGTTATGGTGCAGATTTGGAACCCGCATGGTTTCCGGATGGTGAGAGTCTGGTGTTTACCTCTGATCGTGGTGGACGTCCACAATTATACCGGATTGATGTTGGTGCGCGCGGTGCGACTGGGCGGGCAGAACGCGTTACATTTGATGGGGTTGAGAACCTTCGACCGGCAGTTTCGCCTGATGGGAAGCGTATTGCGATGGTGCATAATACCGGCGGTCAATACCGGATCGCGATTCTGGATCTTGAGTCGGAGCAACTATCGTTGTTAACGGATGGGCAATTAGATGAATCACCCGGTTTCGCTCCCAACGGCAGCATGCTAATTTATGCGTCACAGGCAGGAGGTAAAGGGGTGTTGGCAGCCGTTGCAACGGATGGACGTGCCAGCCATAAAATGAGATTTTCAAGTGGTGATGTGCGTGAGCCCGCATGGTCGCCGTATAAGCAGGATTAAATAATCATAATACTGAGGAGTATCAGAATGAATAAATGGAACAGATTTTTAATCGTTGGTTTGCTCGCATCTTTAGGTGTGGCATGTTCGTCAACATCTGAGAACCAGACAGATGAACAGGCACAGCAAGGTACTCAAACCGATGACCGCACAGGTGCACAAGACCAAACAAGTATCCAAAGTGATCCTTTCACTGATCCATCTAACCCTTTGTCGACGACGACGATTTACTTCGATTTTGATCGTGCCAAAGTTAAAGCCAGTGATCGAGAAGTTATTTTGGCGCATGCGCGTTATCTGGCTGATAATGCGGACACTAACATCGTCTTAGAAGGTCATGCTGATGAACGTGGTAGTCGCGAATACAATATTGCACT
>Ga0316206_1000406_pt1 | contig 62046 bp, 64 predicted proteins | sample 6monthpyrite_MG_FD_204942 | JGI IMG/M metagenome (GOLD analysis project Ga0316206, IMG submission 204942) | Microbial mat bacterial communities from mineral coupon in-situ incubated in ocean water Damariscotta River, Maine, United States -... | ecosystem: Environmental > Aquatic > Marine >...
TGGATGTGGAAAATATCCGCCTCCATTATGCCAAGACCCTGACGCACTGGCTGGAACGTTTCAATGCCAATGAAGACAAGATCAAAGAAATGTTTGATGATGACTTTACGCGCGCATGGCGTTTATACCTAGCGGGTTCACTGTCGGCCTTTACTGCCGCGCACCTGCAGTTATTCCAGGTTGTTTTTTCCCGTGAATTGAATAACACCATTCCCTGGTCACGTTCGCATATGTACGAACAAGGTCACTGAGCGTGACTGATGTTGTCTATGATGTGCTGATCGTTGGTGGCGGCCCTGCTGGTTCTACGCTGGCGTGGTCGTTGCGCAATAGTGGTCTGAAGATTGTGATTTTAGATAAACAAACCTTTCCCCGTGACAAAGTCTGTGCGGGTTGGGTAACACCGGCGGTGATGGAAGAGATCGGTCTTGATCTCGACGATTACCGACAGGGAAGGACACTACAACCCATCTTTGGTTTTCGCGTTAGTCGTATTGGTCAGCGTGAAATCGAAGCCCGTTATAGTAAGAGTGAAATACCCGCTAGTTACAGCATTCGCCGCTCCGAGTTTGACCATTATCTTTTGGAGCGCTCTGGTGCTGATATGATTCTGGGCGAAAAATTCAAAGGCATGAGCAAAACCCTGCTGGAAGATAATCAGGACGGTTGGCTGGTTAATGATAAATATCAGGCCAAACTGGTTGTCGGCGCGGGTGGTCATTTCTGCCCTGTAGTACGCGAGATGGGTTCCAAACTGGGAAGCAATGAGTTGATTGTCGCGGCCCAGGAAATTGAATTTGAAATGAATGAGCAACAGGCCGCAGAAAGCCCCATCGAGGCGGATGTACCCGAGTTGTTATTTTGTGAAGACCTTCAAGGTTACGGTTGGGTCGTGCGCAAAGGTAATTTTTTGAATATCGGCCTTGGCCGGGAAGACAATCACAAGCTATCAGAACATGTTGCAAAGTTTCGTAGCATGCTTATCAAGCAAGGCAAGATTCCTGCGGATACGCCAAAGAAGTTTCATGGCCATGCCTACATCTTATATCCACATGCTACCCGGCCTTTGTTGCAAGATGGTGTGCTGATCATTGGTGATGCTGCTGGTCTGGCGTATCCTGAAAGTGGTGAAGGTATCCGGCCTGCTGTTGAATCGTCTTTGATAGCGGCACAGGTGATTGAGCAAGTGCAAGGTGACTATAGTCAGGCTAGCCTAATGAAATATAAAACGGAGTTAGAAGCTCGTCTCGGTAAGCGAGAGGGCAAGGAAGTGATGGATTACTTGCCCGCCTGGTTTAAGTCATCACTTGCGGGTGTGCTGCTTTCAACCGAATGGTTTGTGAAGAAATATGTTGTTGAGCGCTGGTTCCTGCACTCAGACCAGGCAGCCCTGGTAACTGAGCTGACAGGGCAGTCAACCGAAACGCCTTAATACAGCAACGCCAAAATACGTTAATCCAGAATAAATCTATGCAGCGGCACTCACATTGGCCGCACGTTCCAGATACTGTTTGGAGCGATCATCGTCCCCCAGGGTTTTATAGTACTTCGCCAATATCCAGCATGCCTGGGCGACAACACCCTTGTCCATTGCCATGGCCTTTTCCAGAATTTTTACCCCGGATGGGTCGTTTGACGAGAGTAATATTCGGCCAACAGCAAAAATAGTTTTGCTGTGAGTGGGATCGCTTTTCAGTATTTTCTGATACATGGTGATGGCCGCTGCTTTGCCTTCAAACTTTTCAGCGTAAGTCGCCAACTCATAAGCCTCATTTTGACTCAAACCTGATTGGCGGGCCTTGTTACGCAATGACTGGTATTTTTGTTCTTCCAGCGGCAGATCTTCATCGACTTCTGTTGTCTCCAGCAGGCTGGAGTCAGCTTTGTTCGGGATTTCATTTTTAATTAAATGTTTAGTTGAAGCGGGATCAGAATCAGCCGTTTTTTTTAGCCCGGTCTGTCCGGAATTACTTTTTGATTTACCATTTTTTGCCAGCCATTGTTTATCGAGCAGTTTGATTACGGCACTATATGCATCGCCGAGATAGCGTTGCGCGGCGGTCTCCATGACGGGCGGAGGCATATCCAGTTTGGTTTGTCCGATGTGTTGCAGCCGGGCGTGCAGATCTGGCATGCCATCCTTCCAGCTGGGTTCGGCATTGATGAGCTCATTCATGATCTGGGCAAACTCATTTTCTGTGAGTGCCTTGCGCATCACGCTAGCCATATTGATATGCGGTAAGTAGTCGGCGCTCTTCGGGGTTTTTCGCAGCATGGTAAAAATTTTGGGCCAGTACTTTGTCTTTAAAAAGCGGCTGCAGACCTCCTGGCGGAGAATGACGTCAGCCAGCTCTTTATCATTCATGACTTGCAGAGCATACATGTCGGCTTCTAACTCATCTTTGCGCGCGGCCTCGACGGTAAAGGCCTCAAGCAGGGGTGTGTAATACTTAAAGAAGAAGGTCAGGGGCATATAAATGGGTGATTTATTTCTGCTGTAGCTTCGCTGGTATAGCTCGCAGTATTTACGCCAGCGGTAGATCCAGTGTGTTAGACGATTATGCTCAGCGGTAAACTGGCCCAGTTTGCGAGCTAACGCGCCTTTGAATTGCATGGGAGCCAGACTTTGCAAGATAGGTAGACCGATGTAGAGGACATTAATCTTGAGCAGGGGCAGGCCAAAGCGTGGTACTGCAATCATATCGAGTTGGCAGTGGTCATGAACAATAATCCGATCGATATTAGGCACTTGATAGACCTGGCCAATTTCAGCGATTAGTTCGTGTAAGCGGGGTGCCTTGTCTTCCTTAAGCCCCAGACCGCTGGGCATCTGGGTTTTGCTGCGTAACATGGCGAACGTGATCAGGCCGGATACGCCGGTGATGACTATCCAGAGTAGTACGGATAACCAGGCGGTAAAGCTCGAGGCGCTGCTGGTGCCCCCAAGAATCTTGAAAATACCAATCAGGGTCAGTAAGGGCGGAAGTGCAAGTAAAAAGTAGCCCAGGCCCGTCATTGATGCAGCCAGAGCGAGGTAAACCTTCTCTTGTTTCTGATACAGGTTGCCTAGCGCCAGACCAATTCCTTGGAATGAGAAAGGATTCGAGAAACTCTTCATATTCCACTCCCCTTATTGAGTGATGTTGAGCGATGATGCTTGTTTCTTTACTATCGTTTTAGCTAACAGGATACTGAAAATCGAGCCAGGATCAGCGACGATTATCACAAATTGACGATGTCCAGGGTGGTGACATGTTCACATTTAGACAAAATTTGCACAATTTTGCAAATAGTGGGGTTCGGGGGACTGCTCCTAAAACTATGAATTTGGTCTGCTGTTGGCTGGGGCTGCTTCTGAGTGCCGGGTTATTGCTAATTGGCTGTAGCGAGCCGGTTGATGACGCGGTCCTGATTCGTCAACGTGTTGCCGAGATGGAGACCGCCACCGAGGCTAAGCAGCTGGGTGATGTTATGCAGCCAGTGCATAAGGATTTTCTGGGGAATAAAAGAATCCGCAAGGCGAATCTGAAGGCGCTGGTGTTGCTGCACTTTCGTCGCAACAAGAATGTTCACGTTTACATCAACGATCTTGAGGTCATTTTGCAGGATGCCGAAGTCGGTGAGGCTATCGTCACCTGTAATGTAGTGATGGCTGGTCGAAACCAGACACTGCCTGAACATGCCCGAGTATTGCAGGTGAGCTCGATTTGGAAAAAGATTGAAGGGGACTGGTTTGTGGTGAGCGCAAGCTGGAAGGATCCGTTACTCGGTCTTCGCTGAGCCTTTGTCCTGAATCAACTATTGTGGTGGTTTGATCTGGTGTGAACGCAGCTGGAATTCGCCGCGCGCCCGGTCTTCAAAGAAATATTTCAAGGTGTAATAAATGGTGCGAAAAGCCAGCTCATCCCAGGGAATTTCGTTCTCATTGAACAGTTTCACTTCAAGACTTTCAATCCCGGCTGCGAAGTCATTATCGAGCAACCGCGCGCGGTACATGACGTAAACCTGGCTAATATGGGGCAAGCTAAAGACAGTGTAGAGCTGTTCTAATGCGACATTGGCGTTGGCCTCTTCTTTTGATTCGCGCATTGCCCCCTGTTCCAGGGTTTCGTTATTTTCCATAAAGCCAGCAGGCAAGGTCCAAAGGCCATAACGCGGTTCAATCGCACGTTTGCAAAGAAGAATTTTGTCGCCGATGACTGGAATACAACCGGTCACGATATTCGGGTTCTGGTAGTGGATAGTGTTGCAGTTATCACAGACAAAGCGGGGCATATTATCGCCGTCGGGTACACGCTGTGTAACGGGATGACCACATTGATTGCAGAATTTCATTGTTCTGGTATGCGTTCGAGTGGATTAAGTGTTTTAGCCATTAATTTCTTTTAGGGACACGCCGTCATTCAACCAACTTGACCATTGCGCATGCAGTGATACATCAATACCCGACTGGCTGGCCTGTTGTTGCAAATAGGTTTGGAGGTCCTGAAGCAAGTCGCTGTCCATTAGCATTGGGTTTGTAGGTAGCTGCTCATGCATCATTTTATAAATGAGTTTGAGGTCAGATAGGGCATAGTCGGAAAGTGATTTCATTCGTTATCTCTTACTACCGGCCGCCTGGAATCCTCCTGGCGCCTGTCCCATATCTCCTTCACCGAACAAAAAGCCCATCATATGTTGCTCTATTATGTCTAAGTTAGCAGGGTCGGCTGTACTCAGACCATTCTCATTAATGATGGCTGTGAGACGATTCAACCAGTCCAACCAGCCTTGTTGCGAAACCTCTTCGTAAATTCGTTGACCAATTTCCCCTGGGTATGGGGGGGCATCCAGACCTTCAGCCTCTTTTTTCAATACTTTACAGATAACCATGCGCATGCTGTGACAACTCCTATATAGATGTAGATCGATATTAGCTATAGGCTAGACTTAAATTTGCTAGTATTATGACTGACTAATACATTGTCGGTAAAGTTGTAATCAAAGTTATATGGAGAAAGAGTATGTCTAACGTTGCGTATCAAACTCAGGTTGTTGATTCTGAGCTTAAGGTTAGCCCGGAAGCCGCCGAGCAATTAAAAAATCTGGTCGATAGTGTAGAAGAAGACATCGCAGGTATTCGCATTTTTGTCAGCGGCGGTGGTTGTAGTGGCATGACCTATGGCATGACCTATGCCGAAGACGTGGGTAAAACTGATAAAGTGTTGGAAGGTGACGGATACAAGATCATGGTGGATGCCTTTGCAATGGCATACCTGCATGGCTGCGATATTGATTTTACAGAGAATGGCCTGAACAAATCATTTGTATTTAATAACGTCTTCAAGAGTGTTGGTGGCAGTGGTGGTTGCTCTGGTTGTGGTGGTGCCGGTTAATCCTGACGTTCAGAGCAGTAATCAGTTCTCTATTATTTAGCTCGATACTTACAAATGAAAACTATCAATAATGACACGCCCTGCGTGCTCATTCTTGCGCCTCATGGTAGTTATCGCACTTTCGATTTTATCCAGGCAGCAAATAAACTGGGCATAAAAACCCTGATCGCCTCCGAAGGTAAACACTCTCTCATTAGTGCTTATGCACAAGGCATTCATCTGGATTTTAGTTTAGACCGCGACAGCGTTTTTGAAGAGCTAAAGACGGCTGTTCTTGAGTTTTCAATTGTCGGAGTCATTGCTACCGACGACTACACAACTAGCCTGGCTGCACGGATAGCAAAACACCTGGGACTACCACACAACAATCCTGATGCAGTACACCTGACACAGCGTAAAGATTTAGCACGGGCGTGTTTAAGCGAACAGGGCGTATCCATTCCTGAGTATCTACGTATTGACCTGAACGAAGATGTTCATGCTCAGGTTAGGGAGCTTGTATTTCCTGTGGTGATTAAACCGGTTGCCTTGTCAGCAAGTCGTGGTGTGATCCGCGCTAATAATCTGAACGAATTAGAACAGGCCATCGAACGCGTGCATCAGTTACTGGTGTCGCTGACTGACCTTGACGAGGATGCAAAGCGCTATTTGCTGGTTGAGGAATTCATATCCGGCAAAGAAATTGCCGTCGAGGCAATGTTGTCTGGCGGGCAATTAAGTGTGCTAACTATTTTTGATAAACCTGACCCGCTTGATGGCCCTTATTTTGAAGAAAGCTATTACATAACGCCAACAGGGCTAAGTCAGACACTGCAAGACAAGATACTATCGGCATTGCAGGATGCTTGTAAGGCTTACGGTTTATCAGAAGGGCCCATTCATGCTGAATGCCGCCTTCGAAATAATGATGTATTTGTTATCGAGATTGCGGCGCGAACGATAGGTGGGTTATGCGGTCGGTTGCTGAGTTTCGGGACAGGTTTTAGTCTGGAAGAATTGGTCTTGTCTCAGGCCATGGGCAAGCGGGTCAACATTGAAAAACAGGAGCAGGCAGCTGGCGTCTTGATGATTCCTATTCCGAAAGCAGGTGTGCTTAAAAGGGTAGAAGGTTTATTGGCGGCACAAGCCGTGCCGTTTGTAGACGAGGTAAATATTCAGATCAGGGAGGGACATGAATTAATCCCTTTGCCTGAAGGCTCCAGCTATCTTGGTTTTATCTTTGCTTTTGCCCCGACAACACAGCAGGCTGAACAGGCCCTGCGTGATGCGCACTCCAAATTGAAATTTGTGATTGCGCCTATCTGGAAAATAAATTCAGATGCCCTCAATCTGGAAAAAAATGAATCGGTTAACACGGTAGCTGTTAATACGGTACCTGTTAATATGTTCAAGGCAAACTAAATATGAGTAGCAGTGACATAGAAGTGACAACAAAAGATACTCAACAGTATCGCTTACAGGAAACACGCTTGCAGGAAAAGCTGGGTGATGGAACCACGCGATGTCATTTATGTTCATGGCGATGTCGCCTGCGCCATGGCCAACGAGGTTTTTGTCAGGCACATGTTAATCGTGATGGCACCTTGTATAACCTTTCATATGGCATCATCTCGGCGATTGATGTTTCACCGATCGAAGAGAAGCCCGTCAAACATTTTCAGCCGGGTACACAGGTGATGTCAATCGGTAGTTACGGTTGTAGTTTCCGGTGTGGTGGTTGTCACAACCTTGATATTTCCTGGGGTGTCTCAGCTCTGGATGGCCTGGCCAAAGGTGAATCTACCGAGGCCTATGTGTCACCAGAGCAAATGATCGAAACAGCACTGAGACACAATGTTCAGGGCATTGCCTTTACCTATTCAGAGCCAGCCGTCTGGCTTGAGTACGTCGTTGATGTTGCTCAGCTGGCGCGTGAAGCCGGGCTATATTCGGTTTATGTCTCCAACAGTTTTGTGACCGATGAGGCACTGGAAGTCATGGCGCCGCATGTTGATGTGTTGTGTTCAGATATCAAAAGCCTTGATCAGGATTTTTATACTGACATCTGCCGTATGGCAAAAGTCGACGATATTCTGGGTGCGCTCAAAAAGGCTCAACAACTGGGCATGCATGTTGAGACGCGCACCAACATTATTCCAACTAAAAACGATGATATGACGATGCTCAAGGGAATCGCTGACTGGATTCGTGACAACCTGGGTAAAGATAGTCCCTGGCACATCACCAAGTTCTTTCCCGCCTACCAGCTTTCACATTTGCCACCGACCGAGAGCAAAGTGCTAAAGCAGGTTTATGATATTGCCATCGATTCGGGCCTAAGCAATGTCTACATGTATGACGACAAGGGCTGTGACTGCGCCGATGAAAATTTGACGGTGAGCCACTATTTATCTGGAGATGAAGACAGTGTTCACCAGGTTAAAAAATGTGCAGCTTCATGTTGTGGCGACGAGGGTGTACTGCTGAAAAAATACGAAAAGAAAATATAATCTGATAAACAAGCAAAGATCACTTGCGACTGCCATTTTGACTTTATTAAACTCGTAGTGAGTAATAGCTAGTGCTAAAGTAGGAATACAAGAGGAAAAATTCGTGAGAACAAGCGAATCATGAAACTACAAGCTAAGGACCATTAGAGTGTCAAACGAAATTCATTCTACTGCCATCGTTTCTCCTAAGGCCGATCTTGGTAAAGGTAACAAGGTTGGGCCTTATTCGATTATTGAGCCGAGTGTTGTGCTTGGTGACAATAACCAGATAGCTGCACATGCCGTCATTAAAACGGGCACCAGCATGAAGAATGATAACCAGGTGTTTGAAACTGCGGTGATTGGCGGCGACCCGCAACATGCCGGATTTGTCAGCGGCTCAATGGAGACCTGGCTGGAGGTTGGTAGCAATAATATTTTTCGTGAATCAGTGACGGTAAATTGTGGTTATTTCGTGGATAAGATCACCACGCTTGGGGACAATAATTTTTTGATGCATGCCGTTCATATCGGACATGATTGTGTGATCGATAATGACGTGATCATTGGCCCCTCGTCAGGCATTGGTGGCCATGTACACATTGAAGACCATACAATTATCTCAGGTGGGGTGATGGTGCATCAGTTTGTGCGTCTTGGTCAGTATGCGATGATCGGTGGTAATAGCAAAATTACACAGGATGTATTGCCTTACATGATCACAGATGGAAACCCGGCGATTGTGCGTGGTCTTAATGTGGTGGGGCTAAAGCGAGCCGGCTTTACAATGAGCGACATCAAGGTGCTCAAGCAGGCCTATCGGTTAATTTTTCAGGCAGGCTCTCTGGAGGAGAATCTGACCGCTGTCGAAGCGCTGGATCATGACTTAGGCCATAAATTATGCGGATTTATTCAGCAGTCGGAGCGAGGTTTCCACCGGGATAAATGAAAAAATTTCGTCATGCCTTTGTTTTAGTGCGCGCAGACAGGTAAAATACCCCTCCATACGCAGGGACGCAGTGAATAAATCCAGGGAATACAAAAGGTTAATAGTTTTTTAAACTTAAAGTGAATCGTAATGCCCACAAGCACACCCACAGCTGAAGTAGTAAACCGCAAGTCCAGTTTCACATATGAGGAACTTCTGACCTGTGGCCGTGGTGAGTTATTTGGTCCTGGCAATGCCCAGTTACCAGCACCTCCCTTTTTGATGTTTGATCGTATTACTTCCATTTGTGACGATGGCGGTGAGTTTGGTAAAGGTGAGATTATCGCTGAGCTGGATGTTAACCCTGAATTGTGGTTTTTCAAATGTCACTTTATTAATGACCCTGTCATGCCTGGTTGTCTGGGCCTTGATGCCCTGTGGCAGCTTGTTGGTTTCTACCTCGGTTGGCTGGGTGGACCTGGTCATGGTCGTGCACTTGGCTCAGGTGAAGTAAAATTTACCGGTCAGGTTATGCCAACCAGTAAAACCGTTCGTTATCGCTTGAATCTGAAGCGCGTCATCATGCGCAAACTCTTTATGGGTATCGCAGATGGAACGGTTGAAGTCGATGGTGAAGTCATCTACACCGCAAAAGATTTGCGGGTAGGTTTATTTACTAATAAAGATTAATATTTCTACGAATATAAAGATATAAGCCCATGCGTCGAGTAGTCATTACAGGTTTAGGAATCGTCTCCAGCATCGGAAACGATCAGGATAGCGTATTAAATGCCCTGAAAAAGGGTGAGTCAGGAATTGAGTTTTCGCAGGAATATGCCGACATGGGTTTTCGCTCTCATGTGCATGGTACAGTCGATATTAATACAACTGAACTTATCGATCGCAAGCTCAAGCGTTTCATGGGCGAGGGTGCGGCTTATAACTACATCGCCATGCAACAGGCGATTGACGATTCCGGTCTTGAAGAATCAGATATCTCTAATCCCCGCTCAGGTTTGGTTGTAGGTTCGGGTGGTCCGTCAACCCTGAATATTGTTCAGGCAGCTGATGCGATGCGTGAACGTGGTATCCGTAAGGTCGGTCCTTATATGGTGACGCGCACGATGTCGAGCACCAACTCGGCTTGTCTTGCCACTCCTTTTAAGATCAAAGGCGTAAATTATTCTATTACATCAGCCTGCTCTACCAGTGCTCATTGTATCGGTCACGGCGCTGAGCTTATTCAATTCGGAAAGCAGGATATTGTCTTCGCTGGTGGCGGTGAAGAATTGCATTGGACGATGAGTGTTTTGTTCGATGCCATGGGAGCATTGTCTTCCAAATACAATGACACACCTCAGCTTGCCTCGCGTGCTTACGATGCCGATCGTGATGGCTTTGTTATTAGTGGCGGTGGCGGTGTTCTGGTACTTGAGGAACTGGAACACGCTAAAGCACGTGGTGCCAAAATTTACGCCGAGTTGGTTGGCTATGGTGCAACCTCTGATGGTAGTGACATGGTACAACCATCTGGAGAAGGTGCGGTGCGTTGTATGCAACAGGCCATGGCGACCCTTGCCACGACCGATCATAACATTGATTATATAAATGCACATGGCACCAGCACACCGGTAGGTGATATGAAAGAGTTGCAGGCGTTAAAAGAAGTCTTTGTAGATAATCTCCCACATATTAGCTCGACTAAGTCACTAACAGGTCATGCCCTGGGTGCGGCAGGTGTAAACGAAGCGATTTATTCTTTGTTGATGATGAAAAATAACTTCCTTTGCGAATCAGCCAATATCCAGAATATTGATCCTGCGGCAGAGGGCTTCCCTATCGTTCGTGAAAAAATAGATAACGTTGATCTTAATTGCGTTATGTCAAACAGCTTTGGTTTTGGTGGCACGAACGCCAGTCTTATCTTTGCTAAATACGAGTAGTGAACCGTTTTTTATTAGTTTTAAGTTCTTTACTACTTACCACAACGCTATTTATCCCGGTTTTACACGCTGCTGATAGATCATCTTCTGGTCTCCCTCTGGAGCGCATACAATTGCCTCCAGGTTTTCACATTTCCCTGTTTGCTGCAAATGTCGAAAATGCCCGTTCCATGGCCTGGAATGGTAAGGACACGTTGTACGTAGGAACGCGTCGCGAAGGTAGTGTTTACGCCCTAATCGATAGCGATGGTGATTATCAGGTCGATAAACGATATGTCATTGCCGACGATCTAAGTATGCCCAACGGCATTGTTTATCATCAAGGTGATCTATACGTTGCTGAAGTGAATAGGATACTAAAATATAAGAATATCGATTCACATAAACATCAGTCTCCAGAACCGTTAGTTATCTACGACGGCTTGCCAGATGAAAGCCATCATGGCTGGCGGTACTTAAATCTGGGGCCGGATAATCGCTTATACGTTTCCATCGGTGCTCCCTGCAATATTTGTGATGAGAAAGACTATGCTGTGATCGCTCGATTAAATCTGGATGGCAGTGGATTTGAAATTATTGCGCGAGGCATACGCAATAGCGTGGGATTCAGCTGGCACCCGGAAACAAAGGAGTTATGGTTCACCGATAATGGTCGTGACATGTTGGGGGATGATCTGCCGCCTGATGAATTAAATCGTGTTACTGAAATAGGACAACACTTTGGCTATCCATATTGTCACGGTGGGTTTCTATTGGATCCGGAATATGGTGAAGGTAAAACGTGCAGTAACTATGTTGCACCGGAACAAAAACTGGCACCCCATGCTGCATCGTTAGGATTGCATATTTATTCTGGTCGGCAATTTCCTGAATCGTATAAAGGTAATATCTTTATTGCCGAACACGGTTCCTGGAATCGGAGTAAGAAGATTGGTTATCGTATCTCTTTGGTAAAATTAAAAAACAATAAAGCAGTTGCCTATGAAAATTTTGCGACAGGTTGGCTAAGAAATGAATCAGCCTGGGGGCGTCCTGTTGATATAAAACCTTTACCTGATGGTTCATTGCTGGTGTCTGACGACAAGGCTAACGCCATTTATCGTATATACTATCGTCCTTAATTTATTTTCCAGAACTTATTCTTCTGGGTTTATTCTCCAGAAACTGTTTGTTCAGTTTTTTCCCAGTATTCAGGTTTATCTTTATCGGCTTCCGGTGGTTCGATATCAAGTGTTGCAATATAACTGAGGTCCGTTTTTTGCAGTGCGATAATGCTTCGATCATAGCGGGCGTGCCAGGGGAGAAAAATAATATCAGCCATCTGTGACTTGTAACGCTTTACAAAAGCATCATAAATAGCTTTATCCGAGGGTTTGTCTTTTACCCAGATTTCAACCTTGAAATTGTTGGTGCCTAATTTTTCACGTATTGTTTCATCAATAGCGACATAGTATTCAGTGCGCAAATGAAGCAAGCGGCCTGTTTGCAACGCGTCCATGCGAAGCTTTTGTATTTTCTCAAAGGATTCGGGCAGGTTGGAATAGATCCAGACTGGGGTGCGTTCGCCAAAGGCTTTGAGCTTCTCATTAGTCATGCCTCTGGCTTTCATATCATTGGCGGTCACGGTAGAAAAGGCGCCTTCGGCATAGACGGCCGCAATAGGACGTTCGTAATGCACAACCCAGATACCCCAGCCTAATGCAGCGGCCTGTATAACACCGATAATGGTTAGGTCCATTTTCAGACTAGGTTTATTGGGTTTGTAAACGATGAGTGTCAGCAGCGGGCCAAGAATAAGATCTACCGCAGCAATGATTCTGATTCCTTGCCAGCCTCCGTCACTGGTGAAAAAAGGCTGTGGATACCAGAAATAAATAATAAAAGACAAAATGGCGATAAAAATAACGAGGCTGATGCCTATGTGAACGGCAAAGGCTTTGAGCTTATGTATCATAGTGCTGTTTCCTACTCGGCATGCTTTTTGGTTTATCTATATTAGCTGGTCATCATTTTTATCGGGATGGTAAAATAGAACTTTAGTCGAAAATGGCACTCTAGACAGTATGAATTTTAAGCAATTAGTAAAGAAGCGTTGGGTAAAAATAACACTGGAGGTGCTATTTTTTGTTTTGCTGTATTTAGCGCTACGTGCCTACATGCAGCGCGATACGATCTCTGGACAGGCACCACCAGTACAGGCGATGACTATTCAGCAACAGAGTTTCAATCTCACGACAAGCCAGCCAAAACCGGTGCTCGTGCATTTTTGGGCGATCTGGTGCGGAATATGTAAACTGGAACAGGACAGCATTCAGGCCCTGAGTAAAGATTACAATGTCATTACCATTGCCATGCAGTCGGGCACCGATCAGGAAGTGCAGGTCTACCTGGATGAAAACCAGCTGAACTTTAATGTGATCAATGATGTTGATGGTGATTTTGTGAGTGCCTATGGTGTACGCGGTGTGCCCGCCAGTTTTATCGTTAACAGTGATAATAAAATTACGTCGAGTGAAGTGGGGTATACGACTGGCTGGGGATTACGTTTTCGGATGTGGTTAGCTGACTAAGCTGTTTAATAATTAAGACGACATTTTTTGTTTGAGTTTTTCGACAAGTTCGACTGCCTCATCACCAAACCGTTTTGCCAGATATTCGAGCAGAGGAAAGACCTTTTTTACTAAGGCTCCTACCTGGTTTTCGATGACCTTGGTATTGTCGTGCTCGATATGCTTGAGAGCGGTTTCCAGATTGATGGGGTCCACCTGAGGTAAATCTGACGAGACACAATATTGATTGCCACCTTTTTCAACAGCCTGTTGTAGTAAACTTTCTGCTGCGCTGATCTGAATCTTGATGTCCTCAGATACCCGATAGTCCGGTTCGTAAACACCTGTACTGACTGTGATATTTGCACTGCTGCCGTCAGTATGTTTTAGCGGTAGTTCAGTCACACTTGTGGTAATTCTTTGTACAAGTTGTTCTGCCTGCTTGAGCGGGGTATCGCGTAACAGCATGGCAAACTTCGCGAGGCCAACACGGGCCAGCATATCTTCTTTGCGTACCAGGGAGGTAAGGTGTTGTCCAAATGTGGCGAGCATTCCGTCGGCGGCTTCTTTTCCGTTTTTGATGAACATCTGGTTAAAGTTATCCAGGTCCATACGTATCAGTATATATTGGCCCCCATGCCGTCTGACATAGGCAAGCGTTTCATCAGCGGCCTTGCAAAAATACCGTTGTCCTGAAAGTCCGGTGACTTCATCTACCGCCGCCTGGCGTTCAAGTTTGGCTTTGGTATCGCTGAGGTTGGTGGCCGTCTCCTTAAATTTGATATGCGCCTTGGCTCGAGCTTGAAGCTGGATTGATTCAAAAGGTTTACTGATAAAATCACTGGCACCGCGGTCGAGCGCTTCTTGCTTCGCTGCATCATCATCTTCTTTGCCGGTGATGATGATGACGGGCATTTCTTGCAGGCGAGGATCTTCGCTAGTGCGCATTCTTTCCAGCAGACCATAACCATCCAGATACGGCATGGATAGATCCGTGAACAAGACCTGGATCGTGTCGTCATTAATAAGCAAGGTCCAGGCATCTTCGCCGTGCTCAGCTTCGATCACGTCGTATTCCTTGCCAAGGATTTTGCGCATAGCCATGCGCATGACACGGGAATCATCGGCAGCGAGGATGCGGGGTTTATTTGTAGTATCTGACACGCTTGATTTTGTTATTATTTATAATTAGTTAGCTAATAATAGCGTAGTTAGTGACAATTTCAGTCACCATTTTTAATTATATAATATGACAACCGGGAAATGCCAATGTGTATAACAAGATACAGCTTGCTGCTTATGCTATTAATCATAAGTCAGCTAGTGCAGGCTGACGGCGATGTAGATCAACGTCGTCGTGCTGCTGGTCATCCAAAAACGTCTGCTGCACAACTCTGGGTTCTGTCTGACGACTCTGATTGGCGGGTTAGACAGTATCTGGGGCGAAATCGTAAGTCTCCTATTGAGTTATTGGATAAACTGGCTGGCGATCCACATCCACAGGTACGTATTGCGGTATCAACTAACCTTGCAACGACGGCACCGATTTTCTTAAAACTGGCGATAGATCCTGATCCGCAGGTTCGCAGCGTGGTGGCAAGGTTTGAGTACGTGCCTGCCCAGACACTTGCAGTATTAGCAAAGGACAAAAATGTCGATATCCGCCTGGAAGTGGCTCGCAATCTGAATACCGACAAGGCTACGCTTGAATTGCTTAGCCGCGATGAGCAGCCCGAAGTTTCGCAGAGCGCGTTGGTCGGCCTGCAACGACTGGCCAATGAATAATCAGCCTGTGAGCTAATACAGACCTGCCTTTACCCTGGCCTTTGTCGCTATCACAATAAGGTTTTATCTAACTCACTGTAATCTAAGTATCTTTAGACCTGTTCTAAAGACCTGTTCTAAGAAGGCTAAAGCATTCAGGCTGAGCTGTCGTTATATAAGGTGCTACTTGAATGAGTAGCACGCCTACAATAACGTATTGAGCGAGAAATTAGCCCCATGCAGACCGCGAATAAGCCCCAGCCCCGTAAAGTAAAAGCCACCCCTTATGATTTAGTTTCAGGCGTTGTGCGTCTGGTATCGCTGCCTGAGGTTTGTATTCGTGTGAATGAAATGCTGGAAGATGTCAGGGTTAACGCCAATGATATTGGCAAGGTGATCAGTCAGGACACTGGTTTGACAGCAAGGCTGCTTAAGATCGTCAACAGTGCGTTTTATGGTTTCCCCTCTAGGATAGAAACGGTTTCCAGAGCGGTGACCGTTATTGGTTTGCGAGAGTTACGCGGCCTGGTTCTGGCGGCATCAGCTGTTGAGGCCTTTTCAAAAATCCCCAATGACCTGCTCAACATGGTCAAATTCTGGCGGCATAGTGTTTACTGCGGCGTGGTTGCGCAATTATTGGCGGAGCGCTGTCATGTTTTGCATAGTGAGCGTCTTTTTGTTGCGGGTCTGCTGCACGACATTGGCAAGCTCATCTTAAGTCATCGTTTACCCAGCGAAATGGGTGAGGTGGTGGCCAGAGTAAAGCTGGAAGATCGGCCAGATTTCGATATCGAGACCGAAGTGTTTGGTTTTGATCATTCAGAAGTAGGCGGTGAATTGCTCAAAGTCTGGCAAATGCCCAAGTCACTGGAGCAAGCCGTTCGACATCACCACCGTCCGGATCAAGCCGATGACGCCATTATGGACGTATGCCTTGTTCATATCGCAAATAGCATGACTTTAATAGCAGAGGGTGGTCTTGAGCTGGATTCTACAAAGAACGAAATATCCCCCTATGCCTGGCAAACCACTAACCTCGATCCATCCATCATGGATGAGGTCTTTCAGGATGCCGGTGACCTGTTTACCGAGGCGCTTGAGTCGATTCTACCGAGAACCTATCGTCCTTATTAAAATTTCTACATGGCACCGTTAGTCGACTAACGGTTGCCTGCAATTCTTGCTTTTCTATTCTGGTTGTATTTTTCGGGCTTCTCTATCCAGTGCAGGCGTGATAAATTTGCGCATCGAATCGCAATGCTATTACGTTAATGAAAATTTTCGCTGATCAAAATATTCCCTTTGTTACTCAGGCCTTTTCATCGTTATCTTCTTCGGAAGCTCAGGACGAGGTCATACTATTTGATGGACGTCAGTTAAAAGCGGATGAATTAGCGGATGCCGATGTTTTGTTAGTGCGTTCGGTCACCCACGTTGATGAAGCGCTATTGTCCAGTAGCAACATCCAGTTTGTTGCATCGGCAACGATTGGTACGGACCATATTGATTTTGATTATTTAAAGTCGCGTAATATAAAATTTGCCAGCGCGCCGGGTTGCAATGCGATTTCTGCGGCAGAATACACCTTGTGCGGTATTTTGTTGCACGCAGGCAAACAGAATATTCCTTTATCCGAATTAACCGTTGCGGTGGTCGGGTACGGAAATGTGGGCTCGCGCGTTGTGCACCGGTTAAATGCAGTAGGGATTAAAACCTGTGCCTATGATCCACCGCGTGCCTTAAAACATCAGGATATCGATTATGTTGATTGGGATGAGGTTATTAAATGCAACGTCGTTACCGGGCATGTACCTTTAACGGTTGATGTTGATTACCCAACAAAATTAATGTTTGATGATGCATTCTTTACTGCATTGCAAACCGGTAGTTTGTTTCTCAACTCATCCCGTGGCGCGACCCAAGATGAACAGGCATTGCTTCGCCAGCTAAAGAAAAAAAATCTACAGCTTATTTTAGATGTCTGGCAGGACGAGCCATTAATAAATGTAGAGTTGCAAAAACAAACGCTCATTTCTACACCGCATATCGCTGGTTATTCATTTGACGGCAAGTGTCGTGGCACTTATATGATTTATCAGGCGGCATGCAACCATTTTGGCCAACAGGAAAGATGGAATCCCAATATCGTGCTTGAAGATAAAGGCGCTGATAATATGCTGGCCTATGATGCGGCCGCAGCCAACCCGCTATGGGATTTAGTCAATCAGGTTTATTCTATCGAAGCAGATAGCGCACGCTTAAGAGAGGGCATGAATCTTGATGAGAAATCGCGTGCCGAATTATTTGATGGCCTACGAAAAAATTATCCAAAACGCCGAGAGTTTTCTCATTTCAGAATTAAGCAGGTAACATTGTCTGCAGCGGATCGTACGATGTTAAGTGAACTCGGTTTTCAGCTTATTTAGCTATTTTAGTTATATTTATTATTACGATGAATCAGTACATGCGAGAGTGTGATGATGAGTGATATCCATCGACTATTAACGATTATGTCCCGTTTACGCGACCCTGAATCCGGCTGTCCCTGGGATCGGGCACAAACCTACAAGAGCATTGTTCCGCACACGTTGGAAGAGGCCTATGAAGTTGCCGAGACGATTGAGCAGGAAGATTTAGATGCACTCTGCGATGAACTCGGTGATCTGCTTTTTCAAATTGTCTTTTTTGCCCAGCTTGCAAAAGAAGAATCCCGTTTTGATTTTGAGGACGTGGTGAAGGCCATCTCAGATAAAATGGAACGACGCCATCCGCATGTGTTTGCGGATGCGCATGTTGCCAAAATGCATTTTGATAGCGAGCAAGCACAAACCCGTCACTGGGAGGAGCTTAAACAGCAGGAACGAGAGACGAAGGCTGAACAAGACAACCCTCTGGTAGGCGAATCAGCCTCGACTCGTCAGTTAGCCAGTCAGTTAGATGGCATTGCCCGTTCCTTACCCGCATTAAGTCTGGCAAGAAAAGTTCAGTCACGTGCCGCCCAGGTTGGTTTTGACTGGCCTGAGGTGGATGGTGTTTTTCATAAACTTCAGGAAGAAATTTGTGAGTTGCAGGAGGCCTGGGGCGATGAAACGGCACGGGCAGATGAGATGGGTGATCTGTTATTTACCTGTGTGAATCTGGCTCGCCATGCAGGCGTAGATCCTGAGCAAGTATTGCGTCAGGCCAATGGTAAATTTGAACGCCGGTTTCGTGGCATGGAAACGGTTGCCCACCACGAATCCTCATCACTCGAAGAAATGTCGGCAAATCAACTTGAGTCGTGCTGGCAACAAGTGAAAAATAAAGAGTAGCCCGATCTAGTAGCACCAAAGCAGTGCGAGGGCTCGCACTAAAATCAGGAGAATTTCTTTCGAAACTGCAGCTAATTTTTGCTATTCAGGTCAGATAATGTGTGTCCGCACCTGATAAGCGCAACTTGCCCTATAAATTTTCTCGAAATGCGCCATTGCAATGCAAGCCGTGGTATAAAGTGTCAGATAAAAATTGAAGTTAAAATAAAAATACCAAGAATAAGAATTTTAAGGAGAGGCATTATGCACCCCCACTCAACTCAATCTGGCTCAACAGGACTGATACGACTGGCCCCATTAGCAAAGCGTAGTCTGTTTGCCGTTGGCCTGTTACTACCGACTGCGGCCTTTGCGGGAGATGGCTTCGATAGCGGTTATACCGCATGGATGCTCACTGCCACCGCCCTGGTATTGTTCATGACGATTCCCGGCTTATCTCTTTTCTATGCAGGTCTGGTTCGGTCGAAAAACGTCTTGTCTGTGCTGATGCAAATTTTCGCGATTACCTGCATGGCCTCTATTGTCTGGGTGGCTGTGGGTTACAGCCTGGCACTCAATGGTTCTGGTGCTTTCCTTGGCGATTTTGATAAATTTTTCCTTGAGGGCGTCACCCGTGACTCTGCAAGTGGCAAAATTCCGGAGTCAGTCTGGATAATGTTTCAGATGACCTTCGCAATTATCACACCCGCTCTCATCGTGGGTGGTTTTGCCGAGCGTATGAAATTTTCTGCCATGCTGCTGTTTAGCACTGTTTGGCTGCTCGTCGTTTATATCCCCGTGTGTTATTGGGTTTGGGCGCCAAATGGCTGGTTGTTCAAGATGGGTCTGATTGATTTTGCAGGTGGTACCGTGGTGCACATCAATGCGGGTATAGCCGCGCTGGTTGCGGCGGTGTATCTGGGTAAACGTAAAGGCTTCCCGACCACTGCGATGCTTCCGCATAACCTGACCATGACGGTCACGGGAGCGGGCATGCTCTGGGTTGGCTGGTTTGGATTTAATGCGGGCAGTGCCATTGCGTCAGGCGATGACCTGTTCCGTGATGCGGGCAGCGCCATGCTGGTTACCCATATCAGTGCCGCAGCCGGTTCCCTGGCCTGGATGATGTTGGAATGGAAACGTCACCGCAAACCCAGTGTTTTGGGTATCGTCACCGGTATGGTCGCAGGCCTGGGTACCATCACCCCCGCCTCGGGTCACGTGGGTCCGATGGGCGCCCTGATTATCGGTCTTAGTGCTGGTGTGGTCTGTTACTTCTCGACCCAGTACATTAAAAACAAATTACACATTGATGACTCACTGGACGTCTTTCCTGTTCACGGAGTGGGAGGCATTCTCGGCACCATGGCAGTGGGTGTATTTGCCTTCACTGCCGGTGGCATCAATGAGCCAGCTGAAGGACAGACGGGCGTCGCCTCTGCCATGATGGATCAATTGAGCACCCAGGCTATTGGCGTTATCGCAACTGCTGTTTGGTGTGGCGTTTTGACCTGGATTATCCTCAAGGTGGTCGATATGTTGATCGGTGTCCGTGTTACGGAAGAAGAAGAAACGGAAGGTCTGGATCACGTATTGCACGATGAGACGGGTTATAACGGTCTTTAACATACAGCTTCTAGCAACGATGCGGGTGCTCAATTTTAAATTGAGCGCCCGTTTTTTATGTTGGTTCAGTTCTTACCATTTCTAGAAAAGTCATGTATGTCATAAGCTTAATAGGTTCTTAGCAACCAATTCACGGAATTTTCTCTAGTATTAATAGAAGTCGTTCGTTAGTATTGCGCGTCCTGAACAAGATGTGACCAATAATTAACCTGTAATGAAAAAGCTCTATATCAAGACGTTTGGCTGCCAAATGAATGAGTACGACACGGCGAAAATGGCCGAGGTACTTGCGGCCTCTCATGGCCTGGAATTGACAGGGATACCAGAGCAGGCGGACGTACTGCTGTTGAATACCTGCTCGGTACGAGAAAAGGCCCAGGAGAAGGTATTTTCCATGCTGGGCATGTGGCGGCCTTTTAAAGAGAAAAACCCGAAGCTTATTATCGGTGTCGGTGGCTGTGTCGCCAGTCAGGAAGGTGAGGCCATTTTGAAGCGGGCGCCGTATGTTGATCTGGTCTTTGGTCCGCAGACCCTGCACCGTCTACCTCAGATGGTCGACGATGTATTGGCCAGGCACAAACCCTCGATTGATATCAGTTTCCCGGAAATCGAAAAATTTGACCATCTGCCCAAACCAACCGCAGAGGGTCCGAGCGCCTACGTCTCCATTATGGAAGGCTGTTCCAAGTACTGCACCTTCTGTGTTGTGCCCTATACGCGGGGCGAAGAGGTTAGTCGGCCCTTTGATGATGTAGTGGCCGAGGTCGCGCAGCTGGCGGAGCAGGGGGTGCGTGAGGTCAATCTGTTAGGCCAGAACGTCAATGCTTATCGGGGCACCATGCACGATGGTGGGCATGCGGATCTTGCCCTGTTGATTCAATATGTTGCGGCGATTGAGGGCATTGAGCGGATTCGCTATACCACGTCCCATCCTATCGAAATGAGCGACAGCATTATCCAGGTTTATGCGGAGGTACCGGAGCTGGTGAGCTTCCTGCACTTGCCGGTGCAGACGGGCTCAGATCGTATTCTGGCGCAGATGAAACGCAAGCACACCGCGCTGGAATACAAGACGATTATTCGCAAACTGCGTGAAGTGCGACCTGACATCACGATCTCTTCTGATTTTATCGTGGGTTTTCCCGGTGAAACTGATGAGGATTTTGCGGATACTATGGCACTGATTGCTGATGTTGGTTTTGACCATTCATTTAGCTTCATATATAGCCCGCGTCCCGGCACACCTGCCGCGAGTCTGCCGGACGATGTGCCCTTAGAGGTTAAAAAACAGCGACTGCAGATTTTGCAGGCTCGCATTAGCCAACATGCCCAGGCAATTTCCAGAGAAATGGTAGGGACTATGCAGCAGGTTCTGGTGACGGGTCCTTCCAGGAAAGATCCGGGCCAACTTGCAGGCCGCACAGCCAATAATCGTGTGGTAAACTTTATGGGTGAATCTGATCTTTTAGGTAAATTTGTAAACGTGAATATAACTGAGGCCTTTCCTAATTCTTTGCGCGGCGAACTCGTGGCTGCCAAAGACCTAAGTTCTGACGCCTTTGCCGCCAGCGCACTCTAAATTTATCGTCAACCCCGACTACTGAATCCTACCTTGAGCACCGCAGCGAACTTTTCCGATCTCGTTTTAGACCCCGCCGACAATGAACGGCTGGCAAATCTGTGTGGTCAGCTCGATGAGCATCTGCGCCAGATCGAACGGCGTCTGGGTGTGGAGATTAATAACAGAGGTAATGTCTTTAGGATTATTGGTGACCAACGTTCAGTAGAAGCGGCAGGTGAAATACTGAAAGTATTGTACGAAGAGACGTTAACACGTCCGATTGACCCGCAGTTTGTGAATCTCTCCCTGCAGGAATCCGGTGTGGATGCCATGCTGGAAGAAACGGCGCAAAACCAGGAAGAAGCTATCATTCTAACCCGGCACGGTACGATTCGTGGTCGTGGCCCACATCAGGTGCAGTACCTTACTAACGTCCAGAAACAGGATGTCAATTTTGGGGTTGGACCGGCGGGCACCGGTAAGACTTACCTGGCGGTTGCCTGTGCAGTTGATGCCCTGGAAAAAGATAAAGTACGTCGGATTGTTCTCACCCGGCCGGCAGTAGAGACTGGCGAACGACTGGGATTTTTACCCGGTGATCTGAGCCAGAAGATTGACCCTTATTTACGGCCGCTGTACGACGCCTTGTATGAAATGCTTGGCTTTGAAAAAGTGGCGCATTTGATAGAACGCAATGTTATCGAAGTGGCGCCGTTGGCCTATATGCGTGGGCGTACGCTGAATGATTCATTTATTATTCTCGATGAAGCACAGAATACAACGGTGGAACAAATGAAAATGTTCCTGACACGTATTGGTTTTGGTTCAAAGGTGGTCATTACCGGAGACGTGACACAAATTGATTTACCAAAATCACAGCCATCGGGTCTGCGAGACGTGGTAGATGTTCTGAAAGATGTTGATGGAATTAGTTTTACTTTTTTCACTGCAAAGGATGTGGTTCGCCATCCGCTGGTACAACGTATTGTGACGGCTTATGAATCCGCTGAAGAAAAAAGTGACAGCCGATAACATGACGGCGATTGTTGATGTGCAATGGGCGGTTGACGCAGAGCACCATCCTTCAGAGTCCGACATACAGACGTGGGTTGAAGCAACACTGGCGTTTAACGATATATACAGTAGTGCCGATGCAGAATTGACGATACGCATCGTGGAAGAAGAAGAGGTTGCAGAATTAAACCAGCAGTATCGACAGAAACAGGGTAGTACTAATGTATTGTCGTTTCCGGTTGATGAGGATTTACCTCTGGATATCCCGCTGTTAGGTGATCTGGTGATCTGCGCGGCTGTGGTGGCAAGAGAAGCGAATGAACAAAACAAGACTCTGAATGAACATTGGGCACACATGGTTATTCACGGCACATTACATTTATTGGGCTACGATCATATAAAAGAAGATCAGGCTGAGGTTATGGAGCAAATAGAAATTTCTATTTTGCAAGGTTTAGGTTATTCAAACCCCTACGAGGTAGCAACAAACTCATGAACGAAGAACGATCGAGCAGCCCTAACGGGCAGGCACAAAAAGACGATAAACATGGACGCTCATGGATTGGGCGCCTTGCGCACGTTTTAAATATTGATCCAAAAGATCGGGATGAACTGGTTAACGTGCTGCGTGATGCGCAAAGCAAGAACATTATCGATGTTGATGCACTGGCGATGATTGAAGGTGTCATGCAAGTGACCGAGATGCAGGTTCGTGATGTTATGTTGCCACGTTCGCAAATGATCGTGCTTGAACGCGATATGAGTTTACAGGAAGTGTTACCTCTGGTGGTTGATGCGGCCCACTCACGCTATCCGATTGTGGGCGATAACCGTGATGAAGTTGTTGGAATTCTGCTGGCCAAAGATTTGTTGCCTTATTTCCAGTTAGGTAGCGAAGATAAATTCAACCTACGAGATATCCTTAGACCCCCGACCTTTATTCCAGAAAGTAAGCGTTTAAATGTTTTGTTAAAAGAGTTTCGCGCCAGCCGTAATCACATGGCGATCGTGGTCGATGAATACGGTGGTGTTGCGGGTATGATCACGATTGAAGATGTACTGGAACAGATCGTCGGTGAGATCGAGGATGAGCACGATTACGAAGATGATATTTATATCATGGAACACACCGCAGAGAAGGCGACGGTCAAGGCTATTACGCCGATTGATGATTTTAATGAACACTTTTCGACAGAACTCACTAGCGATGAGTTTGATACTATCGGTGGCCTGGTTACAAATTCACTGGGGCATTTACCCAAGCGCGGTGAAACAGCGAGCATGGGTGGTTTTGATTTTACTGTGTTACGGGCGGACTCACGCCGGGTGCATTTACTTGAGGTGAAAACACAAGTCGAAGTTGATCAGGCGGTTGCTGTTGATCAGACTGACGATGCTTGATAGTCAAAGTCCCTGGCGGGATGTGATTGCCTTTTTTTCAGGTGCGTTGTTGCCTGTTGCGTTTGCGCCGATCAGTTTTTATCCCCTTGCGATCATTATCCCTGCGATCATGTTCTGGGTTTGGCAGGGTTGTAGTCTCGGACAGGCCTTTCGTCGTGGTTATGTATTTGGTTTTGGCTTTTTCCTGTTTGGCGTATCCTGGATTTACATAGCGATTAGCGACTTTGGATTCACCTCTGTACCGGTTGCTTTTTTATTAACACATATTTTTGTCGCCTTTCTTGCTCTGGTTCCTGCGTTGCAGGCATTATTTAGCGTGTGGTTGATGAATCATCTTAACCCGCGTTTGACGCTACCCGTTTTTGTAGCAGTCTGGGTCTTGTTTGAGTGGTTACGCGGCTGGATCCTGAATGGCTTTCCATGGTTGAGCCAGGGATATAGTTTTATCGATTCTCCACTGGTGGGTTATGCGCCGATTCTGGGTGTTTATGGCCTGAGTTTACTCGCGCTTATTTCATCTGCGGTACTGCTGAAATTATTCATGCAGCGCAACCTGTTAACGATCAGCCTGCTGTTTATTATCTCGGGTATCTGGATTTTCGGCAGTGCCTTTCAAGCGATGAGCTGGACGGAAGAAAAAGGAAAACCGGTTAGTGTTGCCATTGTTCAGGCAAACCTGCTGCAGATCACGAAATGGGATCCGGAACAGATCCTCCATCGTATGAATACCTATGAAGAAATGAGTGAGCCACTTTGGGGAAAGTATGATCTTATTATGTGGCCTGAAAATGCCCTGACTATTTTGTGGCAGGATGCGCCTTCTGTGTATAAGCAAAGACTTGAACAGCGCGCTATTGAAAGTGGTACTGACCTGGTAATCGGTTTGCCTTATGGCGATATCGATACTCAGTATTATAGTAGCCTGCTGGTGTTGGGTAAGACGCCGGGGCTTTATCATAAACGACACCTCGTACCCTTTGGTGAATTTGTGCCGTTACCTGATTTTGCAAAAAAATTAGCCGGTTTCTTTGATTTACCAATGTCCGGTTTTAGTCATGGTGAAAGACAACAACCGCATCTGATCGTTGCAGGTCAGAAAATGGCGCCATCGATCTGTTACGAGGATGCCTTTGGTGAAGAGCTGATTGATTTTCTACCTGAGGCTAGCTTGTTGATTAACGGTAGCAATAACGCCTGGTACGGAAAGTCCTGGGCACCGTTTCAGCATCTTCAGATTGCACGGATGCGCACGGTAGAAACTGAACGACAATTGATTCGTTCAACGACAACGGGTATCTCCGTGCTGGTCGATCATCGGGGCCAGTTCCTCAAGCAGTCGCCACAATTTGAACGGGCGGTTCTGACCGGTGAGGTCCAGCCCCGAAGGGGAGCAACCCCCTATGTCCGCTATGGAAACTATCCGGTTGTTATCTTTGTAAGTTTGCTGGTATTTCTGCTTATGGTGCTGGCACTAAAAAATAGATCCCGGCAGAACTCGTCAGCCAGCGGGTAAATTTCGCTGCTGAATATCCTATGAATTCCCTGGTTGCTTGCGGTATGCTTGCTGCTACTAAATAATAAGAACGTCCATTTATTTATCCATTTACTTAAAGACACAAACAGAACATGAAAGAACAATATCACCCAGAAGTCGTCGAGCAAGATGCACAGGAATACTGGGAAACCAACAAGACCTTTAAGGTCACGGAAGATGAGACCAAAGAGAAATTTTATTGTCTTTCGATGTTCCCATACCCGAGCGGCCGTTTACACATGGGCCACGTGCGTAACTACACCATTGGTGATGTGATTAGTCGCTATCAACGGATGTTAGGTAAGAATGTGATGCAACCCATGGGCTGGGATGCCTTTGGCCTGCCAGCTGAAAATGCTGCGATTAAAAACAATGTTCCGCCCGCCAAGTGGACGCGTGAAAATGTGAGCTACATGCGTGACCAGCTTAAATTACTGGGTCTGGGTTATGACTGGGATCGCGAGCTGGCGACCTGTAACCCGGATTACTATCGCTGGGAACAATGGTTGTTTACACGCTTGTATAAAAAGGGACTGGTTTATAAAAAGACCTCACCGGTTAACTGGTGCCCCAATGATCTGACCGTACTTGCCAATGAGCAGGTGATAGATGGTAAGTGCTGGCGTTGTGATAGTGAAGTGGAACGCAAAGATATTCCACAGTGGTTTATGAAAATTACCGATTACGCCGAGGAGTTGCTATCCGAACTGGATAATCTTGATGGTTGGCCAGAGCAGGTTGTCACCATGCAACGTAACTGGATCGGTAAATCACAGGGCGTTGATATTGAATTCGATCTGCAAGACAGTAAGGAAAATTTAAAGGTCTTTACTACGCGCCCGGATACCCTGATGGGGGTGACCTATGTCGCGGTTGCGGCCCTGCATCCGCTTGCCGCCAGGGCGGCAGAGACCTCTTCAAACATTCAGGCCTTTATTAAAGAGTGTATGCAAACGGGTACCGCCGAAGCGACCATTGAAACACTCGAGAAAAAAGGCATTGATACGGGCTTCAAGGCGATTCACCCAATAACGGGTGATCTTGTTCCTGTCTTTATCGCTAACTTTGTATTGATGGGATATGGCGAAGGTGCGGTGATGTCAGTACCGGCGCATGATCAACGTGACTGGGAATTTGCCCAACAATATGGCTTATCAATTCAACAGGTGATTGCGCCAACTGATGATTCGGATATTGATCTAGGTAAAGCCGCCTTTGTTGAGAAAGGGAAGTTGATCAATTCAGGTGAATTTGACGGGCTAACTTCACAACAGGCCTTTGATGTGATTGCTTCACATCTGAAAAAACACAAAAAGGGCGATAAGCGTACCACTTATCGTTTACGTGACTGGGGTGTGTCCCGACAGCGTTACTGGGGTGCCCCTATCCCGATTATTAATTGTGGAAAATGCGGTGAAGTCCCTGTGCCGGATAAAGATTTGCCGGTGGTATTGCCAGAAGATATCAAGTTTGAGGGTGTCGGTTCACCGATCAAGAAAATGCCATCGTTCTACAAAACCAAATGTCCCAAGTGTGGTGGTACGGCCGAACGTGAGACCGATACGTTTGATACCTTCATGGAATCATCCTGGTACTACGCTCGCTATGCGTCATCTGACAATGACAAAGCGATGCTGGATGAACGTGCTAATTACTGGTTGCCCGTTGATCAGTATGTCGGCGGTATCGAACATGCTATTTTGCATTTATTGTACTCTCGATTTTTTAACAAACTGATGCGTGACGTTGGACTGATCAAAACGGACGAGCCGTTCAAGAATCTGTTAACGCAGGGTATGGTGTTGAAAGACGGAAGCAAGATGTCCAAGTCAAAGGGCAATACCGTTGACCCACAACAATTGATCGAGCGCTACGGTGCCGACACCGCGAGATTATTTATTATGTTTGCGGCTCCCCCGGAACAAAGCCTTGAATGGTCTGATACGGCTGTTGAAGGTGCATTCCGTTTTCTGCGCCGGATTTGGAAGGCGATCTTCGAGCATCTGGAACAGGGGCCGGTTGTTACTCTTGATAAAGATGCGTTGAATGATAAGCAAAAGGCATTACGCCGCCAGTTGCATGAGACGATTAAAAAAATATCGGATGATATGGGACGACGTTTTACCTTTAACACAGCCATTGCCGCCGTGATGGAGTTGATGAACGCGTTAGGAAAATTCGAGGATCGCAGTGAGCAAAGTCGTGCCATTTTTCAGGAGGCGCTGGAAGCCATTCTGTTAATGTTATCTCCGATCGTTCCTCACTTCAGCCATAATCTATGGCAGGAACTACGCCCCGGCACAGAGGCTGTTGTTGATCAGTCCTGGCCGGTGGTAGACGAAGCGGCACTACAACGCGATGAGATGGAACTGGTTGTGCAGGTGAATGGAAAGTTGCGTGGTCGTATTAGTGTTCCTGCCGATGCCGATCGAAATGAAGTAGAGGATATGGCATTGGCCGATGAGAATGTTCAACGTTTTGTTGATGGCAAGGCGATTGCGAAAGTGATTGTGGTACCCGGTCGATTGGTGAATATCGTTGTTAAGTAATTACGCTTACATTTTTAAACCGGTGATTCTTGCGTGCTTAATTGCACTATTGGTTTCCTGTGGTTTTCGATTGAGGGGGGCTGTTGAGGTTCCTCCATCACTGAAGAATGTGCATATCTCGGGTGTTGCTGAGTATTCAGAGCTTAATCAGGAATTAAAGCGCGCTTTACAACGTTCAGGCTCGGTCATCACCAAAAGTTCTGATGGAGCACAATCTATCCTCATCATCTCAGGTGAAGAGACCCGAAAACGTGTCTTGTCTGTTGATGCGCAAGGACGGGCGGCAGAATATGAGCTGAATTACCTTTTTAGTTTTTCTGTTATTTCCAATTCACCTGCTGTTACCACAAATGAGCAGGCAGCAGGCAAGGTTTCTAATAGTACGGCAGGAGAACAATCAGAAAGTGCTTCTGAAAAACCTGCAGATAATAATATTCTAGTTCCTACGCAGGAAATTAATCTGACGCGTGATTTTCGCTTTGACCCGAATAACGTTCTGGCTACGGCTGAAGAAGAAAAGAAGGTTCGACAGGACTTGGTCAAATTTGCAGTAAGGCAAATGCTGCGTCGTATTCAGGCTCATTTTAAACCGCGCTAAATCGAAAGGTTTCAAACCCCAACAAAATCAGCCCCCTGATCGTGTTATGCTAATAACATGAGAGTCTCCGTTGCGCAACTTCAAAACCACCTCAAGAAAAATCTGGCCCCCATTTATTTTGTGACGGGTGATGAGCCTTTTCAGGTCGATGAAGCCTGTCGTATGGTCAGGGCCGCGGCGGAACAACAAGGTTATAGCGAACGGCAGGTTTTCCATGTTGAACGAGGTTTTGACTGGCATGCTCTCGGCGCTGAGAGTAGTAACTTATCGCTTTTTGCGGAAAAGAAATTGATCGAGTTGCGAATACCCAATGCCAAGCCGGGAAGAGATGGCACGAAGGCATTGCAGGAATATAGTGAGGCACTTCCAGAAGATACCTGTTTGTTGATTAGTGCAGGCAAACTTGAGTCCTCACAGACAAAGTCGAAATGGCTGAAGTCGCTGGAACAGGCAGGAGTGTTAATCCAGGTTTGGCCTATTGAAGTCCCACGCCTACCGCAGTGGATTCAGCAACGTCTTGCACTGAGAAAACTAAGCGCAGGTCCGGAGGCATTGAAGCTATTGGCCGACCGGGTTGAGGGTAATTTGCTCGCGGCGGACCAGGAATTTGAGAAGTTACGGCTGTTGTATGGTGAAGGAGAGTTAGGTACCGAGCAGATTCAGTCAGCGGTGAGCGATAGCGCCCGCTATGACATTTTCAGCTTTGCCGATGTCGCACTGGCCGGCAGCCCTGAGCGGGTGGCAAAGTTGCTATTTGGTTTAAAAGCCGAAGGGGTTGAGGCTATCCTGATGCTTTGGGCTCTGCACCGGGAGGTCCGCACGCTCTGTTTGATATATTCTGATATGGCTAATGGCGGCAATATCGACGCTGCCATGGCGGGGCAGCGTGTCTGGGATAAACGTAAGCCATTGATTAGAGGGGCTTTACAGCGTAGTTCGCTTGAAAAAGCACAGCTGTGGCTCAAGCATTGTCGACAAATCGATCGCATAATTAAAGGTCAGGAAGCAGGCAGAGCCTGGGATGAATTGTTAGAATTAGGCTTACAGGTTGCGGGCAGGTAGCGGGCCAGCGCTCAGGCTGCCAGTAGCCCGCTCACACGAACGAATAGAGATTTAAATGGACGCAAAAGTAGACATTAAACAGTACATGACTCAGCTCGGGCAACAGGCTCGCGCAGCTTCGCGTGCATTGGTTAAGGCCGATACGAACAGGAAAAATGACGCGTTGTTGCACATTGCCAATGCGCTATTGGAACAGCGTTCGGAATTGATGATGGAGAATGAAAAGGATCTTGTGGCTGGTCAGGCTAAAGGCCTTGATGATGCATTGCTTGATCGATTAGCGCTGAATGATGAACGGATTGATGGCATGGCCGAAGGTCTGCGTCAGATCGCGGCACTGACCGATCCCGTTGGCGAGATCACCGATATGAAATATATGCCTTCGGGTATTCAGGTTGGTCAAATGCGCGTGCCTCTGGGTGTGATCGGTATTATTTATGAGTCACGCCCAAACGTCACGATCGATGCCGCCGCCTTATGTCTTAAGTCGGGTAACGCGGCCATCCTGCGTGGTGGTTCGGAAGCGGCTCATTCAAACCAGGCATTGGCAAAATGTATTGCGAGTGGATTAAAAACAGCCGGTTTACCCGCCACAGTTGTTCAGGTGGTCGAGCCAACTGATCGAGAGGCGGTCGGTGAGCTGATTACGATGTCTGACTATGTAGATGTGATCGTACCACGAGGTGGTAAAGGTTTGATTGAACGAGTAAGTGCTGACGCCCGTATCCCCGTGATCAAGCATCTACATGGTGTGTGTCATGTATATATAGATAGTAAGGCCGATTTAGACAAAGCGGTTAAAGTGGCCTTCAATGCCAAAACGCAGCGTTATGGTACATGCAACACAATGGAGACCTTACTGGTGGATAAGATGGTTGCTCCTCTGGTGCTGCCAAAATTGGCTGCACTCTATAAGAAGGAAGGTGTTGAGTTAAGGGGCTGTGCTGCGACACAAAAGATTATTAGCGATGCGACGGAAGCAACCAACGAGGATTGGGATACCGAGTATCTTGCACCTATTCTCTCGATTAAAGTTGTCATCGATATGGATGATGCGATTGAGCATATACATCAACATAGCTCTGGACACACTGAATCTATTATTACCGAAGACCTCAGTGCGGCGAGACGTTTTCTGACAGAGGTTGATTCGAGCTCGGTGATGGTCAATGCATCGACGCGATTTGCAGATGGTTTCGAATATGGATTAGGTGCCGAGATTGGTATCAGTACGGACAAGATTCATGCACGTGGTCCAGTCGGACTGCACGGTCTTACTTCACAAAAGTATATCGTTATCGGCGATGGACATATTCGTTCTTGAATTCCATTCTTGAATCGGGTTGCTGACTAGATGATAGGTATTTATGGTGGTACGTTCGACCCGGTGCATTTTGGTCATTTGCGCCCCGTGCTTGACGTCTATTCTTTGCTTAATCTTTCGGAAATTCGGTTCATTCCCTGCGGACACCCTGCTCATCGGGATGCAGCGCTGGCGAGCAGTCAACAACGTTTGGAGATGTTAGCGTTAGCGATTGAAGGGCAACCCGACTTTATTGTTGATGACAGAGAAGTAAAGCGTTCGGGCGCCTCATACATGGTGGATACCATTAAGAGCTTGATGAGTGATTTTTCGAATAAAAAGTTTTGTTTAATCATTGGTATGGATGCCTTTGTAAAACTGGATACCTGGAAAGACTGGGAAGAGATTACAGAGCTAGTTAGCCTCGTTATTACCCAGCGGCCAAGACTTGAGACTGAATCAGTACCGAGTTCAGATCTCATTCAGTATATGAATAATAAGCGGATAAGTGATAAAGAATTATTTATTAGCTCGGAACAAACACACTGTTTTTTTTGTCCAGTAACACAACTGGATATTTCAGCAACAAACATTCGTGAATTAGTTCGTGAGGGCAGTAGGATTGATTATTTGATGCCTGAAAAGGTAGCGAACTATATTCAGGAAAAAAACTTATATAGGTAAAAGGCTTTAGATGGAATATGAAAAACTAACAGAGCTGGTTGTTGATGCCCTGGAAGATATTAAAGGCACTGATATTCGAGTGCTGAATGTGCGTGATAAAACCACAGTAACCGACGTTATGGTCATTGTGACAGGCAATAGTAATCGACAGGTTAAAGCCCTGGTTGACTCGGTGCTGTCCCGCTGTAAGGAACAGGATATTTATCCTATTGGGGTAGAGGGAGTTGAAACCGGTGAGTGGGCCCTGATTGATCTGGATGATGTTGTTGTACATGTCATGCAGCCCGCGATTCGTGATTTTTATAACATCGAAAAGCTCTGGGGAGAAGAAAGCCCCGGTGCACAGATAGATCAAAACGGTTAATACACCGTGCGCGTGCAGATAGTTGCCATGGGAGATCGCATGCCTGGTTGGGTTCAACAGGGATATAAGGAATATACCAAGCGTATTGGTGTGGGGCTGGATATTCAACTTATTGAAATTAGCCCGGAGAAGCGTGGCAAGTCATCCGATGTTAAACGTATTATGCAAAAGGAAGCCGAGTGCATGCGGCAAAGTATCTCGCGAGACAACTATGTGATTGCGCTTGATAAAGAAGGAAGCTCATGGTCTACCGAGACCCTGGCAAATAAGATCACCGGTTGGCAACAGGATGGGACAAATATTAGTATTCTTATTGGAGGGCCAGAAGGCATGACCCCTGAATTGCTCCAACAGGCGGATACACGCATATCATTATCAGCAATGACTTTTCCCCATCCGGTGGTGAGGATTATTCTGGCTGAGCAGTTATATCGCGCCTATTCCATTCTCAATCATCACCCTTATCATAAGTAACTAGACAGTTTAATAGACAAAATGGACGTCGATATTTATCTTGCCTCCCAATCCCCGCGCCGTAGCGAACTGCTTGAGCAGCTTGGTGTTCGTTTTGCGGTTCGTATTGCCGATGCGGATGAGTCTCATTTGCCCGGTGAATTACCCGAACAATACGTCCAGCGGCTGGCAATCGAAAAGGCGAACGCAATCTGGCATTCATTGTCTGAGGATAGTCGGCGTCCTGTTTTAGGGGCTGATACGACGGTTTGTATCGGCGATGAAATTTTAGGCAAGCCCGCAGACAGGGATGAGGGTATTGCCATGTTGCAGTGCTTGTCGGGGCAACAACACGCGGTCATGAGCGGGATTGCTATGGTTGGTGAGAAACATTCAGTTTGTGTTAATGTCAGTCAGGTTAGCTTCCGGGTGTTGAGCGATGCTGAAATTGAGGCATATTGGGCGACCGGCGAACCAGAAGACAAGGCGGGTGGCTATGCTATTCAGGGATATGCCGCTGCTTTTGTCTCCGAGCTGCATGGAAGTTATTCTGGTGTGATGGGATTACCGTTATATGAGACGGCAAAACTCCTGTCCGAACACAACATACCAATTTGGCAGACGTAATTTATGAGCGAAGAATTATTAATTAATATTACTCCTCAGGAGACCCGTATTGCTTACATCGAGAATGGTGTATTGCAAGAGGTGCACATTGAACGTACCAGCAAACGCGGATTAGTGGGGAATGTTTACAAAGGCAAAGTCAGTCGTGTTTTGCCTGGCATGCAGGCTGCTTTTATCGAAATAGGTCTGGAAAGGACGGCGTTTTTGCATGCCTCGGATATTGTTAAGAATGTAGATCCTGATGATGATGCCTCTTCAGGAGATTCGAAAGTAGAAGAACAAATTGTTAATTTATTAAGGGAAGGCCAGGAGGTTGTTGTTCAGGTGGTTAAGGATCCAATGGGGACCAAGGGCGCTCGCCTGACCACCCAGGTATCCATTCCTTCTCGCTTTCTGGTCTTTATGCCGGGTGCACACCACATCGGTATTTCACAAAAGATTGAAGACCCTGAAGAGCGACAACGTTTAAAAAATATTATAGAAAAACACGCAGCAGATTTTGAACCAGGCGGTTACATTCTCCGTACTGTCGCAGAAGGCATGAGTGAGGAATTGATTCTGAAGGATATCCATTTTTTACAAAAATTATGGCTGGCTATTTCAGAGCGAATGAATACGGAGAATACAGGTTGTTTATTGCATGAAGATCTGCCTTTGGTTATGCGCACGATGCGCGACCTTGGTGATACCGATCTGGAAAAAATAAGAATTGATTCCACTGAGACATCAGAAAAAGTTACCAGGTTTGTAGAAAAGTTTATCCCTGAGTTAAGTAACAGGATTGAACATTACCCTGGTGAACGTCCTATCTTTGATATCTATGGTGTTGAAGATGAAATTATCAAAGCAATACAGCGCAAGGTGCAGCTGAAATCAGGCGGCTACCTGATCATTGATCAAACTGAGGCGATGACAACTATCGATGTTAATACCGGTGCGTTTGTTGGTCATCGTAACCTCGAAGAAACTATTTTTAAGACTAACCTTGAGGCAACACAAACCATCGTTCGTCAACTACGTCTGCGTAATCTTGGTGGCATTATCATTATCGATTTTATCGACATGACTGATTTGGAACATCGTCGCCAGGTCTTGCGCGCTCTGGAGAAAAATCTGGACCGCGATCACGCCAAAACCTGCATAAGTGAAGTGTCGTCATTAGGTCTTGTGGAAATGACAAGGAAACGTACTCGTGAGTCATTAGAACATATTCTCTGCGAAACCTGCTCAACCTGTAATGGTCGGGGTTCCTTAATGACAGCAGAAACTATTTGCTATGATATTTTTCGGGAAATATTGCGCGAGGCGCGTCAGTTCGATGCACAGAAATTGTTGGTGCTTGCTTCCCAGTCGGTGGTGGATGCCCTGGTCGATGAAGAAGCAACGAGTCTTGCTGAACTTGAAGAATTTATCGGCGTACCCATCAAGCTTCAAGTTGAGTCTGAATATACACAAGAACAGTTTGATGTTGTTCTAATGTAAATATACATATATATAGTATAAATCTAATGAAATGGATCAAAACCACGTATAAATGGTGTCACCGGACCTTCTGGTACACCCTTGTGGGTTTGATTATCACCCTTGCGATCGCTATTTCATTATTTCGTTTATACCTACCTGACGTTAAAGGCTATCGGGTAGAAATAGAGGCCTTTGCCAGTGAGGTACTCGAACAAGATGTTCGCATCGAATCCATGGAGGCTAAGCTGAGCGGCTTTACCCCTCTTATTATTTTTAATGGCGTTTACCTACTAGACACACATAGTAAGAAAGAAATTGTTCATTTTGAACAGGCCAGGTTGACTATCGATCTTTTCCGCAGTTTATTCAAAATGGAAATTGTTCCTGAGAGTTTTACGATAGTTGGTGTTGATCTGGGCGTTAAACGAAAACAAGATGGAAGTTTTACTATCCTGGGCCTGGATATTGATGAACTTGGAAAACAGATCCCGCTAACGACGAATGAGGAAGAGTCAGATGAACTGGCGACCTGGTTCTTTAAACGAAGCAATTTGGCCATCAAGAACAGTCGAGTTATCTGGCAGGATGCAACGAGACGTGATAAAGCGACATTCAATCAGTTTGAAAACGTAAATTTTTATTTAAAGAATGATGGTAACAGGCATCAGTTAACCGGGACAGTATCCCTTCCCGCAGAGCTCGGTCGCGACCTTGAAATTGCTTTTGATTTTACTGGAAATATTCTCAATCCATCTGAATGGTACGGTAAGTTATTTTATAAGGCTGATGGTCTTAACCTGGTTAACTGGGGAATGAAACCACAGTTCATGGATGCCAGCCTTGAACGGGGAACCATTGATGTGGCGCTATGGGGTGACTGGAATGCGGGTGTCATCACATCATTTACTGCTGATGTTCAGGCGAATGATTTTATTCTTAATGTAGGAGAACAGCATACACCTTTTAATGTGAAGCAACTCAGTGGTCTGATTGACTGGCGGACTGATGATCAAGGCTGGGTACTGAACGTTAAAGATTTTCAATACCAGGGAAAAAATGAAATTTGGCCTGCATCATCATTGGCGATTCGTTATGGCCAGGAAAAAAAGCAAGTCACGGCCTATTCGAGTTTTCTGCGACTTGATGATATCAAACAGGTTTTAACGGATGGAAATGTTCTTGAAAAATCGCTGCAGTCGAATTTGACGAAGGTAGATCCAAGTGGTGATTTGCACGATGTCTATGTACATTATTCTTTTAATGAAACAGAGGACCAGTTTTCATTTGTGGCAGGTTTTTCCGGTTTAACGGTGCAGCCCTGGCAAGATTATCCTGGAATCGAAAACGTAACAGGCAAGGTCTGGCTTGATGATAGTAAAGGCCAATTTGAGCTTGAAAGCACACAGGCAAAGGTGTTGGCGCCAAAGATGTTTCGTGCACCTATTGAGCTTAGTTCAGTACAGGGAAAGATTGACTGGTATAAAAAAGGCAAAGACTGGCATATCAATACTGATGAGATTCTTACGGTCTCGCCTAATATTGCTGCAGACTTCGGGTTTTATGCTCTAGTGCCTGAAGATGGCTCATCACCATATATCGATCTTCAGGTGAGTTATACTGATGGCAATACAAAGCAAAGCACGAAGTATCTTCCCGTAAGTGTTATGGATGATCAGTTAATATCCTGGCTGGATAATGCATTTAAATCGGGAACGATAACGAGCGGTGGTGTTTTACTCAATGGCAGGTTGAAAAATTTTCCTTTCAAGGATCGCTCCGGGACGCTGCTTGCAGATTTTAAAGTAAAGAATGTTGACCTTCATTATCAGTCAGGTTGGCCAAATTTTCTTGTAAAGGATGCTGAGCTAGAAGTGACAGGGCTTGGTATGTCAATGACGTCGAGCAAAAGTAAGTTGTATGGTAGTGATTTGCTGGATGTTGATGTCTCAATTAAAAGTTTTGAAAACCCGATTGTTTATGCCAGTTCGCGTGTGAATGGCAAAACCAGAGACCTTGCAAAATTTCTTGTAGAGAGCCCTATCTCACCGGAAGCAAAAACGATAGTAAATCAAACTCGAATTCTGGGTAAGGTAAGTGGTCGTGGTTGGCTACAATTACCACTGTCGAAGTCAGCAGCTGCTCGTGCACCCCTTCACTATAATGCAAAAGTTCAACTTCACGATAACGAGTTTAATACATGGCAAGGCGCATTAGTCGCCAAAAAAATTAACGGAGACATAAAAGTTAGTCCGAAGGGTGTTTTTTCCGACGATATTCATTTTGACTGGCTTGGCGGCCACTCTAAGGCAAAGCTGTATACAACCACGATTGAGAAAAAACAAAATATCAGATTGTCGATGCATGGTGAGATCGATACTGGCCAATTCTCTGAACATGTCGATTTGGCCATGTTAAAAAGAATCACTGGGAAAACTGACTGGCAGGGTATTCTGGCTTTAGGGAATAAAACAAGTCCGGGTTATTTTCAGTTTGTATCAAAATTGCAGGGTGTAGAGCTAGCATTACCCGCACCACTTAAAAAGGTCTCAAAGACAGAAAGGTCGTTTAATGCCCGAGTGCAATTTCCTGACAAGGACAAGTTGCCGGTAACTATTAACTATGGAGATGAGTTGTCGACCACACTTGTCCTGAACCTGGACAAGCTTGAACAGCGACCAATTGAAAAAGGCGAAATTATATTCTCATTTGCAAGAGAAGGTACCAAGTTCACAGCAGAGAAACCAATATTGCCAAAGACTAGTGAACTGGTCATACGCGGGCGTTTGCTGGAGTTCCAGGTAGATGATTGGTTAGATCTAATTAAAAAAGATACCCGTAAAAAAGATATAGGTTATACCAGCCTTAATATTCCAGTCAGACTTGATATGGACTATTTGAAGGTGATTACCAGTGAGGATGAAGATGAAAATACCACAAGCAAAGATCCTCGTGAGATCGCGGTAATTAATACTGATATTCAGACACTTTTTGTAAATGATAAACATTTTGGACATGTTAAATTTAAGATGTCTCGACAGGAGGACGGTCTTTCTTTCTCTGATGTTCTAATTGATGCGCCCTATATGCATCTGGAAGGGGAGGGAAGTTGGGTATTGCGAGAGGGGAAGCATCTCACTAACATTCTGTTTGTAGGTACCACGGATGATCTTGGTGTCATGTTAAGTAAATTAGGTTTCTCTGCCATCCTACAAAAGGGAACAACAAAGGCAGTGGTACAGGCGCATTGGTATGATGCTCCGAACAAGTTTAGTTTTGAAAAACTAAATGGTAGTGTCGGTTTCGTTATTAATGATGGTGTTTTGAGTGATGTAAAGCCCGGTGCGGGACGATTACTAGGTTTATTTAGTTTAGCTGAATTACCAAGGCGACTGCTGTTGGACTTTAGCGAATTAAAAAAGGGTTTTGCCTTCAAGCAGATCGTTGGCCAGCTTGATATTAAGGAAGGTGATGCGTTTGCTGACACCCTGAAGATTATTAGTCCCATTGCCTTGATTACTATCGAGGGTCGCACGGGCCTTGCAACGCGTGATTTTGATCAGCTAGTTAGTGTTGTCCCAAGTGTCTCTGATGCTTTACCGGTTATTTCATGGATTGCATGGGGTGGGCAAATCGGTGCATTGGCATTCCTTCTGGATCAGGTTTTTGGCGATGTATTTAATACCTCCGTTTCTACCGAATATCAGATTACAGGTAGTTGGGATGAACCTATAATCAAAAAAATCGTTAAAGAAACGCCAGAAGAAATTATGAGTGAAGAAGATGAGGAAGAAGAATACGAATAAATCAGGTTTGGTTTATAATTTCATTTATGAATAATTCATCAAATAAAACACGCTTTCGTTTATCGGTAGCAATAACCTTTCTGTTGCTGTTATCAGGATTATCTGTCGCTGAAGAAATATCACACGTACTGACCGCGCAGCAGTGGAATGTACCCCGTAAGGCTAGCTCTATACTCTCTATGCCTGCATTGCAAAGCGCTATGCAGGAATATCAGGCGTCTGAAGGCAATCACTTGTTGATCAGATATCCAGGCGGTGATGAAGGAACATTGTGGGCGCACGAGCTACGTGGTTGGCTGATTTCTCTAGGTGTGCCGTCTAAAAATATTGAATTAGTTCCGGGCTCGGTGAAAACAAATCAGCTTGAAATTAACGTTATTCAACCCAAATACTAATCATCAACAAATAATATTTCCAATGACAAAACTTGCTGCAATTCAAATGGCCTCTGGGCCAAATATTCAAGGTAATCTAACCGAGGCTGCTCGCTTGATTTCCCGGGCGGTGGATGCGGGAGCGGCTCTGGTTGTTCTGCCAGAGAACTTTGCACATATGGGTGCAGAGGAATCGGACAAACTCGCGATTGCAGAATCAGCAGGAGATGGGCTGATTCAGACTTTTATGGCGGAACAGGCCCGGAAACACCGAATCTGGATCGTCGGTGGCACTATTCCTATTTTGACGAGTAACAATACCCATGTAAAAGCAGCGTGTTTAGTTTTTGATGCGGATGGTGAGCTGGTAATTAGATACGACAAGTTTCATTTATTTGATGTGCAAATGCATGATTCTCAGGAAAAGTATGTAGAATCCGAAACAATAACCGCGGGGGATAAACTGATCTGGTTTGACTCTCCCTTTGGGCGTATTGGTCTTGCTGTTTGTTACGATGTTCGTTTTCCTGAGTTATTCCGGGAATTGATCAAAAACGATGTTGAGATATTTGTTATTCCGTCGGCATTCACGGCGACAACGGGACAGGTTCACTGGGAAGCACTGATTCGCGCCAGGGCGATTGAAAACTTGAGCTACGTGGTTGCAGCAAATCAGGGTGGTTATCATGTTAATGGTCGAGAAACACATGGTGATAGTATGATCGTAGATCCCTGGGGCAATATTATGGATCGTCTACAGCGTGGTTCGGGTTTTGTTTCAGCTGAGATTGATTTGAAACATTTGGCTTTAATAAGGAAGAATTTTCCTTGTTTACAACATAGACGTATAAATAGTGAGAACATCCATGACGGATAATCATTTAAAGATAGCAACCCAAAACCTGCTAATGCCAGCAGACCTTGATGAATCAATTCTGTCAAAGGTTATCCATAGCATGATGGGGCACGATATTGACTATGCTGATGTCTATTTGCAAAGTAGCCGTCATGAGTCCTGGGTGATGGAAGATAGTCTGGTTAAGGAAGGACAGTACAATATTGAGCAGGGTGTTGGTGTTCGAGCCGTCAGTGGTGAAAAAACCGGGTTTGCTTATTCGGACGAAATTATCTTACCGGCGTTAACTTCAGCTGCAGATGCAGCGCGGGCGATTGCTCGACAGGGACAGGCGGGAAGTATGCGTTCCTGGGATAAACGTACTGTACCCGCACTTTATACAGAAGACGATCCTTTATCGGTGCTTAGCGCCGATCAAAAAATTCAGTTGTTACGTGCAGTTGATGATGAAGCCCGAAAACAGGATCCGGCTGTTAAACAGGTCATTGCATCTATCGCAGGTGTACATGAGGTTGTACTTGTTGCCGCGAATGATGGAACACTCTGTGCAGATGTTCGGCCGCTGGTCAGAATGAATGTCAGTGTGATCGCGGAACGAGATGGACGTCGTGAACAAGGTAGTGCGGGTGGTGGTGGTCGGTTGATGTATGATTTTTTTCTGGAAGAAGAGCGTGCTTTAGGTTATGCCCGCGAGGCGGTGCGTCAGGCGTTGGTTAACCTTGATGCGAAAGATGCGCCTGCAGGTGCAATGCCCGTTGTGCTTGGACCTGGCTGGCCAGGGGTGTTACTACATGAAGCCGTGGGTCATGGACTGGAAGGTGATTTTAATCGCAAGGGTTCTTCGGTATTCTCTGGCCGCATTGGTGAACAGGTTGCCTCAAAACATTGTACGGTTATCGATGATGGCTCAATTGCTGAACGCCGAGGTTCATTGAGTATCGATGATGAAGGTACGCCGACGCAGAAAAATATACTGATTGAAAATGGTATTTTGAAAAATTATATGCAAGATAAACAAAATGCCCGCCTTATGAATTTACCTGCGACCGGGAACGGACGACGTGAATCCTATGCACACATACCCATGCCACGAATGACCAATACATATCTTGCAAACGGCGACTATGATCCGCAGGAAATCATCAAGTCTGTCGACAAAGGTTTATATGCGGTTAACTTTGGTGGAGGTCAGGTTGACATCACATCCGGGAAGTTTGTTTTTTCTGCCAGTGAAGCCTATATGATTGAAAAAGGTAAAATAACTTACCCTGTGAAAGGGGCGACATTGATTGGCAATGGGCCAGAATCGATGAATCTCGTCAGCATGGTCGGTAATGATATGTCATTAGATACGGGTGTTGGTGTATGTGGTAAAGAGGGGCAGAGTGTGCCAGTTGGCGTCGGTCAACCTACATTACTGGTTGATCGATTAACCGTAGGTGGGACGAGCGAATGAATCAGGTGATAGAAAAGGCGAGGTCTGGTGGCGCAGCACAGCTGAACACCGATGAATTAAAGAACATTGTTGACGGTATGCTCGAAGAAGCGAAGTCAAAAGGCGCATCGTCAGCAGAAGCAGGTCTGAGTATTGAAACAGGCTTGTCTGTCACGGTTAGATTGGGTGAGGTTGAAACGGTTGAACACAATCGAGACCGAAGTTTTGGACTAACAGTTTACTTCGGTAAACGTAAGGGCTCAGCAAGTACCACTGATTTCTCCCAACAAGCTGTCACTAATACTGTTCAAGCTGCTTGTGATATTGCCCGCTATACTGAAGAAGATGAGTATGCAGGTCTTGCGGACAAAGATCATCTTGCAATGAGTTACCCTGACCTGGATCTCAATCACCTGTGGGATCTTGGCACAGATGACGCGATCAATATTGCGCGACAATGTGAAGATTCAGCGCTTACCGCTGATAAGCGAATAAATAATTCAGAAGGGGGTTATGTAACAACCCATCAGGATTATCGAATCTATGCGAATAGTCTTGGTTTTTCAGGCGACTATTTCTCAACGCGGCACAGTACTGGTTGCACCGTGATCGCTTCAGAATCGGAACGTATGGAGCGTGATTACTGGTACAGTATTTCTCGTTGTCCTGAGCAGCTGGATGCTCCTGAACACATTGGTAAGATGGCCGCGAAGCGTGTATTGCAACGCTTGGGAGCAAAGCATACCAGGACACAGCGTGTACCGGTTGTATTTCAGGCCGAAGTTGCGCGTGGTTTGCTAGGGCATTTGGTGCGTGCTGTTAGCGGTGGTGCACAGTATCGCCGTTCTAGTTTTCTGCTTGATAAACTGGGAGAGACAATCTTTCCTGAACGTATACGGATTGATGAACGTCCGCATATAAAACAGGCCATTGGCAGTGCGCCATTTGATAGCGAAGGTGTTGTTAACACAGAACATGATATTGTTACTGATGGGGTCTTGCGAAGTTATGTACTGGATTCATACGCGGCACGTCGCCTCGGCACACAAACAACCGGCAATGCCGGTGGTGTGCACAATCTGTTCATTCAGCATGATGACAAAGACCTGGCAAGCCTGCTCAAAGAAATGGGAACCGGCATTCTGGTTACCGAGGTAATGGGACAGGGCGTCAATATTGTCACCGGCGATTATTCACGGGGCGGTACAGGCTTCTGGATTGAGAATGGCGAGATTCAATATCCCATCGAAGAATTTACCCTTGCAGGTAATCTTACGGATATGTATAAAAATCTTGCATTAGTCGGTAATGATGTCGATACACGGAGTAGTTTGTGTACAGGGTCGTGGTTGATTAATGAGATGATGATTGCCAGTAGTTAGTTTTTCTTTTCTTTAGTTACGCTGAAGTTGTTTCCGTCATTCCCGTGGCAACGGGAATTTAACTTTTTATTTATTTCTTTTTCGCTTCGCTGAAGCTAGTAACTTTCTTTTTGCTTGCCCAAAAAGAAAGTAACCAAAGAAAAAGGGCACCCCGCAATCGCTGATCCATTCTCAATTTTTTGAATGTGCTCGGGCGGTCAATTGAAGGGACGTCCCTGTCCCTTCAATTGACGCTCGCCATCCCTGGCTCGCCCCTTCGCGCATTCAAAAACTTGAGAATAGCGGTTGCATGGGGGTTCCCCTAATTAGCAAGTACGGTGTTAATTTTTGGAATACCATATCAGTTCTCGTTTTGAGCAAACCTCCCCATGGGCTGGTGTGTGAGTTTTGTTGTTTTTTGAAAAATAAAATAGCGTGAGGCAGGGAAGCCGAGCCCGGTTTTGTTGAGCATGGATGCGAATCAAAACCGGACATGGTAGAAAACAATAAAACTCACGTGGGACACCAGCATCGGGGAAGCATTTCTTTGCCTACTTTCTTGTTGCGACAAGAAAGTAGGTCGCTTCAGTGAAGCGAAATAATAATAAAATCAAACCAAAAACAACGCCGCCAATCCCAAAAACACAAAAAAACCAATAACATCGGTAATCGTCGTCAACACCACACTTGCGGATAGCGCCGGGTCAATGTTCATTCGCTTGAGGAGTAACGGGATCGTGGCGCCAGCGACGGCTGCGACGATCAGGTTAACGATGATCGCCGATCCAATGACGATGCTGAGGCTTAAATTGTGATACCAAATTTCGGCGACGGCAGCGACTACGACGGCCCAGATCAGGCCATTCCAGATACCGATTCCCATTTCCTTAAATAGCAGTCGTTTGGCATTGGTACTACTGATCTGACCAAGGGCCATGGCTCGGATGACGAGCGTCAGGGTTTGACTGCCTGCTATGCCACCCATGCTGGCAACAATCGGCATTAGCACGGCAAGTGCGACTAGTTTGTCGATGGTGCCGTCAAACTGGCGTATTACCCACGAAGCTAGAAGTGCAGTAATTAGATTGACGCCTAACCAGATTAGACGGCGACGAGTACTTTTGATCACGGGTGCGAATAGATCTTCTTCTTCATTCAAGCCTGCCATACCCATGAACGAGTGATCGGCCTTATCGCGGATGACGTCTACCACGTCATCAATGGTGATACGTCCTAGTAATTTATTATCTTTATCTACGACAGGTGCAGTAACCAGGTCACGGCGTTCAAATATATTGGCAACATCTTGTGCCGGCATATCTGCGCGGATACCTTCGACTTCGCGGTCCATGATTTCGGCGACGGTTGTGTCGGTATCGTGCGTGAGCAGGTCGCTAAAGGGTAACAGTCCCAGAAATACACCCTCTCGATCGACAACAAACAGGCTATCAGTTGTATCAGGTATTTCACCTCGTCTTCTCAGGAAACGAAACACCACATCGAGGCTGATGTCTGCGCGTACCATAACGGTGTCCAGATCCATCAGACCGCCAGCAGAGTCTTCTGGGTAGGCAAGTACAGAACGCAATCGCTCGCGGTCCTGGTACTCCATGGTGAGTAACAGTTCCTGGATAACATTTTGTGGCATTTCGGGCAGAATGTCTGCCAGGTCATCGGTGTCGAGGGTTTCTGTCGCGGCGATTAGTGCCTCTGCATCCATCTTGTTGATGATGGCGCTACGGGCATCGTCATTCAGATGAAGTAAGACCTCACCTTCATGCTCAGCAGGAATATGTGGCCAGATTTGTACGCGTTGGTGCCCGGGTAGCGCTTCCAGGTAGTGAGCGATTTCTGCGGGATGCAGGGCCTCAAAAAGAGATTCGACCTGCGCTGTGTCATTGGCGTTAACGGCATCGCTTAATTGCGCCAGGATGTTGGCGTTCTGTTCTTTTTCATTGTTGATGTCGCTATTCACTGCTACCACTCCTGCAACCACATCCCAGGCTGTCGCAAGTGTAGCAGGGCAGGCAGATAAAATCGATGCTGCTAATAGATGTGTAGCGGGTAGAGTGAGCTACTGTTGAATCCAGATACGCCGTGTCTCAGGGCAGCGTGTACTGGTTAATGGTTATTCATTTTCATCAAAAAGGTTGTTAATCAATTCGCAAAGAAGATCGATAGCCTGCTGCTCGTCTTCACCATCAATAATAATTTCAATGGTGGTGCCCTTTGCGGCTGCCAGCATCATAATCCCCATGATGCTTTTTCCATTTACCTCATTGTTGTTTCGCGACACTTTTATTTCAGATTTGAAGGTCTGGGCCAAAGTAACAAATTTCGCAGCAGCACGAGCATGCATTCCTAATTTATTGATAATTTCAATCTTCTTACGAAGCATGTGTTTCCTCTTGCGTTAGCTGGGATAAAATACGTTGTTTATTGTTATGAATTATTTATTTAGCATTGCTAAAAGTAGATTTGAAATAATCAAATCATATCTTCATGATAATTCACGGTGTCGGATAACAACGCTGCTATATTTTTCCTGTAGAGACTGGCCTATTTTTTCTGCCAGGTAGACAGAGCGGTGATAACCTCCTGTACAACCGATGGCGATAGTCATATAACTTCGGTTCTCTCTCTCAAAGGTAGGAACCCAGTTGTTAATAAAGGTGTATATATCATTGTACATTTTACTGACATCGTCATGTGATTCTAAATAGGTGATGACATCATCTTCTTTGCCAGTCTTGCTACGCAGCTCTGGTACCCAGTGAGGATTGGTGAGACAACGGACATCGAATATAAAATTGGCATCATTAGGTATGCCATGCTTAAATCCAAAAGATTCGATAAGAATCGACATGCCTTCCTGATTATCTGATTCGACACTTTGTCGAACTAGTTCACGCAGCTGATGGACATTGGTATGGCTGGTATCAATGGTTAGGTCCGCGCTTGATGATACAGGCGCAAGGTATTTGCTTTCATTAATGATTGCTTCATTTAATGACGTCTCGCCAGTCGTTAACGGATGTTTGCGGCGCGTTTCACTGAAACGTTTTATCAGTGTCTGATTATCCGCCGTTAGGTAAATAACTCTGGTGGAGAGATTCATGGTGGTTAATGTCTCAAGTAGTTCCGGGAACTGCTCAAGATCCTGGGCCAGGTTGCGTGCATCGATTCCGACCGCAAATTGTTCAGAAACTGGATCGGCCGCATGTGTGATTTGCACTGCCAGGGCATGGAGTAATGCCATAGGCAGGTTGTCTATACAATTAAAGCCAATATCTTCAAGCGCCTGTAAAGCGATTGACTTTCCTGAGCCTGATAAGCCGCTTACAATAATTAATTTCATGATATTGATTGCATGCCTTGTTGTTGTCGTTTTTCCAGAAGCGTACTTGCATCCTGTCCCTGTTTGTAAAGTATATAATTTTTTACTGCAATTTCGACGATTATAGAAAGATTTCTTTTCGGGTGGGCGTGGATGATCTGAACAGGAATTGTGTGGCCAAGGATAGTGGCATGTGACGATCTACCTGTAAATGTGGTTTCCAGAATTTTTTCGTCATCAACCAGCTCGATAATCAGGTCCAGTGGATGTTGTGACAGACAGGTTTCAGCAGAGAATACGTGAGAAATATTTAGCACACCCAAATCACGAACGGCTAGCAGGTCTTTCAATATGTGTGGGCTTTTGCCGATAAGCTGCGTCGTGTCAACATCCATTTCTATCATAAAATCCACGACATCGTCGCTTATGAATTGATGGCCTCGCTCAATTAATTCCAGGGCAAGCGTGCTTTTACCCATACCGGCAGCACCTTTTATAAGCAGGCCATTATCAAAGACAGATAGAAATACGCCGTGCTCGGACTGTGTTATTTCATTCATAATTATTTTCTATCCGGACAATGTATTGCCCTGAAAAAGTAATACTAGTAATGAAAATGAGCTAAAATCAAGTTTAGGTGTGAAAAAGTCGAACTGTTTATGTATATCCGTTCCAGCTTAGTAAAAGTTGATATACTTCGTCACTGCTATTTGCCTCGCGTAGCTGTTTACGAAAATCCTCATTGCTGAATATTTTCGCAAGCTGGGCAAGTACTTGCAGATGTTCGTCGGTGGATTCCTTGGGAACGAGTAGGGCAAACAAAAGATCGACGGGCTGCCTGTCCGCTGCATCATAGTCGACCCCAGTTTGAAGTTTAATAAATGCGCCTAAAGTAAGGCTGTTTTCTTTTAAGCGTCCATGGGGGATGGCGACACCGTGACCTACGCCCGTACCTCCCAGGCGCTCACGCGCCAGGAGGCTTTCAAATACATCGTTGGACGAAATCGTATCCTCTGTGCTGGAAATGATTTCGCTGAGACGTTCCAGTGCACGTTTTTTACTTTGTGCATCGACACTGCAAGCGATGCGTTCGGGCGTGATTAGATCAGTTAATAACATGGTGTTCTTGCTTCTTTCCTATTGATTATCTTCAGTTTGTTTTTGGGCGCGACCTTCGCTGCGATGATGGTCTTTGACTTTTTCCTTGTGCTTTTTGATTTGTCGATCAAGTTTGTCAATCATTGCATCAATCGAGGCATACATGTCGCCATTGACTGCGTCAGCAAATACATCCGCACCACTGATATGAATGGTTGCCTCGGCTTTTTGCCGTTGCTTTTCGACCGTTAATATAACATGGACATTGGTTACATTATCAAAATGACGCTCTAATCGCTCGAGCTTGCTTTCAACATATTGCTGTAATGAATCTGTTATTTCTACATGGTGTCCAGTGAGATTTAATTGCATAGTGTGCTCCTTTCATCTTGTCTGTCAGGCTAGCCGTTTGCGTTCGTTCGATGGCGGTATCGCCATCGCTTCACGATATTTTGCAACGGTTCGCCTTGCTACGTTAATACCTTGGTCGGATAAAAAATTCGCTATTTTACTATCACTTAATGGTTTTCCAGGTGCCTCTGCGGCGATGAGCTTTTTGATGAGAGCTCTAATCGCGGTGGCTGAGCACTCTCCCCCGTCAGCAGTAGAGACGTGACTGGAGAAAAAATATTTTAACTCAAATATCCCGCGTGGCGTATGCATGTACTTTTTAGTTGTTACCCGCGATATGGTAGATTCATGCATTTCGACGGCCTCTGCAATGTCATGTAGGACTAGGGCCTTCATAGCTTCATCGCCATACTCAAGAAAACCTCGCTGTCTTTCTACGATACAGGTCGCGACCTTGAGTAGCGTTTCATTGCGACTGGTAAGACTTTTTATAAACCAGCGGGCCTCCTGCAGATGGTTTTTCATGTAGGTGGAGTCGGCGCTATTTTTTGTCTGTTTGGCCATGCTGGCATATTGGGCATTGATACGAATACGTGGAGCGGCATCTGCGTTGAGCTCAACTTTCCACTTACCCTTAATTTTTTTAACGGTGACATCAGGAATAATGTATTCAGCTTTGCTGGGTGTAATATGGCTACCTGGTCTGGGATTAAGCGATTGTATAATCTGAATGAGCGTTTTTAATTGATCTTCATCAATACTTAGTTTACGCATCAATTGATTAAAATCCCGGTTAGCCAGTAAATCAAAGTGTTCTGAAACCAGTTTGAACGCAACATTATTTTCGTCGGACTCACCCAGTATTTGCTTCAGTTGCAGAATAAGACTTTCCTGTACGCTTCTGGCACCAACCCCGGGTGGGTCAAAGTTTTGTATGCGATGTAAGACGGCCTCGACTTCATCGAGTTCGATCTCCAGTTCTTCAGGAAGTATCTGCCGGAGGTCTTCAATTTCAGCGCGAAGAAAGCCGTCATCATCGATGGCATCGATGATCGCCTCAGCGATTAACAGATCGGAATCTGAAAAGGGGGTAAGTTGCATTTGCCAGCGAAGGTGTTCCTGTAAGCTCTCGGTATTGCTGTCCCCGATTTCCTGCTCACGATCAGATTCCTGATAGGTTGATGAGGATGAGGTGGTTTGAATATTGTCGTAAATATCATCCCAGGCGCTATCAACGGGTAAATCTTCGGGAATGGTGTCAGCCTCGATGCTGTCTTGTACGTTCTTGTCTTCCTGAGCGATCTGCTCGGATTCGTTCTCGGTGTTATTGCTCTCGCTCTCACCTTCCTCGGCAACTTCCAGCATTAAATTAGAGTCGAGGGCCTCCTGAATTTCTTGCTGAAGTTCTAATGTCGATAGCTGCAACAGTTTGATTGCCTGTTGCAATTGAGGAGTCATGGTAAGGTGCTGACCAAGACGGAGTTGTAAGGCTTGTTTCATATGTTATTCTTTAAGGACCTGCCTGATTCCATCGCAGGTCATAGTTTAATTCTAGCCTAGATTTGCCCTTACACCCAGAAATGATTCTAGAGTGTAAATTGCTCTCCAAGGTATACTTTTCTTACTTGTTTATCGGCCAATAACGCCTCAGGTTCACCCTGTGCGATGACATCGCCTTCATTCATTATGTAACCGCGATCGCATATTTTGAGGGTTTCCCTCACATTGTGGTCGGTTATTAACACACCAATGTCTCGGTCGCGTAAATGCTGGATAATTGACTGAATATCCAACACAGAAATAGGGTCAACACCGGCAAATGGCTCATCTAACAGGATGAACCGTGGCGTGGTCGCCAGAGCCCTGGCTATCTCAACCCGGCGTCGTTCACCGCCAGAGAGGCTCATACCCATATTATTGCGGATATGCGTGATATGAAGTTCTTCCAGAAGTTCTTCCAGTGCATTTTCCTGTTGGGCGGGTTCCAGGTCGTCACGGGTTTGCAAGATGGCTAATATGTTGTCAGCTACCGATAGCTTTCTAAATACGGATGCCTCTTGTGGCAGATAACCGATGCCCATCCGAGCCCGATCGTGCATGGGCATATTGGTTAAATCATGGTCATCCAGGAATACATTTCCCTTTTCAGCGTCGACTAGTCCAACCACCATATAAAAGGAAGTGGTTTTACCCGCGCCATTTGGGCCAAGTAGGCCGACGACTTCACCGCTATTGATATGAAACGAGACATTTTTTACAACGCTGCGACGTTTATATTTTTTAGCCAGACTTTGTGCTGCGAGTGTACTCATTCGACGGGAGGGGTTGTTTGTTGTTCTTTATTGTTGGGGTCATCTTTAGCATTATCGCTACCGGGCTGAATGATAGCATGGACTCGAGAATCACTGTCTTCATCTTTATTGGCTTTCACCGTGCTATTAAGCGTGTCGTATTCAATAAAGTCACCACTGAAGTGGTTACCCCCCTGAACAACCTTTGCGCTGTTTTTTAGTACAAGGTGTTCTTTGCTTGCAAAGTATTCCATATATTGGGCGCTGGACTCGACGAGATCCTGATTGTCTTCTGGCTGCTGCTTAAAGGTAGCCGGATTGCCAGTGATGGCTATCTTGGTGAGTCGGCCCTTGTTTAAATAAACCGTAATTTTGTCAGCCTTGATGTCGAGGGAGCCCTGTTTTAGGTGAACGTTGCCAATGTATTCGCTAACTTCATTTTTTTCATTGATCTCAACCCGGTCAGCCTTGATATCGATAGGTTGTTCTCGATCGCTGCGCAACGCCCAGCATTGGCTGGTGCCGGTGACGGTAAGCAAGGCTATGGTAAGCGCGATAAGCCCATAGTTAAGTAATAATTTAATATGGAACATAGTGTCCTCGAGCCTGGGATCTAAGTGATAACGTCCCAGTGTCTAAATTAACATCCATGCCGATCGCATTGATAGTACTGTTTTTTCCAGTAATCTTCACCTGGGTATTGGTACTGGCGAGCCTTTTAGCGAAATCGATACGTAATTTATCGGTCTCCATGGTGAGAAGTTTATCTGGATTAGGGGTTTGTCGTTTAATTTTGACGTTTCCTGATAAATGCATGATTTCAGTGTTTTTATAGCCGGTGCCAGCATCGGATGTCGCTTGCCAGATTTGTTGCGTTGTATTCATATACTCAACGATCAGGAGTTGTACTTCGATCGTATCGGTATCTGGAAAATGCTCCAAATGTTGTGCAGTGATGCGGTAGTTAGCGGCACCACTCTTGTCATACATAGTGGCTATGAAGTCGCTAATAAAATAATCAGGATCGTGACGAAGACTGGGATCGGTTGCCGCTGTTGGTTTATCGACAGAGGTGGACAGTCTGTAGGTGAGTGTGGCTATGATGAGAACCAGGATTAAAACGATAATGTAGTGGAGCTTATTCATTCTTGTTGGCTCATTTATACCTTCTTATTCACACAAAGGTATTCAATTGTTCTTCCAGTGTGCCCTGGGCTTCCATAATCAATTCGCAGATATCTCTGGCGGCACCGCGACCACCATTATGTTCGGTGATCCAGTGAGCATGTTTTTTTACAAAGGGATGAGCATCCTGGACGGCAATGGCAAGCCCGACTTTTTTCATTACTGGCAGGTCGATCACATCATCACCGGCATAGGCTGTTTCATCAGCGTTTACACCTAACTTACTAACCAAATCATTAAATGCGGCAATCTTATCGAGGCGCCCCTGATAGAGGTGTTTGATACCTAAATTTTCCATACGATGGTTAACCAGCTTTGAGCTCCTTGCGGTTATCACTCCAACTTCGACCCCGGTGCGCTGTAAAAGTTTAATCCCAAGTCCATCTCGTGAATAGAAGGCTTTGTATTCCTGGCCATCATCACCAAAGAACAGGCTGCCGTCGGTTAGCACACCATCAACATCGAAAATAACCAGTTTGATTTTCTTTGCCTGTTTTAATATATCTTGCATACAAATACCTTTTGTCTCTATACAACGCCAGCGCGCAACAGGTTATGCATATTAAGTGCACCGATGACGTTATTATTTTCATCTACAACGGGGAATGCGTTAATACTTTTTGATTCCATCAACTGTAATGCCTCTGCGGCGAGTTTGGATTTATCAATACTCATACAGTTAGTACTCATCACATCGCCAATTTTTATATCGCTGATTTTAATTTCATTTTGATCATGATCGAGTAAGCGGCGTACATCGCCATCAGTGAAGATACCTAATAGCCTGCCTTTCTCATCAGTGACCGTGGTCATGCCCAGTCCTTTTTTACTCATTTCTTCCAGTGCAGTACTCAGGCTGGCATCAACGGAGACTTTGGGGACATCATCGCCCGCGTGCATAATATCTTCGACGTGTAACAGTAGTCGCTTGCCCAGGCGTCCTCCGGGGTGGGAGCGGGCAAAATCATCCTGGGTAAAACCACGAGATTCCAGTAAGGCAATGGCGAGGGCATCCCCCATGACCAATGTTGCGGTTGTGCTGGAGGTGGGGGCCAGGCCTAATGGGCAGGCCTCCTTTTCAACGCTGACATCAATATGAAAATCGGATTCTTTGGCTAACCGGGATTGAGGATTACCCGTCATCGCTATCAATGGTGCGTTTAGCCGTTTGATCAAAGGTAAGATCGTCAGGATTTCATCGGTTTCACCGGAATTTGATAAGGCCAGAACAACATCCTGGGAGGTGATCATGCCCAGGTCACCATGACTGGCTTCACCGGGGTGAACGAAAAAAGCCGGGCTGCCTGTGCTGGCCAGGGTCGCAGCAATCTTATTGCCGATGTGGCCTGATTTACCCATGCCCAGTACAACGATGCGTCCTTTGCAATGCAGCATCGCGTCAATGGCATCGGTAAAGGTGTCATCAATTCTTTCCAGCAATTTCTCAGCGGCGCGGGTCTCGGTTTCAATAACCGCTTTGGCGAGTTGGGCAACCTTAATTTTATCCATATCGATCCTGTTCAATTACAACGCATCTAGATTTACGCTTAAGAATATAGCCTGATTAAGAATATAGCCAGATAAGGCACAGAATGCCCAGTTTTTTATACTATGGGTTGATGACGCTAATATAAAGGTAGGCCATGTAGGCAAAATAACTGGTAAGCAAAATGCCACCTTCAAATCGGTTAATACGCCCACGTGCTTTAAAACCATAGGCAAATATAAATAGTAAAACACTCAACCCAAGCATGACCGCATAGTCTCGTGTGAGCACATGTGCGTCCAGAGAGATAGGGGCAATCACGGCAGGGATACCGAGCACAGCGAGCAAGTTAAACATGTTGGAGCCGATGATATTACCAATGGCGATATCAGGCTCTTTTTTAAATGCGCTCATGATCGATGTTGCCAGTTCTGGCAAGCTGGTACCGATAGCAATGATGGTCAGTCCGATAATCAGGTCACTGAGCCCAAAGAATTTCGCAATACCTACCGCGCCATAGATTAGGACTTGTGAACTTATTAACAATAGTACCAGACCGATTGCCGTCCATAGCAGAGCAGAGCCCAGGCTGATGTGGGGGATCTCATTATCAAATTCATGTGTTAATGGTTCGTATCCGCTTTTGGCCTTTGCCGTACGAATTAACCAGTAGGTAAAGGCAATAATACCTGATAGTAAAATGACTCCATCATAGCGGCTGAGTTCGTGATCCAGGATCAGGAACAGGGCCACTCCCATCATGACAAGCATGATGGGAAATTCGCGTTTAAGTGTGTCTGAACCAACTATCAGAGGAAATAATAACGCCGTCGCACCAAGTACCATGCCTATATTGGCAATGTTGGAACCAATCGCGTTACCCACAGCGATGCCTGGGTTGCCATTGATTGCCGCGGTTATCGAGACAAGAATTTCTGGCGCAGAAGTACCAAAGCCAACGACCGTTAAACCGATAATGAGTGATGAGATACCCAGGTTGCGCGCCGTGCCAGCTGCGCCATGCACAAAGCGATCTGCGCCCCAGACCAGCACAACAAAACCACCAATGATGGCTAAAATGTAAGTTAGTAATTCCATGGGGTTTAACAAAGTACTCGGTTATTTATTTTGTGGACTATTTAACAGAATCAAGCAAGAGTTCTTTTTCAAGCTCATCCTCTAGCAGGAGATCTTCCTGGGTTGGTGCTTTAATGTCGGTGGGTGGCAACGGTGGGTTACCATCGTAAATCTGGTTTTCACGGATCTGATAATAGGCTGTGCGGATAAAGACATAGGGATCAATGCCTGACTTTTCCATGATGCGGGTAGCTTCGAGTAAGTCAGCGCGTTTATCGACGGCACGCAAGGCGATCAAAGACCAGCGCACTTCATCATCTTCAATAAAGGTGACGGGGTCCAGAAAACTGAAATCTACAACCAGGCCAGCCGTATCGCGCACTGAGCTGGGACCAAGAAAAGGCAGGACCATATAGGCACCATCACCCACGCCCCAGGTTGCGAGTGTCTGGCCAAAGTCTTCGTTGTGTGCAGGTAATTCCATGTGGCTGGCAACATCAAAGAAGCCAAGCAGGCCAAAGGTGGTATTCATTAACAATCGTATGAAGTCCTGAACAGCTTGTTCAAACTTGAACTGTAAAAGGTCGTTAACGATGACGACTACTTCTCCAAGATTGCCAAAGAAGTTTGAAATACCGGTCTCGATGAAATCTGGTAACACGGCCTGATAAGCATTGGCAACAGGTCTTGCTATTGCTTTGTCAAAAACATCATTGAATGAATAAATAGATCGGTTAAAAGACTCCCAGGGATCACGTTCATCGGGAGCTGATACGGTCGCGCATGAGCTGGTGAGCAGGCACAAAACGATAAGTAAATTTTTAAATAGACGTGTCAGTTTCATTATTGAGTCGTTATTCTTCAGTTGTTTTAACTGCACCACAGCGTTTGCATTTATATACGCTAAGTAGCTTTCCCTGTTTTACCGCGAACGGTTTGCTTTTATCGACTTCCCATTTATGAAAACCGCTACGACAAAGCGTTTTGCCCTTGTGTTTTTCTTTTAAGCTGGGCTTTTTGAAGCGTACTACATCACCCATTGTATATGAACCCTTATTTTTTCTGTTCGGCTCGTATTCAGCCCGCATTCAGCAAAACACACTAAGCTGATTCGCACTAAATATGGCGCTGTGTATTATGCTGGGCATTGTGACAAACACCAGTATAATCAGTCTAGTTGAACCACCAAAAGGGTTACCGAATTGAGTGAACATGTTGTCCTGATTGGCGCCTATGGCTGGCAGCATAAAGGCTGGTCAGGTGCATTTTATCCGGAGGATTTACCGGAAGAGTGGCAACCAGGCTACTACGGTAATGAGTTCCAGCTGGTCATCGTGCCTGCCAGCTACTGGGCAGCGGAAACGGGTACGTTTGATGAATGGCTTGAAGAAAGCGATGAGTCTTTGCAAATGATTTGTGAATGGCCAGCTGAAGATGCAACCCCGGCACAAATAACTGATGCGCAGCGGGGGATCGCTGCTGTCTCGGACAGGGTAATAAGTATTCTGATCCCGCTTGATTCGGAAGTCAGTGAGTCGCAGCTTGCCATATATATGGAGTTGGCAGAGAAGTATCCTTTGTGCTTTGATATCGCACCAGATTTAGATTCCAAACAACATGACGCTTTGTTGTTATGGTTGGCAGAGAATCTTGCAGGCTATGACTACGGGGTAACCTGGCGAGCGGACCCGGCACGCAAACAGGATCTTGCCCTGGGTTCGGTTAGCCTGACCAGAATTTCTGAAGAGTCAGGTGAGATTGCTCCAAAAGATCTGAGGGAAATTCTTGAGACGATAATAGCCGCTAGTGGCGAGGACCGTAGTCTGATGTTAATTGTTGATGGTGAGCCACCATCAATGCAACTTTTAACAAATGCAGGTATTATCCTTGATTTACTCTAATCGGACTTACTTTAAGCGGATTTGATTGTTACAAATTGAATATGGCAGATAATTCAGACATCCTGGTGAAAGTTCGTGACCTGCATTTTGCACGTGGTGAACGAATGATTTTTGACGGCGTTGATCTGGATATACAACGCGGCAAGATTACAGCCATTATGGGGCCCAGTGGCACCGGCAAGACCACCATGTTGCGTTTGATTGGTGGTCAGATACGTCCTTCATCGGGAACCGTGCATGTTGATGGCCAACATATAGCCGGCTTGGGACATTCCGCGCTGTATAAAATACGTAAACGCATGGGCCTGTTATTTCAGAACGGTGCACTGCTGACTGATATGAATGCCTTCGACAACGTGGCCTTTCCTATACGCGAACATACGAAATTATCTGAAGATATGATCCGCGACCTGGTGTTAATGAAATTACAGGCCGTTGGTCTGCGCGGGGCGCGTGATCTAATGCCAAGTGAATTATCGGGCGGCATGTCCAGGCGTGTTGCACTGGCACGCGCGATTGCACTTGACCCCATGATCATGATGTATGACGAACCGTTTACTGGTCAGGACCCGATTTCGATGGGCGTGCTGGTAAAACTGATTCGCGAACTGAATGATGCATTGGGACTTACTAGTATTATTGTTTCGCATGATATAGCCGAGACTTGCAGTATCGCCGACTATATATACCTACTGTCGAATGGCAAGGTGGTTGGACATGGCACGGCTGAGGAACTGGGCAATTCGTCATCGGAATGGGCGCAACAATTTCTCAAGGGCCATTCGGATGGGCCTGTGCCATTTCACTATCAGGCCAGGGATTATCTTGCTGATCTTATGGATGGTAGCGGCAATCAAAAGGGAGCGGCGAATTCGTGAAGCTGGATTCTCTTCGTAAATTTGGTCGTTCAGGTCTGAGCTTTTTTGAGCGGCTGGGGCGTGGCAATATTCTGTTCGTCAATATCCTGATGGGTATTCCTGCTCTGTTACTAAGGCCGGGATTGATCATCCAGCAAGTCTTTTCGGTTGGTGTGCTTTCGTTGCTTATCATTTTTGTCTCTGGCCTGTTCGTGGGTATGGTGTTGGGTCTGCAAGGCTATAACACCCTGGTGGACTTTGGTGCCGAAGAATCGTTGGGTGTGGTAGTGGCTCTATCACTGGTGCGTGAACTTGGGCCTGTGGTCGCCGGCTTGCTGTTTGCGGGGCGCGCGGGTTCTGCGTTAACGGCAGAAATTGGTTTAATGAAAGCCACTGAACAATTGTCCGCGATGGAAATGATGGCGATTGATCCTGTGCGACGTGTGTTGGCGCCACGTTTCCTCGCCGGTTTTATTTCCATGCCCTTGTTGGCCGCCATCTTTAGCGCCATTGGTGTGCTAGGCGGTTACTTTGTTGGGGTTAATTTGTTAGGCGTGGATGAAGGTGCCTATTGGTCTCAGATCCAGGCCAAAGTTGATTTTGATGATGACATCCTCAATGGTGTGATCAAAAGTATTGTATTCGGTGTCGTTATTACCTGGATTGCTGTATTTGAGGGTTATGATGCGACACCGACTTCTGAAGGAGTGAGTCGTGCAACCACGCGAACGGTTGTACACTCGTCGTTAGCTGTCCTGGGACTGGATTTTATCCTGACAGCATTAATGTTTGGAGAGTCATGATTATGATGACATCACGTACGGTCGAAATTTGGGTGGGTTTGTTTGTGGTGGCTGGTATTGCCGCCCTGTTTATGTTGGCCATGCAGGTGAGTAACCTGGGCACATACTCAGGCGGAGAAGGCTACGAAATTGAAGCACGCTTCGAGGATGCCAGTGGTTTAAAAGTGCGTTCACCGGTTGCCATGGCGGGGGTTACACTTGGACGTGTGACGAAGATCAGTTTTGACGGCAAGTCGTATCAGGCCATTGTAACGATGAGAATTGAAGAGCAATACAATCAATTACCAGCAGGGACCTCCGCTAATATTTATACGGCGGGTTTGCTGGGTGAAAAATATGTGGGTCTGTTGCCAGGCTCTGCTGCCGATCCCTGTGAAGATGAAAAACTACAGGCCGAGCTGGAAGGGCGTAAACCTGAGTTGGAAGGTCTGAACTGTGGGCCACAACATCTGGCCGAGGGCTCGATGATTAAGTTGACCCAAGGTTCTTTAGTGTTGGAAAAATTAATTGCGCAATTTGTTTCCAGCTTTATGGATAGTAAGGACACGGAAGAAGAGAAGAAGTAGAGCCTTTGACTATGAATCAACCCTGCCTCGAAAAAATAAATGATCAGCAATATGCGCTAAGTGGTGAGCTGACCATGCACAATGTATCTCAGGTTTCGCTGGATACCGCATCGGTGATTACCGCGATGAATGGTGAGGTCACGATTAACCTGTCAAAGATTGTCCGCGCAGATAGTGCGGGTCTGGCTCTGCTTATCGACTGGCTGCGAGTTGCCCGACGCAGAAATTTTACCCTGCGGTTTGAGCAATTGCCTGAGCAACTGATGCAGATTGCCAGACTCTGTGAGCTGCATTCTGTCCTGCCTATAATCCTGTAGGTCGAATTTCCACTCATTTTAAGTCATTCATGTGCCCTGGCCATGGTTTTGCCCGTCGCTTTGTTCCGGATTGCGCGTTAAAATGGCGCATATTCTCCAACGACTAGTAGCTATACAGGTAAAGATATGGAACCCGAACAGGTAAAACAATTGATCGAAGCCGGACTGCCCGGTTGTGAAGTAACCGTAACTGGTGATGGTAGCCACTTTGACGCAACCGTGATCGGCGACATCTTTGCAGACAAATCGCTGGTCAAAAAGCAACAGCTGGTTTATGCCACCATCAATGACAGGATCACCAGTGGTGAATTACACGCGCTGACGATCAAAACTTTCACTCCGCAGGAGTGGGAAAAGGCCAGTAAGCTGCGTGTTTCGTAACGTATTTAGTTATTTTAATTCAAGGTAAAACATAAAGACAATGGACCGATTACTTATAACCGGTGGTAAGCCATTACATGGCGAAATTCGTATCTCTGGGGCAAAAAATGCGGCTCTGCCGATTATCATCTCGACTTTATTAGCGAGAGAACCCGTTACCATTCGTAATATTCCTCACCTGCACGACATCACCACGACTATGGAATTGCTGGGGCGGATGGGTGTGTCGATCACGATGGGAGAGAAGCTGGAAGTAGAAGTGGACAGCTCGACGATTAAGAATTTCTCGGCACCCTATGAGTTGGTAAAAACTATGCGTGCCTCGATTCTTGTTCTAGGGCCACTGCTGGCTCGTTTCGGTGAAGCTGATGTATCTTTACCTGGTGGTTGTGCAATCGGTTCACGCCCGGTCAATCTACACATCCATGGCCTTGAATTAATGGGTGCTGATATTTCTGTTGAGCAAGGTTACATCCGTGCCAGGGCAAAACGTCTTAAAGGTGCGAAGATCGTGATGGATCTGATCACCGTGACCGGTACAGAAAATTTGATGATGGCGGCGACACTTGCTGATGGTGTAACCGTGCTTGAAAATGCTGCGCGTGAACCCGAGGTCGTGGATTTGGCGAATTGCTTAATTGCGATGGGCGCGAAGATAGAAGGAGCCGGTACCGACGTCATCACTATTGAAGGCGTCGAAGAATTACACGGTGCGGAATATGATGTGTTACCAGATCGGATTGAGGCGGGAACCTATCTGGTTGCCGCTGCTATCACCGGTGGCAGTGTAAAACTCAAAGACACCTATCCTCCACATTGTGATGCGATCATTTCCAAACTCCAAGACGCGGGTGCGGATATTGAAGTTGGTGAGGACTGGATCAAACTGGATATGCACGGTAAGAGACCGAAGGCTGTCGATTTAAGGACGTCACCGTATCCCGCTTTCCCAACGGATATGCAGGCACAGTTTTGTGCGCTGAATACCGTTGCCGAAGGCTCGAGTACCATTATCGAGACTGTATTTGAGAATCGGTTTATGCATATTCAGGAATTACAACGCATGGGTGCAGACCTGACCCTTAGCGGTAATACGGTCATATGTAACGGTGTTGATAAATTAACGTCTGCGCCGGTGATGGCAACCGACTTGCGTGCCTCGGCTAGTTTGGTATTAGCGGGACTGGTTGCGGAGGGTGATACGATCGTTGAACGTATTTACCATATTGATCGTGGTTACGAATGTATTGAAGAAAAACTACAACAACTCGGTGCGACTATTCGCAGGGTACCGTCGTAAGACAGCACCTTCTTAAACTGTATTGGCGCTGAACGGCGCCGAACTGATAAAAGTATATTGCTATGACTACCAAGAATGAGAAATTAACGATCGCTCTGTCAAAGGGACGTATCTACAAAGAGACGCTACCGTTATTGAAGCAGGCTGGGATTGAGCCTGTTGACGATCCGGAAACAAGCCGCAAACTGATTCTTGATACTAACCAGGATAATGTAAAGCTGGTTATCATTCGTGCTACCGATGTCCCCACCTATGTTCAGTATGGTGCTGCCGATATCGGTGTAGCAGGAAAAGATGTTTTGATGGAACATGGTGGCGAAGGTCTGTATGAACCCATCGATTTGAATATTGCCTGCTGCAAAATGATGGTGGCGGGTATTAAAGGCCAACCGCTTCCAACCGGACGTTTGCGCATTGCGACTAAATATATCAATAGTGCACGACAGTACTATGCAAAGTTAGGCATGCAAGTTGAGATCATCAAACTTTATGGTTCGATGGAATTAGCACCGATTGTAAAACTAGCCGACTATATTGTTGACCTGGTCGATACCGGCAATACATTGAAAGCAAATGGTCTGGAGCCGCTAGAACACATTTGCGATATTAGCTCGCGTCTGATTATTAACAAGGCGTCAATGAAAATGAAACATAAGAGTATTCAGTCTCTTATCGATAGTGTTGCAGCAGCAGTAAAGTAAAGATGTCAAAGTTAGATATCCAACAACTCTCTACAAGCAGTGATAATTTCTGGTCTGAGCTTGATCAACGGCTTGCCTGGGAAAATGAATCTGATGAAAAAGTGAATACCACTGTTCGCGATATTATTGCCCGTGTCCGCAAGGAAGGTGACAAAGCCGTTGTTGATCTGACTAATCAGTTTGATCGCATGAAGGTTAAGTCGATGGATGACCTGACTATCAAACAGGCCGCCCTCGATGCGGCGGTTAATAATATAGATAAAGATGCGTATCAGGCGCTGCAGCAGGCAGCCGAACGTGTGCGGCTTTATCACGAGAAACAAAAGACGGACAGTTGGTCCTATCAGGAAGACGATGGCACTGTACTGGGTCAACAGGTTACGCCTCTAGATAGGGTGGGGTTGTATGTGCCGGGCGGTAAGGCGGCGTATCCTTCCTCGGTTCTAATGAATGCGATCCCGGCAAAAGTCGCTGGCGTGAAAGAATTAATCATGGTCGTGCCAACACCCGATGGTGTCGTGAATGAACTGGTGCTTGCTGCAGCAAAGATAGCGGGCGTGGATGTTGTTTATTCTATTGGTGGTGCGCAAGCTGTGGCTGCTCTGGCCTATGGAACTGAAACAATTCCCGGTGTCGATAAAATTGTGGGTCCAGGTAATATTTTTGTTGCTACAGCAAAATCAATGGTGTTTGGCAAAGTAGGCATTGATATGATTGCCGGTCCATCCGAAATTGCAGTCGTGTGTGATGGCAAGACGGACCCTGACTGGATTGCGATGGATCTGTTCTCACAGGCTGAGCATGATGAAGACGCGCAATCGATTTTGATTTCACCAGATGAAGAATTCCTGAATAAAGTTCAACAAAGTATGAACAAACTTCTGGAGACGATGCCGAGGGCAGAAATTATTGAGGCCTCGTTGAATGCGCGTGGTGCATTTATTAAAGTTAAAGACCTTGATGAAGCGATCGATGTTGTTAATCACATTGCGCCTGAGCACCTTGAGTTGTCCATGGATGATCCTCAGGACTGGGCAAAAAAAGTTAAGCATGCTGGTGCAATCTTTATGGGACGTTTTACCGCAGAGGCTGTGGGTGATTACTGTGCGGGTCCAAATCACGTCCTACCCACCTCGCGCACCGCGCGGTTCAGTTCACCGTTAGGGGTTTATGATTTTCAAAAACGCTCCAGTTTAATCATGTGTTCAGAAGAGGGTGCCTCTGAACTGGGCAAAACAGCTTCTGCACTTGCGCATGGTGAAGGGCTAACGGCACACGCACGTTCGGCTGAATACAGAATCAAGTCGTAATGTTTGCTTTGTTAAAGATTAAGTAAGCATGAAAAACTGGATTCGCCCCGAGATACAGGCCTTATCGGCCTATCACGTTCCGGACTCGTCGGGTTATGTAAAACTCGATGCGATGGAGAATCCTTATCGTTGGCCCGATGAGTTAACCGCGAAATGGTTAGATCTGATTAAGCAATCAGAATTAAATCGCTATCCCGATCCTGCGGCACAGAGTTTAAAATCCAGAATTTATAGTTCGCTGAATATTCCCAATAGCGCAGAACTGATTCTGGGTAATGGCTCGGATGAATTGATCCAGATGATCATGATGGCGGTCAGTGGCCCTGATCGGACTGTGATATCAGTCGAACCCAGTTTTGTCATGTATCAGATGATCGCGACCTTTCTTGGTATGCCCTATGTTGGCGTGCCCTTAAAGGAAGATTTTAGTCTTGATCTGGATGCGATGTTATCGGCGATTGAGCAACATCAGCCTGCGGTAATTTTTGTCGCTTACCCAAATAACCCAACGGGTAATCTTTTTGATGAGCAAAGCCTCGACAAAATTATTACCTCGACAGAGGCACTGGTGGTGATTGATGAAGCTTACTATGCCTTTGCGGATAAAACCTATGCCGACAAGTTAAACCAATATGAAAATTTGTTGGTGATGCGTACGGTTTCAAAAATGGGACTAGCCGGACTCCGGTTGGGCTATTT
>Ga0316206_1000407_pt1 | contig 61659 bp, 60 predicted proteins | sample 6monthpyrite_MG_FD_204942 | JGI IMG/M metagenome (GOLD analysis project Ga0316206, IMG submission 204942) | Microbial mat bacterial communities from mineral coupon in-situ incubated in ocean water Damariscotta River, Maine, United States -... | ecosystem: Environmental > Aquatic > Marine >...
CTGATTAATTTTCTCACTGCGACAGAATTGAGCGGCGCTCATGCCACTTTGTTGTTGTTTACTGATAATAGCTTGCCATTGTTTTTTGCTACGCCTTTTCATTTGGATGCTCCTCATATTTAAATGGGGCAGTATGATCTATTTTGAGATTTAATTATAGAGTGTGGTTTGGTTGACGGTTACGATTAACTGATGATGCTTCTAAAACTTTCGAATCAATAGAGTCTCAGGAAGATATACAAAATAGTTTAATATTCAAACTAAAGACTTCCATAGATAATCAATATCAACCAACCAATGACGAACTTGAGTCTATTCAGGCTCTGTGGAATTATGAAGAAACATTTAAAGAATTATATGAGCACTCTATACATCACAGAAACTTTAAAGTTGCCGATTCCATTTATCAATTTCGTTCTTCAAAAGATTTTTGGTACGACCCCTTTAGTTACTCTAAGTTTAAACTTTATAAACAATCAAGCAACTGGTCTTTAAATGTTAATGATTTTTACAGTCTTCTAATGTGGTTATCTGTATTATTGGGGTCAATACTTGCTATGTTCCTTATTATTGCTCCAATTCATTACAGAGGCCTGTACAGAAGAATTCATAACAAACCACAGTTAAGCTCAATGACAAATTGGAATTTAAAACATGCTTTATTTTTAGGTTCAATGTTTATTTTTGTCGATATTGTTCTTTCAATTATCTTTCAATACCAAAGTATATTTACCATGTCCTTTTCAGATACAGAAATTGAATTTGATATTACAAGTGGACTACCATCAAAAATGTATTTTTATTATTCATTTTTGATACTGGGCTTTGGATTGTTAATAATAAAACCTGGAAAAGATTTATTTAAAATTACAATTCCTGACTTTGTCAAGTCTATATTAATTGCGTTCGGTATTTTTATAGTATTGAAAATATTAATAGTTGCCTCTGCATTTTTTTATAAAATAAGCACTCTGACAGCAGAAATCAACTTTACTCGACAAACTATCCTAGATTTAAGAGACACATACGGCACTTTGACCGTATATTTAACCATTGCTCTCCTGACTCCATTAGTAGAAGAGTATTTGTTTCGTGGTGTGTTTTTAAACAGCTTTACTAAACACATTTCTTTTGGGTGGGCCAATACAATCCAAGCTTCATTGTTTGCCCTAATTCATGAGAGCACACAATTGTTTCTCTTTTATTTTGCTTTTGGATTAATTGCAGGCGTTTTAGTAAAAAAACAAAAACATATTTATGGAGCTTTAGCGTTTCACATTATCAATAATGCACTGGCAGTTGCAGCATTAAGTCAGTTATCTTGAAGTTAATAAATGAAAAATAATACCCACCTGATATAATACTTATGAAATTTTCAAACTTAATAAAAAAGGAACTTTAAATGAAACGACCAATTCCCATTTACTTTATTACCCTTTTTATATCTTTCCTAAGTAGATATAGATGATAAGAAACTGGATTTTTAGGTTAGATTGCCGCAGAAATGCTCAAGGTCAGTGTTTAAAAATAAGAGCTTACAATTTGTAAGTGACTATTTTTAAGTACTGAGTTTGAGTATTTATGTGGTGATGTCACCTAAAAATTGGTGGAGGCGGCGGGAGTCGAACCCGCGTCCGCCAGCCCTCTATTTGAGGATCTACATGCTTAGCTTTGTCATTTAATCTCGCGCCACTAGCTCCGACAATCAGGATCTAGTTTTGCCAGTTTAGATAAGTTTAACCTCAAGTCGTCCAAACACCAACCGAGGCGATCTTGCTAAAAGACCCTTATCCTAATACCGCAAGCTGAGTTAGGTAAGGGTTAGCTTAAGCAGCTAAAGCGTAGTTATCGTCGTTTGCAACTATAACATTTGAAACATTTTTAACGAGGATAGTTTCCTCCTCGGCATGCACCTACAAACTTCGCGACCCACGTCGAAACCAATGACGCCCCCTTTGGAAGGATAAATCTTTGTTTGTAAATTGCTAAACTTTGTTAATTTAGCAAGGGTTGGACATTTTATAGGGGGTTTAGTTCAATTACAAAGGCTTTTGTGGTTTTACCACGAATTCTTTTTCCTCCCGAGTTCCTATTTTCCGAGCATTCTTTTTAAGGTGTTATCTTTAACAATATAATGATGCTTTAGAGCGGCTAGAATATGCAGTGCAATTGCAATTATCATCACTGTGCCTAAGATTTCATGCGTTTCGTGGCCAATATCGGCTAGTGTCTCATTAATGGCAATGGCCTCCCCAGCAGCATTGTAGTTTGCGGCTAATAAATCAAAGCCGAAAACAGCTATTCCATTGCCACTAGCACCAGACATCATCATTCCTGAAATTGGGAATAAAAGCGTACCGAGTATAAGAATCCAATGGATGGTTTTTGATAGGAGCAGCTCCCATTTAGCATTTTCGCCAATGGGAGTAGGCCAGCCGCGTTGCATTCTGCGTACTATTCGATAGAGGATGAAAAGGAATAAAATAATACCAATAGATTTGTGTATGGGATACAAGTCCCAGACTTCATTTTCACTCATGTAGAGGCCAACTGCAATAAGAACAATAACGGTTATTCCGATGAACCAGTGTAAAAAAATGGTCATTGATGTGAATTTATTACTTGAGTCTTGCATAAGGTTTGATCTCCAAAGTTATATATACCTCAATTATACACTTTTTCATTTGAAAATTAATAGCTGGATTTAAATAAAAATTATTCTATTCATTCATGCTTTCTTAATGATATACTGTTTTTTTTTTGAAAAAATTTAGTCTATGTTTAACCCAAATTCCGAAACAGAAAATCCGATGCTAGCTCATGTTCTTGATGTACCTAGGAGCTTGTCCGAGAATAGCAATCGTAATGAAGGAAAGCTGGGTTTAGTACTGTTTTTCGCTTTTTTGATGGCTTCAACAGTTGTAGTATCACAAGAATTGCAGGTTTCTGAGAGTGTTGATGATTTCATTAGTGAATTACAAGGGCAACACAAATACGTATCTCTCAAAGAAAACAAGGTATATGACGTTGAAATTATAGTATTTGCTTATCTAAATGAGCCTTTGCCCAATTATAAAACATACAGCAATAAGCCAATTTTTGATGACTCTAAAGCTCTGACTCTTTTGCCAAAACCAGAAGATTTGGACTTGATGCGCCTGCCTGAACCTGTTGTTATAGAAGAGCCAACAGAGACAAAAACCAATGATTTGCAAAATACCGATAAATATACTTTAAACATAGAAAGTGATGAACAAGACTTGCAGGTCTTGGCTTGGTATGAACACGATGAAAGTGATCTTAAATTATCTGCTTTGTGGCAGAGACTGGAACAAAATAGCGAGCTAAAGCCTTTGCTCCATAAGTCTTGGAGAATTGCGGAAACTCCCTTTGAAAATCCAACTTATATTAAGCTCAGTAATTGGGTTGATAGTGGAGAAAACAATTCTGAGGAGCAACCGATTGCAAATGTAACCGATGATGGATTTTATGCAGACAATGATGATCAAGATATTAGTGCTGAAGAAAACAACATGGAAACGGAGGCCTTGTTTCCTGACTTTACAGTACGAGGAATGCTAGCCTTGTCTCAGGGGCGTTTTATGCACTTTGGGCATCAGCTTAATTTGATGCGTGTTTATAATGCTAATCCTGAAGGTTTTATCGAAGATGCTGTTATGAAAAACATGGTTTTTTCTTTGCAAGAGAGAAGGCAACTAAAGACTGATGAACTTAATTATTACGATACTCCTTGGTTTGGGAGTATTGTCAAAATAACTGAATATACTGGAGAATTCAATGAAGAAAACGACTGATTCGATAAAAATAGTGGTCACTATTGGCTTGATGCTGACTTTATTACAGGCCTGCCAAAACACAAAAAAAGTGGTGGCTAACTCTTGGCTTTTAAATCCTGATTACAGTTCACTGAGCATTATTACAACCAAAAATGATTCGGTTTCTGAAGTTTCTGAATTTCAAAAGATTAAAGGCAGTATTAACGCATCCCTCTATATGAGCATAGAAATAGACTTGAATTCATTAGAAACTCATATTCCGATTCGTAATGAGCGCATTAAAAAGCATTTGTTTAATACCGCCGTTTTTCCAACAGCAGATATCCATACACAACTCAAAGCAGAGGATTTAACTGCAGGAGTGCATTCACTTACTTTTGATGTCGATCTCAATGGAGTTTCGGGTATTATGCAAGGGGAGTTTATGGTCTTTGATTCTGATGGAACTAAAGTAGTGACTCTGCATAAGCCTCTTATTATACAAGCCAAAGACTTTGCCTTAGAGGCGGGGATTACTGCCTTAAGAAAAATTGCTAAACTGCAAAGTATTGATTTTACGGTCCCAGTTCATCTAGTATTAACCTTTGAAAAACACTAGGAGTTTGTCCGAGAATAGCGATTGTAGCGAGAGAAAGTTAAATTGAGGCAGGTTTTTGCCTAATTTTAGGCGAATAGCACGGCTGGTGAATAACTGTCCAATTTCAACTTTTTCGTAGTAAATTTCTATTCTCGGACAAGCTCCTAGTTTGTAACATTTTGGCTTTACAGACGTTGCCTTTATTCACCTACAATTTAAATTAGTCTTATGAAATCACAGCTTTGGAAATTCACAAAAAGAAGTCTGCTGTTAATACTTGTATTAGCACTTATTTTTCTCATCAACTTGATTTGGTTTAAACCCTTTTTTATCAATCACTTTTACGATAAAACATTTATTAAATTTGGCTTACAAAATCCACAAGTGTTTACCAATATGGGTTACAAGTTTTATTACGACGAGCTGAATGATAACTCCCAAGAAGCCAAAGATAAAAGCAATGCATTTTTATTGGAGAGCCTCACTACATTGCATCAATACGATAGAGAGTCCTTATCAGGTCAAAAGTTAATTTCTTACGACGTATTGAATACATTTATGCAAGATATTGTTGATGGCAATACTTTTGAAAACTATGGCTACAGTCAAACGCAACGTGGTGGAAATTATCAAGGCATTATTAATTTTATGACCAATATGCATCGTGTTGATGAAGAAAGCGATGCAGAAGATTATATCTCACGGATTTCCAAGGTGGGAAAGTCGTTTGATAACACCTTGATACAGGTCTCTAAAGAACGCGATGCTGGCGTTATCCCTCCAAACTTTATTATCAAAAAAATCTTAGAGAATTTACACAACATCAGAAATCCAGAACTCGCAAATAATGAACTGATTAAAGACTTTAATAAAAAAGTAGGGGAGCTAAAAGATATAGATGAAGCGAGAAAATCAACATTAAAAGCCGAATTCATAACACAAATGCAAAAAGTGGTTCTACCAGCCTATGACAGAATGATTGCATTTTATGAAGAGCTGTTAACACAATCAGATTCTCGGGCAGGTGTTTGGAAATTCCCCAAAGGAGATGAATACTACAGGTTTCAAGTGAAATCTCTGACTACCAGTAATTACAGTCCCAAATATTTGCATGATTTAGGTGTCAAAGAAGTCGATAGGATTGTATCAAAGATAAAATCCATTCTTGTTAGTCAGGGCTACGATACCGAATCTCAACCCATTGGTAAGATTCTTAATGATATGAGCAAAGACCCTCAATTTCTATATCCAGATTCCGATGAGGGGCGGCAACAAATTTTAGACGACTACCAAGTTATTATCGATGAAATTGATAAAGAAATGGGAAAAACCTTTGGCATTTTGCCTAAAGGCAAAGTAGTCGTCAAACGCGTTCCAGAATTTCGAGAAAAAACTGCGGCAGGCGGTTCTTATTCTAGGCCTTCTAAAGATGGTTCGCGCCCAGGAACTTTTTACGCCAACCTTTATGATGTGACAGCCACGCCAAAATTTGGCATGCGCACATTAGCCTACCACGAAGCCGTTCCTGGACATCATTTTCAACTCGCAATTCAAAATGAGTTGCAAGGTTTACCAATATTTAGAAGCATGTTAGGTTTTACCGGTTTTACCGAAGGTTGGGCCTTGTATGCAGAAAAATTAGCCGCTGAGCTAGGATTTCAGTCCGATCCCTTTGACGATATTGGACGTTTGCAGGCCGAATTATTGCGCGCTGTGCGCTTGGTGGTTGATACAGGGATTCACTACAAGCATTGGACACGAGAACAAGCTATAAAGTACATGTCAGATACCACAGGTTTTGCTGACAGTGATGTGGAGTCTGAAATTGAACGCTACATTGTTTGGCCTGGGCAGGCTTTGGCCTATAAGGTAGGCATGATTAAAATTTTAGAGCTCAGAGAAAAGGCCAAGCAAGCGTTGAAAGATAAGTTTGATATTCGCGAATTTCATACCACGGTGCTTAAAAATGGTGCTTTGCCGCTAACTATGCTTGAGCAGCAAGTTAATGCCTACATAAAATCCAAAATGTAACACTAGATAAAATCGCCCCAAAGGCTATGAATGGCTCCTAAAAGTGCAGGAGCCATGGTTTCTGTTCTTAAGATACGTGAACCAAATTTAACACCTAGCAAACCAGAGGATTTTAAAAGTTTTAAATCGCGCTGTGACCAACCGCCTTCGGGACCAATAACAATATCAAATTGTTGCCAGTTCTCTTTAGCAATTTCCGCTAGGGTCTTACATTCCTTTGGCTCTAATAATAGGCCTTGATGTGCTTGATTGCAGTATTCTACAATAGCAATAGGTGCTAAAACCTTTGGAATATCCACTCTAAAACTTTGCTCACAAGCACTGATTGCAATATTTTGCCAATGCTTGAGCCTTTTTTGCAAACGATTGCCTTTGAGTTTGACTTCGCAATATTCGCTGATTATCGGAACAATCGTTGTCACACCTAGCTCGGTGGCCTTTTGAACGCTGTAATCCATTCGTTCTCCCTTGCTAAGTCCTTGTACTAGGGTGATATTTAGCTTGGAAATAGCTGTGGTTTTTACTGCTTCCATCAGTTCTATAACTAGGTGTTTTTTGTTAATCTCACGAATGACTGCTAAATATTCGTGTTGCAGCTGATTAAATATTTTAATTTCTCGTCCTGCTTTTAAACGAAGAACATGCTGTAAATAGTGTGCTTTTTCATTTTCGATCACAAGCTTTTCATGCAATTGCGCAATGAAAGGATAATAAATTCTATGTTGTCTCATAGTTGTATTATAATGTCATGCAGTAATTTATGAGAATAATAGTGTCCTTTCGATTCATAATAATTGTATTTTTTGCCTCTCTAAGTGCTTGTACTCCAACAAGTTACGTTTATGTGAAGAAGTATCAAAGCCCCAAACCACAAATCTCTAAAGTTCTGATTATGATTGAATCTTTAGCGATAAAAGATGATATAGTGGGTTATTGGAATTTTTCTGAAGAAAAAAACCTACAGCTGCAAGACCAGCTTTATTCCCTAGCTGTTCAAGCACTTAAGGGTAAAAATTACTCCATTGATGAAGCTTTCCTTAAAAGCAGTGGTTTGATAACTGACAGGAACTTTTTGGTGGATCATTATGTTAATGGAAAAAAATTAACACGCCCCATTGCTCCTCCTTACATATTAAGAAGTGTCGGTTTAGATGATTCTAATATTCAAGGATTAGAGGTTTTACTAGCTGAACTTAATCGTCCGACAAGTAGAGTCATGAATGATTTGCGCAGTTATATAAAAAACAATTTTCAAGAACAAATGCAAGGCATTGATGTCCCCAAAAACACCGCAATATTGATACTGCAAGTCTATAAGCCTCGTCTTACTGGCTTTGCCGAATTTGGTTTTTCTCCGATGAATAATGATGCTTTCTTGCAGTTATCAATGGCCTCTAAAGCGATTACTCAAGCCTATTTTTTACATCATGATACTGGCGATTTAATTTGGTCAAACAAAACAGGTCTGCTAACAGCAAAAAATAATGAAAAGTTTTTTCTGCAATTGCCAGCTGTTAAACTTGTACCCAAATCCTGATATAGAATCGCGTTTCTGTACCTTGAATGGATGATTTCGGTTATAATTTGTTTTTTAATTCGTAAGAATGGCTATGAAATCATCAAAAATAAATCGTATTGAAGGTTTTACCCTAATAGAAATACTGATAGTGGTGGTAATCTTAAGTATTTTGGCAATTACTGTTGTGCCCCAATTCTTAGATCAACCAGCTAAAGCACGAGTCGCTAGAGCTCAAGCTGATATCCAAAATTTAAACAAAGCATTGAGCATGTACAAGCTCGATAATTTTAGTTATCCATCCACATCGCAAGGATTACAAGCCTTGGTTTCTAAACCCAGTGGACAACCCTTAGCCAAAAATTGGAAACCTGGGGGCTATATCGAACATATGATCAATGACCCTTGGGGAAATGCTTATCAATACCTCAACCCAGGAAATCATTCGGCCATTGATATTTATTCTTTAGGGCGTGATGGGCAACCCGGTGGGGAAGAAGAAGACAAAGACATAGGTAACTGGAAAGAATAGCGTGGTTTTTAGGGCAAAAACGATTGGTTTTACCCTCATAGAAATACTGATTGTGGTTGTGATTGTTTCCGTCTTAACTGTGATGGGCGTGCAAATGGTCAACTCAGGTTCTGTAGAGAGAAACTTGCAACAGCAAGGCAAAATATTTAAATCTTCCTTGTACTATGTGTGTGATCAAGCGACATTTGGCAACCGTGCTTATGGTGTTGTTTTTTCAGAAAACAGTTACAGCTTTTCTTACTTTGTTAATCACCAATGGCTTGCAGCCGTTGAAACAAACAATCTGTCACGAACATTAACAGCTGGTCTTGTTTTTGATTTACAAATCGAAGGGCAAACAATAGTGTTGTCCAGTGAAATTGAGAATATCGAAGAAGCGCCACAAATCATGTGCAACAGTATGGGCGAACTCACTCCTTTTCGCTTAACCATCAAAGATGCAACAGGAAAACACCGCTATCAACTTGCAACAACAAGTTTTTGGGAAATTGAAGGTCAATGGCTTGAGGAGAATCAAACAAATGGATAAAGGTCAATGACAAAACAATCGGGCTTTACCTTACTTGAGGTGGTTGTTAGTTTGGTGATCTTGACTGTTGCTTTGACAGCTATAATTACTGTTGGATCAAATCGTGCCGAAACCTTAATAGAGTTACGTGAACGCAATAGAGCTTTGCAGGTTGCCAACAATGTGCTAGAACAATACTACAGTGAGCCACTGAATACAGGGACAATTGACGGCAAACAAGAAAATGGCAATGCGACTTGGAATTGGCAGCTTGAAGTCATACAAAGCAATAATGAAAACATCTATCGTTTGGATGTTCGAGTTAGCAAAGATTCGAATTTCGAGTATTCATTAGCTCGGCTAACCGGATTTAAATGGCGATGAATAGCTTTAGGTCTGTATTAATAGTTAAGCAACAAGGCATGACATTGCTTGAAGTCTTGATCGCCATGACACTAATGGTGATAATATCGGCTATTTCTTATGCCAGTTTAAACGGTTTAATTGATGCTAAAATTCACACAGATAAAGTGGCGGATAATTTACGTCAAGAAATTTTAATGTCGCAACAACTGACTAAAGACGTTCATGCCATCATCAATCGCTCCATTAAAGATCAGTATGCAGGTACACAAGCCGCGATTGTTGGCGATTATGCTGGCATTGAATTCAGCAGAAATGCTTATGATAATCCCCTGAAGCAAAACAGAGCTGAATTACAGCGAGTGCATTGGTTTATTCGTCAAAAACAGCTTTTTCGCCGATCCATTGCTCAGTTAGATATCGGTAGTTTCCCTAAATGGCAAGAGCGTTTGTATCTTTCTGAGGTTGCAGAATTTGACATACGTTATGTCAGTGCTACAGGAGGAGAGGCACGGCGTTGGCCCTTGAACGAAAACCCTAGATTACCCCTAAGAATGATAAAATTTCATATAGAATTAATGGATGGAACCTCATTGAACTATATCTTAAAGCCAGGTATGTTAGATCGATGAAATCGCCATTAAACCCTGCAAAACAAAAAGGTGTAGCCTTATTTATTACATTGTTGGTTGTTACAATCGCAACATTGTTAGCCACGGAAATTTGGTTTAACAATAATTTAGATATTGCCAGACAAGCCAATATTCGTTCTGCTTATCAATCCGAACATTACGCAAAGGGCATGGTCTTGTGGGCCAAAGATGTATTGCGATTGGATTTTGAAGAAGATTCAAGTTTTGATAACCGCACAGAAGCATGGAACCAAACCATAGCAGGAATCCAAGTAGAAGAAGGACTGTTGTCCGGAAAACTGGTTGATTTGGATAGTAAGTTCAATCTTAATAACTTGGTCATTAATAACAGTGTTAATGAGCCGAGTCGGCAGTATTTTATTCGTATTCTAAATAATTTAGAATTGGATATAGCAATTGCTGATAAACTGATTGATTGGATGGATGCGGATCAAATTCCCAGACCGCAAGGAGCAGAGGACACGGTCTATCTTTCCAAAAAACCATCCTATCGAAGTGCAGGCCAAGCCATGGTGCATATCAGTGAGTTGAAATTAATTGATGGCATCGACCCGCAAACCTTTCAAAGGCTAAAATCTTTTGTCACTGTTTTACCCGTGCGGGGAAATGTACCAACAAAAATTAATGTCAACACAATCCCTACTTTGCTATTGAAATCGTTGGATTTTCGAATAAGTACCAAGGATGCATTATTGCTCTACAATGAGGGCAGTGCTGCTAACAAGCGCTTGTCAGATTTTTTTCGACAAGCGGTTATCCAATATTATAATCTGGATCAAAAACAAGACATAAAGGTGTTGCTAGATACAAAAAGCCAGTGGTTTCAGGCGCAAGTCAATGTCAAAATGGGAGATAATCTTTTTCAGAAATTTGCTCTATTAAATAGAGTCTCAAGGGTGGCAACGACTTATCAATGGTCCGATACTGCTTTTGATTAAACCCAATCACGATATTGTAACCCCGATATATGCATACGAGGTCTAATTATTGCTTATAACCCTATCATCATTGGTGATGAAGCTGTTTGAGGGTTTCCGCATTAAGGGCTTGTACTCTCATTGTGATTTCTATATCGGGATTTGGGAAATAAATTAAAATTCGAAACGTGCACCAATATTTAAGGTATAACGGTTGAAGCCTTGCCAACCAAACACCTCGGAATAACGCAAATAAAACTGTTTGCCATTGGCGCTGACAAAAGTCAAACTAGCATTAGCAGAACTATAATTGGAATCATTAAAATTACTAGCGACTTCAAAAAACTCGCCCTCTGGCATGCCAGAAATTCGCATCAGAATAAACTCGTTGCCATTTTGGTTTTCATTGATGAGCTCGTAGCCAAGGGCCGGAATTAGAACTCCATTTTTGAGACTGATATTTCTGTTCAATTGAACACCAAAGGTGTAACGGTTGGTTTTGAAGTTTTGTTGGCTAAAGCCTACGTTAAAAGCACGAGCTCCTGTTTCTACAAATGCATCTATTTCGGTTTTGTATAATTCTGCGCTCATCGACGGGGTGAATTGCCAGCCCTTAAAATTAAATTGATAACCACCAGAAAGAATAAAAGAGCGTTGCTTGCCTTGGGTTTTACCCAAGGCGCTTAAATCGGTTTGATCGCCATTCATATTAAATTGTATGCTTCTTTCTTGATCAAATTTTGGTTGACCATAACTGAGACGAGCATCGAGGTAAAAATTTTCGTTAAAATTATAGGAGCCATAAGCAGAATAGGTCAGCGAGCTAGAATTCATCGTTGCGTCCTGATCCACTTGCGAATTGAAATTGGCATAACCCAAGGCAGCACCTACAACCGACTTTGAATTCAAACGATAATCAACTCCCATGGTAATACCATCTGTATTAAAATCAAACCCTTCGTTTTCAGCATCTGCATAACTGTAATCACCTGAAGATAGTTGACCATTCATAAAGAAGCCCCAGGGTGACACAAAGTCATTATAACTTGTGTTGTTGTCCTTAGAAAGATAACTGAGCATTTCAACGGGTAAGCTCTGAGAACCTGATGAAAGAGTAAGTCCAGCAAATGAGTTGCCACTTCCTGCCCGCAACTGAGCCATGCGAGAGGCTATATTGGCTTGTTGAGTGGCGATGATTTCTACCGAAGTTCGGCCCTGTTGAACCACTTCTCGAGGCCTTAGTCTTCTTAAAACTCTTTTTATGATGCTGGTATTTCCGTTCAGCGCTTCGATAAATAAATTATCACAATTGCCGCCCATTCCAGACATGAAATTATCACCAGAACCGCAATAGGCAGCCAAAGCCCGAACCATTTGATTCAAGCGCTCTGCATCATCTCCAAGAGCATTTATTAAAGCATCTCCCCATTCCTGTTGACTTGGTGCAGATTTAATTTGTATCAATTTAACGATACTATTGTTGTTGGGCTTGGGGTCAGGATTATTAGAGCTGACAGTAGCACTGACTTGGATTGAATAGTTGTCTTCAGGCGAAGTGTTAGGAATAAAAGAAACATTAATGCCTTTGTTTTGTCCTGTTTGCAAGGCATTATGTTGACATAAAACACTGTTGTTATTTATTTGACAGTTAGCTCCTTCATTGTTTATCGTTAGATTTTCAATGGGGACAGGAGAGTTTATTTCGATATCAAACTGGATGTTGCTGGCATTTTCAGGGCCATTGTTGCGGGCAATAACAGAAAAAGAGGAGCGCTCTCCTGCAAAAAAAGAATTACCATGAACATTTATTTGAACACTCAAATCACTGGATTGCGAAAAAGCACTCGAGTTATACAAGAATACAAATACAAAAACTATATTTTTAAACTTCATCATTATGACAATCTATTAGCTAAAAAGAGTTAAAAGTATAGCTTAAATCTGCACAAAATAATAGTCGCTTGATTTTAGCTTGAAAAATCAAGTGGAATTATATGCAAAAATGTGAATTGGCGCTCACATTATTGCTGACACATGTAGTAAATAAAAGTCAAAAGATTGTTGACCATATGAGCCAAGATTGCAGGAACAATGCTTTTCGACTTCATTGTTAAATAAAAATAAGCCAAAGAAGCGATAAACAAGGTCAAGGCCAAATCAAGAGAAAAATGCAATAGGCTAAAAATAGCAGATAAAACAATCGCGGCTCTTATTGGTGCAATATAGCTTTTTAATACTTGAAAAAATACACCTCTTAATAACATTTCCTCAATAATAGGAGCAAAGATGACTGTACTTAAAAATACAGCAGCCCAACTATAGGCTTTGTTTTTATTAAACCACTCTTGAGCCTCAGCAACTGTATCAGTTTGTAAAATTTTTACTTGAAAAGCAAAATCAATCAACCAAACAGCAATGGCCGCAGCTAGTGCTAAGACTACAAATCGCAAAGTAATTTTATTGAAACCTAATCTGCGATGAATCAAGGATAATTGCACACTTGATATCCCATAGGCTGTCACCCCAAGCATAATTATATACATCATCAATAAAATATAAATTTCAGAATTTGGAAAGGGCGTCAAATAGGAAAAATGAAAAAGCCAAAGCAAAACATAGCCACAAATTAGAATGAGAGCTATGATTAACAATAAGTGTTTCAATGTATAATTTGGCATAATTAGTTATTCCCAAAATTCCGAAATAAAGAACACGATTATAGCAGGCATACCTTGGGGCTTGTCTCAGAATAGAATATCTACTGTAGAAAAGCTGGATTTGGGTAATGCCCAAATCCCGATATAGAAAATCACAATGTGAGTACAAGCCCTTAATGCGCCTAAAAAATTCTCAAAAAGCTTCATCAGCAAATACAACTGCGCAGAATGTACTGGCTCGTGTTTTTGGCTTAGGAATAAGCTAAAACATTGATAAGCATCAAGCCTTTAATTTATAATGTTGCTTATAATTTACAACTAAAACGCTACTATAACCATAATCAACCTAGAAGCTTGTCCCAGAATAGGAATCGTGATGAAGGAAAGTTGGGTTTAGGGTGATTTTTCGCTTTTTAGAGGAGAATAGCACGGCTATTTGACGAAAAAAAGCGGGAAATAGCACAAATCCAGCTTTTCTGTAATAGATTTTCTATTCTCGGACAAGCTCCTAGCATTCGGGGCAGTTAATGTATTCACAAGGTTTAAGAGATTCTCAAGCAGGGGACGATCCGCAAGAATTATTGCAACAATTTCAAAAACGTATTGATAATGAAGAAAAAATAGAACCACGGGACTGGATGCCTCAAGCTTTTCGAAAAACACTGGTTCGACAAATATCACAACACGCTCATTCTGAAATCGTTGGGCAGTTGCCCGAAGCCAATTGGGTCACTCGTGCGCCAACACTCAAGCGAAAACTAATATTACTGGCCAAAATTCAAGACGAAGCTGGTCATGGTTTGTATTTGTATTCCGCAGCTGAAACTCTTGGTGAATCGCGCAAAAAAATGTACCAAGACTTATTGTCAGGCAAAGCCAAGTATTCTAGCATTTTCAACTATCCAACTCTAAATTGGGCTGATGTTGGTGCTGTTGGCTGGCTAGTCGATGGGGCTGCTATCATGAACCAAGTTGCTTTATGCCGAACTTCTTACGGACCCTATTCTCGGGCAATGGTTAAGATTTGCAAAGAAGAAAGTTTTCATCAACGCCAAGGCTATGACATCATGATTAAAATGGCTCAAGGATCAGCTGAGCAAAAGGCTATGGCACAAGATGCTCTTAACCGATTGTGGTGGCCTGCTTTAATGATGTTTGGCCCCAGCGATAAAGATTCCAAACACTCAGAACAATCCATGAAATGGAAAATAAAGCGTTTCAGTAACGATGATTTACGTGATAAATTTATCAATGCCACAGTCCCTCAAGCTGAATATTTAGGATTAACAATTCCTGATAAAGAGTTGAAATATAACGAAGAAACTAAAAAATACGAGTACGGAGAAATTGACTGGCAAGAGTTTATCTCGGTTATTAAAGGCAATGGTGAATGCAATCATCATCGCATGCAAGCACGCAACAAAGCTCATGATGATGGAGCTTGGGTTAGAGCCGCAGCAGCGGCTTATGCGGAAAAACAAAACAAAAACAAGGTGGCCTAATGAAATTATACGAAGTCTTTTTAAGAGCAAAAGCGGGTTTAAGTCATAAACATGTTGGTTCTGTTCATGCAACAGATGCGCAAATGGCGCTGCAAAATGCTCGTGATTTATACACCAGAAGAGAAGAGGGAGAAAGTATTTGGGTTGTAGATTCCAGAGAAATTATTTCATCCAACCCTAGCGACAAAGCCGCTTATTTTGAACCTGCTGAGGATAAAATTTACCGACATCCTGATTTTTACCCCATTGATAAAAAGGTGAAAAATATCTAATGACAGCCATCTATAACTATGTATTAAACTTGGCAGACAACACACTGATTTTGGGTCAACGATTATCAGAATGGTGCGGTATAGGGCCTTTTTTAGAAGAAGATTTAGCGTTAACCAACACCGCGTTAGATATTATTGGTCAAGCGCAAATGTTGTTGAAATTAGCTGTTGAATTAAAAGGAGAGGGCACTGTAGATGAATTGGCTTTTATACGAGATCAACATCAGTTCAAAAATGTTATTCTTGTTGAACAAAGCAATGGAGATTATGCTCAAACCATGCTGAGGCAATACATGATGGATGTTTATCATGTCCATTTGTATTCCGTTTTATCCTCTAGCAAACAGCAACAACTTGCAGCCATAGCCGAAAAATCACTCAAAGAAGTGCTTTATCATAAGGAGAGAAGCGAACTTTGGATTAAGCGCATGGCATCAGGAACAGACGAGAGCCAGCAACGCCTGCAAAAAGCTTTGAATTTTCTCTGGCACTACCACCACGAACTGTTCGAAAACTCGGATGAAATAAATGAACTAGTGCAACAAGGCATTGCAGCCAAACCTGATGAATTGCACAATAAATGGGAGGCTGAAGTTAAAACATTAATTGCTTCATTGCCCTTAGAAATTCCCGTAACTGGATGGAAAGCCACAGGTGGACGAGCAGGGCATCACAGTGAATACTTAGGTAAAATATTGTGTGAAATGCAGTTTTTACAGCGGGCTTATCCAAATTGTGAGTGGTGATTTGCAAACCTCTAAAACAAGTGAAGTTTTAAAGATATTGCAACAAGTAACCGATCCTGAGATTCCTGTTTTGTCTTTGCAAGATTTGGGTGTGATACGTCAAGTTGATGTCGATGATGATCACGTTATTGTTACGATTTCTCCAACTTATTCGGGCTGTCCGGCCATGGATATCATGGAACAGGATATCATTGATATCCTAGAAAAACAGGGAAAAGAGAATGGCTTACCAAACAAAGTTAAAGTAAAAACACAATTATCACCTGCATGGACAACCGAATGGATAACAGAGAAAGGTAAAAAAGAATTATTAAAATACGGCATAATGCCGCCCAGTAAAAAGGGTGAGATCATGTGCCCGCAGTGCAAAAGCAAAAAGATAGAACTGTTGAGTCAATTTGGCTCAACCGCTTGTAAAGCGCTGTATAGATGTAAAGACTGTTTAGAACCATTTGATTATTTCAAATGCCATTGAATCTCTGTGTTCCTTAGAAAAAAGAAAAAATATGTACGAATTTCATAAAGTAAAAATAAAGAATATACAACAAGAAACAGCTGATGCTGTGATTTGGACCTTGGACATTCCTGTCTATTTTAAACCCACCTTTATCTGGCTGGCTGGTCAACATTTGACCTTTAAAAAAACAGTAAACTCAGAAGAAATTCGAAGAAGTTATTCAATCTTTAATCCAACTAATTCTGATGACATCAAAGTTTTAATCAAAAAAGTAGAAGGTGGCTTGTTTTCACAAGCGGCACAAAAAGACTACAAAGTCGGTGATAGCATTGAAATTATGGCTCCAACAGGGCCTTTTGTTTTGGTGCCCAAAGACAACAAATCCTACGCTATGTTTGCGGCTGGAAGTGGTATTACACCGATTTTAGGCATGATTTACCAAGTTTTAAACCATTCAAACAGCCATATTAATCTGTATTATGGCAATTCAACCGTTGAAAGTACTTTATTGAAAACACAGTTATCTGACCTGAAAGATCAGTATCCCGATCGTTTTTCTATTAGTTATTTTTTATCACAAGAACCCATAGACGTAGAACTTTATGCGGGAAGAATTAACGCTGAAAAAGTCAGAAAAATCTTTAAAAATGAATTAAAAGCTATTGATATTGAAGCTTATTTTATCTGCGGCCCAGGTGCAATGATTGATGAAGTAAAATCAGTTTTAACAGACCTCGGTGTTGATAAGTCCATTATTCACAGTGAGCAATTTTTATCCGAAGGGCAGGTGATGTCCGAAAAGAAAAAAACAGCTTCTCTTGATTCAGGTGTAATGGTTACCATCGATGGCGTTACCTCACGCTATGCTATCAAACAAGGCGAAGACAAAACCTTACTTGATGCCGCACTTGCTGCAAAAATCAAAATGCCTTACTCCTGCAAGGCCGGTGTCTGTGCAACCTGTCGCTGTAAACTTCTTGAGGGTGAAGTTGAAATGTTAAACAACTATTCACTGGAAGATTGGGAACTCGAAAAAGGTTATATTCTCAGCTGTCAGTCTTTGCCCAAAACTAAGAAAATAGTCATCGATTACGATGATTAAATTCAGCAAATTTCAGTCAATTATGGGCAATATAGCTCGTGGTATTGCTATGAAATCGAATAAAATAAACCAATGAAATTTTTCAATATCCGCAGCATATTAGTGCGCTTTCAAATTGTTGTCGTTTCACTACTGCTCTCATTTTACTGTTATAGCGAAGTTAAAAATAATCCAACAAACGCTGTTAAAATACTTGTTTTGGGTATTAGCCAAGATGCTGGATTTCCACAGTTAAATTGCTATCAAGCACATTGTATGCCTGCGTGGCAAGATGCAAGCTTAAAAAAAATGGCAGTTTCACTCGGTGTAGTCGATGTGCTGACCCAAAAGAAATATTTGTTCGAAGCAACACCTGATATCCGCCAACAAATGTATAACCTCCATCACTTTCATGATCCTCATTTTAAACTTGAAGGGATTTTTCTTAGCCACGCACACATTGGGCATTACACAGGTTTAATGCACTTGGGTCACGAAGCCGCAAGTAGCAAAGGAATGACCGTCTATGCCATGCCGCGAATGAAAAAATTTCTCCAATCCAATGGCCCGTGGAGCCAGTTGATTGATTACAACAATATAGAACTTTCTCCATTAGCTAATGCGTCAACAGTTAAGCTCAGCAAAAACCTTTCTGTCACGCCTTTTTTAGTTCCTCACCGAGATGAATTTTCTGAAACCGTTGGATTTAAAATAACAGGTCCCACTAAAAGTGCTTTATTCATCCCTGATATTGATAAATGGTCCAAATGGAATTTAGATATTAGTAAAGAAATTTCAAAAGTTGACTATGCATTAATAGACGCTACATTTTATCAAAATGGCGAAATTCCAAATCGCGATATGAAAAATATCCCACATCCATTCGTACAAGAAAGTATGCAACTATTACAGCCAATGAGCGTTCAAAATAAAGCTAAAGTTATCTTCATTCATTTCAATCACACCAATCCATTATTACAAAAAGATAGCAAAGCCCGCCAAAACGTTATCAAAGCTGGTTATAAAATTGCATATGAGGGCATGGAAATTGATTTGTAATACGGAATACTTCATAATTTACATATGCGTATAATACATATTATGTTAAATTAAGTAATAATATTTATTTATGCAAATTATTTATGCAAATTGTAAAAGAAGTAAATTATAATCTCAACATTTCGAATTTTGTATAAACTAACTCTATTAACTCATCGGATTTACCATTGTTAATTGCATTGTATATTTCACAATGCAATGAAATATCTAAAAGCTCACCATTTACAACCTTCATGACATTAGGGAAACCAATGTTTTCAATTTTATAGAGAGCTTGTGAGATGAATTTTACATCTAAACTTGTGACTGGTTCTTTGCCTACTAGCTTAATAATATTAATAGATTCATCAAGATAGGGAAGAATATCATTTTCAATGATGTATAGAAATTTCTCACGATTGGTATAACAAAATAATTCAATCCCTTCATTATTTGATAAGAATTCAGAATATTCAATATCAAATCTTTTCTGGGCTTGAGAATTAGAGTAAGCAGAAGCACCAAGAAAAAGAATAATAATCGAAAATAAAATTATATATTCAAGCATGATATAATTGCATGTCTCTATCCTATAATGACTGATTCAATAGACACAACATGACCTGTACTGGCGACAATAAAGTTGTTTATTATACATTTTTTTAATTCGCTAGGTGTGCTAAGGGTTGAAAAACAAACCCTTATTATTTAATCAACACTTTGATTTTATGTATTCCTCAAAACGGAATATCATCATCAAAATCATCAAAAGAAGGCTGGTTTTGTTGTGCTGGAGCTTGATTTTGCTGAGCTGGCGGCTGATTTTGCGCGGGTCTTTGTTGCTGTCCTTGGTTGAAGTTGTTTTGATTGTTATTTCTTGGAGCTGCTGGAGCTTGTCCGCCACCATAACTTCCCTGCCCTCCGCCTTGGGCTGAACCTAGCATTTGCATTTCGTTGGCTACAATTTCAGTGGTGTAACGGTCTTGATTGTTTTTGTCTTGCCATTTGCGCGTCTGCAATTTACCTTCAATATAAACTTGACTACCGCGTCTTAAGTATTCGCCTGCAATTTCAGCTAATCGGCTAAAAAACACAATGCGATGCCATTCGGTTTTAACGACGTTTTCACCCGTATTCTTGTCTTTCCATTGTTCTGATGTTGCGACTGATATGTTTGTGACGGCTGCGCCACCTGCGGTGTAACGTACTTCTGGATCTTGACCTAAGTTACCAACAATGATAACTTTATTTATACCTCTTGCCATTTCTGTATCTCCTCTATAATTTACAGTTTAATCGATAATTACTGTGATCAGTAATTGTAATAAGCAGTGGAATTATACCCATATTTGCCTTATTTCAAAGGAATTTATTAAAATTTCCACATTTATATTGAAGCAGATTAAAATTAAGGTAATATATTGCGCAATATATTACCTTAATGATGATGCAAACTAAATTAGAAAAAATTTCCGACTCCTTTATCGGTAAACAAGCTGATGATTTGAGTAATTTGATTCGTGACCAAGTCAAACCTATTTATCAGGATTTGGGGATTGTTGTGCCTGTTAAATCCTGTTCGGTGATACATTATTTAAACAAATACGATGATTTGTCGGTGACAGATTTAGCCAAACATTTAAAGCAATCGCACCAGTTGATCAAGCAGAAATTACCTAAATTACAGCAACTTGGACTTTTAATTGCACAAAGCGACAAAAATGACAAACGAAGAACAACCTATCATTTAACACTAGCGGGTCGGCAACAAGCCCAGTTATTGAATGATAATTCCTTAAATGCCGTCTATGAAAACCTCTCAGATGAAATAGGCGCGAATTTGCATGAGGTATTGCAAAAAGCCATTAATGGATTAAAGACAAAAGACTTACTAACACGATTCAACGAGAACAAACAATGAACACACGAATAGACAAGACGCGTACGATCAAAGCCCCAACAGGAACAACACTCAATTGCAAATCATGGCTGACCGAAGCTCCCATGCGTATGTTAATGAACAACCTGGATGCACAAGTCGCCGAACGCCCAGAAGAACTGGTCGTTTATGGTGGCATTGGACGAGCGGCACGTAATTGGCAATGCTACGACAAAATTGTAGAAACATTAAAACAATTAGAGGACAACCAAACTCTATTGGTTCAATCGGGCAAGCCTGTAGGTGTTTTCACCACACACAAAGAGGCTCCTCGTGTGTTGATTGCAAATTCCAATTTAGTTCCTGCTTGGGCCAATTGGCAGCATTTTAATGAGTTGGATAAAAAAGGCCTCATGATGTATGGGCAAATGACAGCGGGATCGTGGATTTATATTGGCTCTCAGGGCATTGTTCAAGGCACTTATGAAACTTTTGTTGAAGCTGGGCGACAGCATTTTGCAGGCAATAGCCAAGGCAAGTGGATTTTAACAGGAGGCCTTGGTGGCATGGGTGGCGCCCAACCTTTGGCTGCAACCATGGCTGGATACTGTATGATCGCGGTAGAATGCGATGAAACACGAATAGATTTTCGCCTAAAAACAGGCTACGTCGATAAAAAAGCCTACTCCACCGATGAAGCCATGCAAATGCTGAAGCAAGCACTCAATAACAATAAAACCCTCTCAATTGGCTTGTTAGGAAATGCCGCAGATATTTTCCCTGAGCTTTATGCCAAAGGTATTCGACCAGATTTAGTCACGGACCAAACTTCCGCACATGACCCTGTGAATGGTTATTTGCCACAAGGCTGGAGTGTTGAGTACTGGCGTGAGCAAATTGAAAGCAACCCAGAACGAGTAGCTAAACAAGCACGAAAATCCATGCGAGTACAAGTTCAAGCCATGCTTGATTTTCACAGTGAAGGCATTCCAACGGTGGATTATGGCAACAATATTCGCCAAGAAGCCTACAATGAAGGACTCAAAAATGCTTTTGACTTTCCTGGATTTGTACCTGCTTATGTTCGCCCGCTGTTCTGTCGTGGAGTTGGCCCTTTTCGTTGGGTGGCTTTATCGGGAGACCCAGAAGATATTTACAAAACAGATGCCAAAGTCAAAGAAATTATTGCCGATGATCCACACTTGCACAACTGGTTGGACATGGCACGAGAACGCATCCAATTTCAAGGCTTGCCCGCTCGTATTTGTTGGGTGGGTCTAGGTTTGCGCCACAAATTGGGCTTGGCCTTTAACGAAATGGTTCGAAACGGAGAACTTTCTGCTCCTGTTGTCATTGGACGCGACCATTTGGATTCTGGTTCAGTTGCTAGCCCCAATCGTGAAACTGAAAGCATGGCAGATGGTTCGGACGCTGTTTCGGATTGGCCGTTATTAAATGCCATGTTAAATGTCGCCAGTGGCGCTACCTGGGTTTCATTGCATCATGGTGGTGGCGTGGGTATGGGCTACTCGCAACACTCAGGAATTGTTATCTGCTGTGATGGCACTAAAGAAGCAGATGAGAGAATCGCTCGTGTTCTTTGGAATGATCCAGCTACGGGTGTTATGCGTCACGCCGATGCAGGCTATGAAATTGCTAAAAAATGTGCGAAAGAAAATGAACTGGTATTACCCATGGTGGAAAAATAAAAGACGATGAAAAAAATAAAACTAAACAAAAAGGGCTTAACGCTAAAACAACTAAGATACATCTGGGAAAACCCCATTCACTTTTCACTGGATGATGAAATGATGGCTGGAATTAAGGATTCGCGTAAAACGGTCGCTGATATTGCCGATTCTAATAAGACTGTTTATGGCGTCAATACAGGCTTTGGCTTGCTAGCAAGTAAAAAAATTGCAAGGGATGATTTGGATAAGTTACAGCGTAATTTGGTTATTTCCCATGCAACGGGCGTGGGTCAGCCAATTGACATAGCCACCACACGGCTAATTATGGTGTTAAAAGCTGTAAGTTTGTCTCAGGGTTTTTCGGGCATTCATCCCAAAACCATACTGCTGTTGATAGAAATGATTAAACATGAAATTTATCCGATTATTCCTGAAAAAGGCTCAGTTGGCGCCTCGGGTGATTTGGCTCCTCTAGCGCATATGTCCTTAGCCATGATAGGCTTAGGTCGGGTAATTTATCAAGGCAAAGAGATTGAGGCCATCGCCGCCTTTAAACAGGCAGGATTAAACACCATAAAGCTTGGCCCTAAAGAAGGCTTGGCTCTGCTAAATGGTACTCAAGTTTCAACAGCATTGGCTTTAAAAGGCTTATTTTTGACCGAAAATTGTTTAACAGCAGCGGTATTGTCAGGTGCATTATCCGTAGATGCTGCCAAAGGTTCGCTCAGTCCATTTGATGACCGCATTCATCAGGCTCGGGGGCAAATCGGACAAATTAAACTGGCCAAAATCTATTGCAGTTTGTTACGTGATTCAGAAATTGTCAATTCACACGAGGATTGCGATCGCGTACAAGATCCCTATTGTTTGCGTTGTCAACCGCAAGTGATGGGAGCTATTTTAGATTCGGTCGAATACAGCGCCAGTCGTTTATTGATTGAAGCCAATGCGGCGACAGACAATCCCTTGATTTTTTCGGCCGAAGGTGATGTGCTTTCTGGTGGTAATTTTCACGCTGAACCTGTGGGTTTAGTGGCTGATTTTATCGCAATTGGATTGGCTGATATGGCCAATATGTCCGAACGTCGTATTGCCATGTTGATAGATCCGCATATGTCTCGCCTGCCCGCCTTTTTAGTGCCTGATTCCGGTGTAAACTCTGGTTTTATGATTGCTCATGTGACCGCTGCTGCCTTGGCCAGTGAGAACAAAACATTGGTGCATCCATCCACTTGCGATACTATTCCAACATCGGCCAATCAAGAGGATCACGTCTCAATGGCCACTTTTGCAGCAAGACGTTTAACCGATATCGCAGAAAACACAGCAACAGTGATCGGCATAGAAATCATGGCTGCTTGCCAAAGTATTGATTTCCACAAGGATTTAAAAACATCGCCCAGTTTGTACAAAGTTTATCAGCAAGTGCGTGAAAAAGTACCGTTTTTGCACAAAGATAGATTGATGACCGATGATTTGCATAATTTGCGCAATATGGTCTTAAAGGGTGAGTTAAATGATCATTTGAAAAAAATATGCCCTAGTTTGTAACTCTTTATCGATTTAATTGTCTTACAATGGTGAGTCTGGCACTTGACAATACGCATGCGTATGGTGACAATATAGACTTTAACTAAATTAATTCAAACCGAGAGCAATTATGATCTTCAAAAACGCTAAAGTTGCCTTTATCGATGGTGTTCGCACGCCGTTTGCAAAATCACCAGGGCCTTATGCTCAACTTAAGGCCTATGATTTGGGACGGCAAGCCCTCTTGTCATTAAAACAGCGTCATCCACTGTTGCAAGAAAATTGTGAACAAGTCAGTATGGGCTGTGTTATCCATAACGCGGCCACCAGTAATGTCGCCAGAGAAAGTCTGATTGGTGCGGGTTATGACCTTGGAACACCTGCATTTACCGTGACTCAAGCCTGTATTTCAGCAAATCGAGCCATCACTAATACGGTTGAAGCTATTCAAGCAGGAACACTCAGAACAGCTGTAGCAGGTGGAGTTGAATCGACTTCTGATGCTCCTGTTCGAATTTCAGATAATCTCAAAGCAGTACTGCTCAAAGCACAAAAAGCCCGAGGCCTAAAAGACTACTTTGCTCTATTAAAACAATTTAAATTTAAAGACCTCATTCCTGTAGCTCCAGCAATAGCTGAATTTTCTACTGGACAGACCATGGGTCAAGATGCCGACAGATTAGCCGCTCGTTTTGGCGTCAGTCGCCTAGAACAAGATGAATTTGCCTTACGATCGCACCAAAATGCTACACAAGCGTGGAAAGATGGCAAATTTGATCAAGAAGTTGTGCCAGTCATGGCTGCTCCTAATTTCAAGCCTTTAGAACAAGACACTACTTTTTATGCGACCTCAAGCATCCAAAAACTCTCCAGCTTAAAACCCGTGTTCGTCAAACCCAATGGTACCGTAACTGCGGGCAATGCTTCACCCTTAACCGATGGTGCTTCTGCTTGCTTATTAATGCATGTTGATGAAGCCAAAAAACAGGGCTATTCGGCGGATATTATTATTTACGGTTACAACTATTCTGCTCACAATCCCGATGGAGAATTGTTGTTAGGCCCTGCTTTCACCATTCCAAAACTGTTAAATGAAGCCGGTCTAACAATTGATGATATTGATGTTTTTGAAATTCATGAAGCTTTTGCTGGACAAGTTCTTGCCAACCTCAAGGCCTTGCAAAACAAAGAGTTTTGTACCCAGCGTTTAGGTCTCGATGATGCCTATGGCGAAATACCCATGGACAAAATCAACACCCAAGGCGGTTCATTAAGCTTGGGACACCCTTTTGGCGCAACTGGAGGGCGATTGCTTATATCTGCGGCCAGAAGATTAACAGAAAGCGAGGGTGAATATGCCTTGATTTCAGCCTGTGCAGCCGGCGGCCAAGGCAATAGCATACTTTTGAAAAAACTCAAAAGCACCGACACAAAAACAGTGGCGAAGAAAGTCACAAAGAAAGTAGCTAAAAAAGTTAGCAAAAAAGCAAGCAAGAAAACAAGCAAAAAAGTCACCAAGAAAACGGCTAAAAAAGTTGCCAAGACAGCGGCAAAAACCGTAAAAACTACGAATAAGGAGAAATAAGCATGTCCTATTTTACACTCAATACCACCGATGGCATCGCTGTCATTTCTCTGGATCAACCTAAATCTCCTGTCAATGTGCTTTCTGCCAGTATGCTCAATGATTTCGAAGCCTTAATGGATACCATCGAACAAGACTCAGAGATCAAAGCCGCTATCCTGTACAGTGCCAAACCCGATTGCTGGGTTGCTGGTGCTGATATTAAAGAGTTTATGTCCATGTCCAGCAGCGAAGAAGCAGAACAGCTCTCACGTAACGGCAATGCACTTTTAACACGGCTGTCCAACTTAAAAAAACCAGTCATTGCCGCTATTAATGGCGCAACTTTGGGAGGAGGTCTAGAATTAGCTCTGGCCTGTCATTACCGAATTGCCAGCACCGACAAAAAAACGGTCTTTGGCTTGCCCGAAGTCAAACTGGGTTTGTTGCCAGGCGGTGGCGGAACTCAACGAACTTTTAGACTCATCGGCCTCAGAAACGCTCTGGACATGTTACTGACAGGTAAAAACGTCTATCCGTTTAAAGCGAAAAAAATCGGTTTAGTTGATGAACTCATCCACAAAGAAGGTTTATTGCAAGCCGCGATTAAGGTCGCTCAGAAGGGTTTCAAGAGAAAAGCTCGTAAAAAGTCCATGCTCGATAAAATACTCGAGGGCACACCTTTTGGGCGCAATTTCGTCTTAAAAAAAGCCAGAGAAACAGTGAGCCGCAAAACACGTGGCAACTACCCTGCTCCCTTAAAAATTCTTGATTGTGTAGAAATTGGCTTAGAAAACGGTCTGGCTGCTGGTCTAGAAGCAGAATCTGCCGGGTTTGCTCACTTGCATAGCACCGAGGCCTGCAAAAATCTAATCGGTTTGTTTTTAGCCATGCAAGACAATAAAAAACTAAGATCCAACGCCAAAAACCATCAAATCAAATCCATTGCCATGATTGGAGCGGGTTTTATGGGCGCAGGCATTACCGAAGTCTCAATAAAGTCAGCTTATGATGTCATCCTCAAAGATATTTCCTTGCAAGGATTAGGCAGTGCCCTAAAAACCATCTGGAGCGACTTTAACCAAAGTGTTAAACGCAAAGCCATGGGCGTGGTCGAACGCGACACATTAATGTCAAAGATTACCACCACACTGAATCAAGAAGACTTAAAAGAGGCTGAGCTGGTGATTGAAGCAGTCTTCGAAGACATTGATTTGAAACAAAAAATAGTGGCCGATGTAGAAAAAACATGCAAGACTAACACCGTATTTGCCACCAACACCTCCTCATTGCCTGTTACAGATATCGCTGCAAAAGCAAAGAAACCCGAAAATATTGTTGGTATGCATTATTTCTCTCCCGTTCCTAAAATGCCCTTGCTAGAAATCATCGTCACAGACAAAACCTCAGTTCGCGCCAAAGCCATAGCCACCAATGTCGGTTTGGATCAAGGCAAAACAGTGGTTGTGGTTAAAGATGGCCCTGGATTTTACACCACCAGAATTCTTTCAGCACTCACACACGAAGCCATACAAGTGCTTAAACAAGGCGCTTCAATTGAATTTATTGATAATGCCATGAAAGACTGGGGATTTCCGGTTGGTCCCTTGTCCTTACTCGATGAAGTCGGTATAGATGTTGCTGCCCATATTGCCCGAGGTGATTTGGGAGAAATGTTCAAACAGCGCGGCATAGAAGAAGACGATTCCGTGCAAAAATTAGCCAAGGCCAAATTGTTCGGTCGTAAATCAAGCAAAGGTTTTTATGTCTATCCCAAAAAGGGGCGCAAAACTGTTAATAAGAATATTTACCGCTATTTTGGTGGCGAAGAACGCAAATCTTTGGATAAAAACAAAATCCAACAACAAATTGGCTTGTCCATGGTTAATGAGGCACTTCTTTGTTTGCAAGAAGGTATTTTGGCCTCGGCCGCAGATGGTGACTTAGCAGCCATACTAGGTTTGGGTTTTCCTCCTTTTACAGGCGGTCCATTCAGCTATGTTAATGCACAAGGAGCCAGCAATGTATTGGCACAGTTAAACGAATTGGAAGAAAGTTATGGCATTCGTTTTAAAGCGGCTGAAATTTTAGTTGAACAAGCCAATAATGATGGAAAGTTTTAAATTAAAGCCGATAGTAGTACACTCCTGCTATCGGCATTTAAAATATTAAAATCTTAAAATCTTAACATCGACTTAACACTAAATTAACTCTACAAAAGGTAAACTACATTCATGGACAGTAAAAAACCACTCTATAAATCCATACCATTTTGGGTTCTGGTTTTATTGACACTCTACTCTGCTCTCGGGTTTTTTGCTGTTCCATATTTTATAGAAAAGAAGCTAACAGAAATTGCAAAAAACGAGTTGAACTCCACGTTTCTTGTAGAAAAAGTTAGCTTTAATCCTTATACAATCTCTACTGACTTTACAAAAATACAGCTTATTGATAAAGATTCCACCCAATGGTTTAGTGCAGATGCCTTGCACACCAATTTGCATTTGTGGTTCACTCTCTTCAATCACACCAGCCTTGAAAAAATCCAACTCGTTAACCCGCAGTATTTATTGCTGACAGAAAACAATGCGAAAACGATAAAATATCCCGTTTTAGAAACAAAGTCTAGCTCCTCAGAATCAAGCGAATTAATGTTAGATATCGATAGTATTGATATTCAAAAAGGTCGCATTGAATACCACGATGAATCGGGCGCAAAACAATTTAGCCTCGGCATTAGTGAGATACAGTTCCATCACCAAACATTTACTACGCAAGACAAAGAAAGCGCCTTTAGTTTATCATTCAAAACGGATAACCAAGATGAAACACTACTTACCGGTCTTTTTAATTTCGCCCAATTGAGCTTATCACTCGATTGGCAACTAAAGCACTGGTCAACAGCAACCTTATTCAACTTATTGGGAGATAGTGACAACAAGATCCAAGGCTTTAGCAACCAAACAGGGCTAATAGAAGCTCGAGGGAATCTGATCTATAGCTCAGTTAATTCTGACAACAACACCTTGCCATCGCTGTTTGTTGAATCATTGCAATTATCTGATTTTTCAAATCGAGCACAAAACTCAGAACAGATAAAAATCAACATCCCAAAACTTCAACTGAATCAAGCAACGATTGACCTTAATCAAGAACAGATTCACATTGATTCAGTTCAGGCTCCTCAAACTGAAATCAAAATAACTTTTGATGAAAACTACAACCTTATATTCACAAAAACTGAAGGGGATTCAACTTCAATTCCAGCAAATCAAGACAGCCAATCATGGGCTTTTAATGTTAGAGAAATCACGGCTAATAACTCAGCAGTGCAACTGACAAAATTGTCACAGGGAAACAGTGCTAGCAATACACTGCTAATGACACATTTACAAATGAATAATTTAAGCAATAGTGCAAATGAAAAATCACAGTTGAACTTACAAATAAAAACATCAAACCAAGCTCACATTAAAGCCACCTCAGAATTTTCACTAAGCCAAGCAAGCGCAAAAAACACGCTTGACATTTCTAAGCTCAATTTAAAAGCATGGCAATCGTGGTTTCCTGAGGAGTTAAATTTGTTCATCGACTCAGGGCTTTTGTCCTTACACCAAAAGATTGATCTTAATGCTGATAGCTTTAAAAGCAACGGTCAACTTGACCTGAATAACATCAAGCTGCTTGATGCTAACAAAGAACTGTTTGCCCAAGTGAATACATTGGCTATCAATCAGATTGATGTTGACTCAAAATCCAAACAAATTTTGCTTGATTCAATTGTTATGGATCAAGCTCAAGGCCGTTTAATTGTCTCTGAAGAGAAACAACTCAATATCAGTTCCATTACAGACGAGCAAGCACCAGACTCGCAAACAAAAGATTCATCTGATTGGAAAATTGCTATTAAAAAAGTCGAATTTATCGATGGCCAAACAGAATTAACCGATAAAAGCATTAAACCGCATTATCATACAGAATTAAGTAAAATAAATGGCTCTATCACAGGCCTGTCAAGCACCAATCTAAGCAAAGCCGACGTTAAATTAAAAGGCTTGCTAGACAGTTATGGTCAAGTTGAAATTACTGGCAAAATAAACCCATTGTCAGAAAAAGCCTACACAGACATACAAATTACAGTAGAAAATATTAGCTTGGAAAACTTTTCCAGTTACAGTGCTCAATTTTTAGGTTTTCCTATTTTAACCGGAAAAGTTGACTTTGATCTGTCCTATCAACTCAATCAAAGCATGCTTAAGGGTCTTAATAATCTCAGGTTTAAGCAACTGAAGTTTGGTGACAAAACAGCCAGTAAAGACGCGGTTAATTTGCCCTTGAAACTTGCTGTGGGTCTATTAACCGATGGAAAAGGCCTCATGAAAATCAATTTACCCGTCAGCGGCAATATTGATGACCCAGAATTCAGTTATGGTGGCATCGTTTTTAAAGCTTTCTTTAAGTTGATAACAGGTATCGTTACTTCTCCTTTTAAATTATTGGGCAAATTAGTTCCAGGTGGGGCAGAATTGGATTTAAGTGGAATAGACTTTGCTGCAGGAAAAACGGAACTTATGCTCGGTGAAGACAAAAAGCTCAAGGCCATGAAAAATATCATGCAACAACGTCCCAGTATTTTATTAGAATTAACCGCAGTTATTCATTCTGACAATGACAAAAAAGCTTTGCAGCAGCAACAACTAGAAGAACAATTAGCCATAGGCTCAGCCTTTGATTTGAGTCAATCTGAAACTCAAAAGAAATTAGAAAAGCTCTTCAAAAAGTCATTTTCTGCTGAGAAGTGGCAACTGCTAGAAAAAGATTCAACAACAGAAGATGGCTTAAATCTACCACTTTTGTATGAAAAATCGTGGCAAAAACTCCTGAACAATCAAAATGTTGACGAAGAACTCAATGATTTGGCAAAAAACCGAGCGCAATATATTCAAAAACAATTAATTGAAACTTACCAAATTGCCAGCCAAAGAATTTACATCAAAAGCAAATTAATTTCTGATGAACTTCGGCCACAAGTCAAATTTAGTATTGGGAATCTTTAAAATCTTCTCCATAACCCCAGCGATAGGATGTAGGCAAATAAGGCCCACCAGCTATTCCAACAGCAATTTCCATGGCCTCACCTAAATACTTATGCCCAACAACAGTGCTTACACACTGATTGAGCAATCGATCGGCTTGCTTTTTTTCGGCTTTTGAACCTCCATAATAATAGGCGCGATCATGAACTTCACAACATTTTCTCCATTTTAATTGGCTACCATGAGAGGAATGAAGAAATTTCATCTTTGTATAGAGTGCGGACATCCCGCCACTGCAACCATCGGAATGCAATTTCACATCAAACTCAGGAAGGTTTTTTAGTTTTTGCCAATAATGCTTTTCGTTCTTACTCAATTGCTGTTGTTCTGAAATCACCACAAACTCAAGTTTCGCCGCATTTTTCTCTGTGCACGACGTAAACAGCACCATCAGACTTAAAGGAATGAGTGTTTTAAGTTTTATCATTGGTCTTATGAGAAAAGAGCCATTAATTTTTGAGGCTCTGGGCGCACACGGTAATTATTGGTTTGATCACAATAAAGAATTTTAGCTTCTTCATCTATCGCAATAATTGTCGGATAGACACTATGAGAATCGTAGCCTAATGCCTGAAATCCCATAGGCAAACCGAAACGGTGAACTAGTCCCAACTTAGTGGCTGCCTGATTGTTTTTATCGGTAAAGAATTGCAAGTTTACTTTGTGTTTATGGGCCAGTTTCTGCGTATTTTGTTCGGGTTGAGGTGAGATGAAAATGCAGTTAATATTGTTTGTTTCAAAAGCCCTGTATTGTTCGGCTACTTCATCAATTTGTGCCATACACAATGGACACCAATTGCCCCGGAAGAAAAATATCAGGGCTTTCTTTCCGTAAAAGTCTTTAGACGAAACAGTTTGACCTTCAATGTTAGTCACAGAAAACCCTGGCAGTCTTTGGCCTTTTTTCAATCCTTGAGAAATAATGCGTTTGTTATCTGAATACCAATAGATATAAAGCAAAGTGATTAAAAAAGAAGACATGGAATAAAGCATTGCATCGATCAACTGCATATTAGCTGTTCGAATAAAAACAAACAAAACAAGACAATATCCTAGCAGAGAAGGAGCACTCACGGGCAATAAGTGGACAGTAGTTCTGGCTAATTTCCGAAAAACCATAATATACCCTAAAAACAGCAAGAGTGGTATCGCACTTAGGATAACTCCGCTTTTTACTAACCAGCCAATCTGGTTTTCAGACATTCTTAAACCCTGTATGACTACCAATACTAACCAAGCAGGTGAAATAAAAATAAACAATGATTTAATAAAATTCATAAAAGCCTCGTGTTTCCCAAATCCTGATATAGCGTAGCTCGATTAAGTGATTTTGTAAAGTTCCAAATCCCGATAAAGAAAATAGCAAGGTATTTTCAGCATTGTTCAAGCAAAGAGCAAATACAGCACCGTTCAATAATAAAGAAAATGCAATAATAGAGACCTTAATTGCCTTACTCTATGGAAAATTTGGGAGTTAACAAAACTGAGCACAGTCGTTACAAAGCTTCATTATAAATGAATAATGAAGCCTTTTTGCTGTGTTTTCTTGTTTCTATTTTGTTACAAAATGTCATCAAGTCCCCTCAATGCAAAAAAAGTGCTATAATATTACTTTATTCATCAATTAAACTCATGGAAAAAGCAAATAAAATCTTACAAGATGTTTTTGGTTATTCAGATTTTCGCCATCATCAAGCCGACATCATTAAGACAGTTTTGGAACAAAAATCTGATGCCTTAGTCTTAATGCCTACAGGCGGTGGCAAATCTATTTGTTACCAAATCCCCTCATTGATTTTAGATGGAACAGGCATTGTTATTTCCCCACTTATCGCTCTTATGCAAGATCAGGTTGAAGCGCTGCAACAACTTGGAATTCGTGCATCCTTCATTAATTCTAGTCAAACCACCAAACAAAACGAAGTCATAAAACAAAAACTCTATGACAATGAGTTGGATATATTGTACCTCTCTCCAGAACGCTTGCTGAAAGAAGACACTCTTGAACTGTTGCTCGACATTAAAATATCCTTGTTTGCGATTGATGAAGCACACTGTGTTTCCGAATGGGGGCATGATTTTAGAAGGGTCTATCAAGAATTAAAAATTCTGAACGAAAAATTTCCAAACACACCTAAGATTGCTCTGACTGCTACAGCTGATGAAAAAATTAAAAATGAAATTGTTAAACAACTGCAGTTAAAAGATGCAAAAATATTTGTTAACAGTTTTGATCGCCCAAATATTAAATACACCATTACCGAACGAGAAAGTGGTCACCAACAACTCAACCGATTTATAAAAAAATATCACCCCAATGATTCTGGGATTGTTTATTGTCTTTCCCGAAAAAAAGTTGAAGCCACCGCAGATTTTCTCAACAAACACGGTCGAAAAGCTCTGCCCTATCACGCGGGAATGAGTTCTTCAAAACGTGCGGAATATCAAAAAAGGTTTCTGGTTGAAGACAGTATTATTATTGTCGCTACCATCGCTTTTGGTATGGGGATTGATAAACCCAATGTCCGATTTGTTGCCCATTTTAGCCTGCCCAAAAACATCGAATCGTATTACCAAGAAACAGGAAGAGCAGGACGTGATGGTTTGCCTTCTAATGCATGGATGGCCTATGGTTATCAAGATGTTGTGCTCTTACGCCAATTCATTACAGGATCCAATGCTGAAGATGCGCACAAACGCGTGCTAAACAACAAACTCGATTCCTTGATTGATTTGTGCGAACAAAGCTCCTGTCGCCGTCAAACCATTTTGGGTTATTTTGGTGAAGAACTCAAAGATCCTTGTGGAAACTGTGATAACTGTTTGAATCCACCCGAAAAAATTGATGTCACTGAATCTGCACAAAAAGCCTTATCTGCCGTACACCGAACAGAACAGCGCTTTGGAATGATGTACTTGATTGATGTTTTAACAGGCAAAGAGGATGAAAGAATTCGAGAGAATGGTCACGAGAAACTCAGTGTTTTTGGAATCGGAGGCAGCGAAACAAAAACCTGCTGGCGCACCATTTTTAGGCAACTTATTACTCATCAATATTTGTATGTCAACGAAGACCAGTTCAACGCTTTAAATCTGACAGACAAGTGCCGAGGATTACTCAAAGGCGATGAAAAGTTTTTTATTAAAAAACAAGTTAAAAAAACCAAAAAAACAGTCTCAAAAGAAGAGCAAAAATCCGATTACGAATTAAAAAACTACGACAAACCTTTGTGGGAAGCCTTAAAAGAATTGCGAACTGAGCTGGCAACCGAACAAGGTGTTCCGCCCTATATAATTTTCAGTGATGCCTCCATGTTGCAAATGGTTAAAAGCCGACCCGCTGATAACGATCAATTCAAATACATAACGGGTGTGGGAGAATTTAAAGCCGAAAAATACGGTGAGAAATTTTGCGCCGTGATTAATCGTTTCGACAACCAACAAAAAGTCAATGCTCGACTCAGCGACAACAGCAAAGAAACCATCTATTTATTCAACCAAGGCAGCTCGCCCGATCAAATTGCTGAAGAAAGAGACATCAACCTCAATACGGTCTATTCTCATCTGGCCGAAGCAGTGAAATTCGGTTCACTCGATATCACAGAAGTAGTTGGTTTACCAAAATCCGAAATTGAAGAAATAATATCTGTAGCTGAAATCACAGGTTATTTAGAAGATAATAAACTCAAACCTGTTTATGACATGTTGGATGGTGAATACAACTACGGTGTCTTGCGTTGTGTTCTTGCTGGACTTTCTTCTGAAGATTGAGTATGAATAAAGTGACTTTGTTAACCGTTGCCAAAGGCGTGGCAATGGGTGCTGCTGATGTTGTTCCTGGTGTTTCTGGAGGGACAATAGCTCTATTGACTGGAATCTACCCTCGCTTGATTAATGCCATTACTCAATTTAATAGTATTGCTATAAAACAACTTTTAACGGGTGACATCAAGGGCTTTTGGCAAGCCATAGATGGCAACTTTGTTTTACCACTGTTAATTGGCATAGCTTTTGCTTTTGCACTCTTGGCTCATCCAATAAAATATGCTCTTAATCACACCCCTGTTCCCATGTGGTCATTTTTCTTTGGCTTAATAATTGCCTCATCAATTTTAATCATCGCACATATTAAAGACAAAAAAATCCTTCAGTACTTGTGGATTATTCCTGGTATTGCCCTGGGGTTTTATATAGGCTCTCTCTCTTCCATCCCTTTTCCTAGCAGTCAAATTGCCATTTTTGTTGCAGGAATGATTGCTATTTGTGCGATGATTTTACCCGGAATTTCTGGCAGTTTCATCTTGTTGCTCTTGGGCATGTATGAAGTGTTAATCACTGCTGTAAGCAATCGAGAAATGCTTGTTTTACTGATCTTTATTGCTGGTGCAATCATTGGATTATTGCTTTTTTCACGTGTTATCAAATGGGTTTTGGATCGATTTTACAACATTACCCTATTCTTTCTTAGTGGTTTGATGCTGGGATCATTGATTAAAGTATGGCCATGGAAACTCGCTATGCATGATGTTGTCAAACTACAAAGCCACAAGCAAACCCTCATCAATGTCATGCCCAATAATTATCCCAATGCCCAATTAATAACCGCACTTAGCATAATGAGTGCAGCCATCTTTATTGTCTTTTTTGTTGATTATTTAGGTCAGAAATTTAAAATTAAGAATTAAAGCAAGCACTGCATCGCAAGAATATTATCTAAAATCAAAACCAGCCATCACCCAATCATGATCGGATGATGAAAAAGGGCTGTTTTGATAAAAGTCATCAGGTTTCTTTAGGGTTTTATCCAATTTTTCCAAGTTATAATCAAACAGCTCGTTGTGTGTTGAGTTGATGTGCCATTGAGTGAAGCCTTGGACCGATTGTCGAGCACTTGGATTGACCAAGATGTGATCGATTGCTCCCAATGTGCCTCGGAAACTGGTGCTCCAGTTGTCAGTAGCTAAATAGTCTTCAGCCAAATTTTCAAAGCCTCCTCTGGCCAATATTTGTATAGGGTCTTCTTTTTGGTAAGAGTTGAAATCCCCAATAATAATTTGGGCTTTTGATTTGTTTTTTGTTGGATTGCTCTTGAGCCACTTCACAATTTGATGCGCAACCTTGCTTCTGGTAGCGTTGTAACAGGCCTGTCCATCGCCTTTGTTTTTGTTAATCCCTTCGACATCTCGGCAATTTTTGGATTTGAGGTGGACTACAGCTAAGGTGAAACTATGGTTTTCGTTATCCGTAAAACTTTGTGCAATGACTACGCGATTTCTGTTGGCTTCAAATTCAGGATCGGATTTGCTATTTAATAAAGCATATCCACCCATTGGTTTAACCGTTTCTGTTTGATAAATCAGGCCAACTTTAATCACATCTTGACCCAAAATTCCTGTATCGATAGACGACCATTTGTTTTTATAACTGGCTTTATTTAAACCCATAACCAAAGCTTTAATAGACTTCGTGTTGTTTTCTAATTCTTGCAAGCCAACAACATCAGCATCAGCCGTATTTATTGTCGTTACTAATTTTTGTAATTGACGTTGGTATTCTGCTTTAGAGTCTGCTCCGCGACAGAAGAAATTAGCGGATGGACCACATTCTTGCTGGCCCTTATCCAGAGTAGTGAAAAAATTCTTTAAATTAAAACTGGCAATTTTAATTTTGCCCTTTACTTTGTTTGGCTTGCTTCGAAGGACGTTTTTGGGTTTTGTAATGGCTAAAGCTTGAGTGGGTTCGAGCTTGTATTGATCATAAGAATAATGCATAACGCCGATGGTTTGTAGTTTATAACCCAAAACCAGTGACTGTTGGGCATTGGCTTTAAAAGGTTGCGGGAAAACCATAGTGCTGCCATCATCGATAATTAAACGATTATTGTTATTGCGTTTTTTTTGCAGTGCCGCTTGTTTGCCAGGTAAAACAATACTAGTTGGATTCATCAATAGTTTTGAAGAAACAACCAACTCACCAAATTTAATATAATTATACTGATCAGATATGACGCTTGGTTTAGCCAAAGTTACACGCATACCTTCAATAGTTTCTAAGTCAAAGTCTTTCAGTGGCAATGGTATGGCTATAGGTTTAGGCAGTTTTGATGTTTTTTTAAGTTTCTCCACTGCTGTTACATTTTTTAGGTGTGTGATCTTATGCTCTTCTGAAACCTGACCCGTAACTTTGACAATATCACCCACATCAACCTTGTGTTTGCTGTCTTTTATAAATAAACCTTCAGAACTGTATTTGTTTTTATCAGGATTAAGACTTTGAATAAAAAAACCCTTTAGCTGATTAGAGTTTTGAAAATCACCAATGACTATGCCTTTTACGCTTACTTTTTTATCCGCGAATGGACTGGTTTGTTTTGTGCCTTGTATGCGGCTGATGGGCTGTAGATTTGCAGCATAAGCATTGGCGATGAAAACGAAAAATATAACTATCAGGCACAGACGATTCATAGGTTTGGATTTGATTTATACAGCTTGTATAGTAAGCTTTATATCTTGTGTTTTAAAGATTTAGATTGATATTTTGAAACTATTCAGTAAAAGGCTCGCTTGAAATCATCGCAGCAAACTCCATATTTGCTTGCTGCAAGAAGGTTTGAACTGATTAGCCTAAATGCTCAAACATGTTTTACTAAAGAAAATAAGCCAACATAACTACTTTTTGGAGATAAGCCGAATATTGCAGAATTTATTAATTGTAGTACAGCCAGGAGCAATCATTTATCCTTAGTCCCTGTCCATTTTTGTTCAGCCCATGATTGTAGATTCCACGACCAAAGTCCTTCAAAACTGTCTTTTTCGTCATTCAAATCAAATTGTAACAAACCAAAACGCTGTTTGTTGGTAAATAAGCCAAAAACAATATTGCTTGCTTGATTATAGACAGCATATATTTTACCTTTATCACTGTATTTAGCTTCAATGAACACACCATTTTGAACAAAATCCAAAGGGCCAAAATTTGACATCCAACGGCCTTCAGTGGTTCTGAAACGATCAACAAATTGTAAGCTTTCTGCTGCAATATTGTTTTTTTTCGTGCCATTCCATATGAGTTTTTTACTCTTGTCAAAAAATTTCCATCGGCCTGTAAAAGTTTGTGATTCTTGGTCTTGAATAAAAACAAACTCTCCGCCTTTTTGGGTTTTGGCATCAAAGAAAGCTCCATGAAGCTCTCCTGCAACCGACACGCCAATTAAACTGCCATGCTTTGCATAATTGGCAAAGACTAAAACAGCACTGTGTACACCCACTCTTTTTTCATTGAATTGTATAGGGCCAAAACTACTGGCCCAATTTCCTTGCCACGTTTGAGCAGAAAGGAGAGTCGTCGTAAGTAGGAGTATAGGAAATATGAGTTTCATAGAATTGATTTTAACAAATATAAGATTAATCCCCATAATAACATTTTAAATTGGCTAAAGTTCACATTTTTATCACAACATCAATATAATGACGATCAAAGCCACGTTGGTACAAATAGTTCTGTCTTTTCATTTTATCTTTAAAGTCTTCGATTGTTTTGCCCTTGTATTTTTTTTCATAGACTCTTTTAACAACGGTATCAAAGTCCAGTTCTTCTTGTTGCATACCTTGATCAATTAACTGAGCAGAAATACCTTTATGCTTGAGCTCCATCCTTATTTTAATCGGACCAAAACCCTTGCGAGCCCGACTGCGCCAATAGACTTCGGAAAATCGTGCATCATTGAGATAATTGTGGTCCAAACATTCTTGCAGTACAGCCGTGATACTCAGTTTTTGGTATTCCTTACGCGCTAATTTGTCGTTAAGTTCCTTAACAGAATGCTCTCGCATAGACAAAGAAGCCAAAGCGGATGCTCTGGCTTTTTCTAAATCGGTTCTCTTTGTATAGTCTTTTTTACTCACTTTCTACTGGTTTTTCTGACAAATTTGGCAAGAGAATATCACGTAATTTCGTTTCTATTTCCTGAGCTGTTTCAGGATGTTCCAACATGTATTTTTTGGCATTTTCCTTTCCTTGACCAATACGAGTATCACCATAACTGTACCAAGAACCCGATTTATTGACCAAATCATGTGCCACACCAAGATCAATCAACTCTCCCAAACGTGAAATACCTTGACCATAAATAATTTCGAATTGCACTTGTTTAAAAGGAGGAGCCATTTTGTTTTTTACAACTTTGACTCGGGTTTCATTACCCAGAATTTCATCGCCTTTTTTAATCGCACCGATACGGCGAATATCCAAACGCACGGAGGCATAGAATTTGAGCGCATTACCGCCAGTTGTGGTCTCAGGACTCCCAAACATCACACCAATCTTCATTCGGATTTGGTTAATGAAAATCACCATGCAATTGGTTCGTTTGATATTGCCGGTTAGTTTTCTTAAGGCTTGCGACATTAAACGCGCTTGCAAACCCATATGAGAATCTCCCATATCGCCTTCAATTTCAGCTTTGGGTGTTAAAGCGGCGACAGAATCAATAACCACAAGATCTACAGCTCCAGAACGCACTAGCATATCGGTAATTTCTAAAGCTTGTTCACCAGTATCTGGTTGTGAAATAAGCAAATCACTAATGTTTACACCTAGTTTTTCTGCATAACTCGGATCCAAGGCATGTTCAGCATCAACAAATGCAGCAGTTCCACCTGCTTTTTGGCATTCGGCAATAGCATGCAAGGTCAAGGTTGTTTTACCACTGGATTCTGGCCCATAAATTTCTATTACTCGACCTTTTGGTAAACCACCGACCCCTAAGGCCACATCCAAACCAATTGAACCTGTTGAATAAACTTCACCGACTAAGGTCGTTTGATCACCCAAACGCATCACCGAACCTTTACCAAATTGTTTTTCAATTTGACTTAAGGCTGCTGAGAGCGCCTTCTTTTTATTATCATCCATCTTTAACTCCAAAATTTTTGCATTGTTTGTATTCATATTCGCCTCGTATTATCGCATGAAGGTATAAAATAAAATATAGAAAATTTCCTATTATTTGTAGGAATTTTGCCATAGCTTGTAGTCTTCTATCTGCATTTCTCTATCGGCCTTTGGCAATATTACTCAAAGCCATTCTCAAAACATGAGAATGAATATTATTTTTGTTACAATAGATGATTTTTGAGCATATCGCATGGCTGTTAGTGTTTTTGATTTATTTAAAGTAGGTATTGGTCCATCGAGTTCTCATACTGTTGGCCCAATGCGTGCTGCCTATCTCTTTTGTCAGCAGTTAATTCATCGTGATTTATTATCAGCCGTTTCTACTATTCATATTGAATTATTTGGTTCATTGGGACATACCGGCAAAGGTCACGGAACTGACACAGCGGTGATATTAGGCTTGAGCGGCTATCAGCCCGATAAAATTGATCCAGACAGTATTGCTGATATTTTACAGAAAGTAGAAACAAACAAAGCCATAAAAATAAACAACGATAAAAGCATTGATTTTAATCGCAAAAAACATCTTAAGTTTCACAAACGTAAAATACTGCCCTTGCATTCCAATGGAATGCGATTCATTGCCCACAATAGTTATAATGAAGCCGTGTTAAGCAAAGATTTTTATTCCGTTGGTGGTGGCTTCATCATTTCACACAAAAAATTAGCACACAAAGAAATCATCGAAGACAACACATCCCTGCCCTATGCTTTCAAGTCGGGTGCTGAGCTCTTGAACCTGTGCAAGCAAAACACTCTTAGCATTGCCGATTTAATGATGGCCAATGAACAAACATGGCTGACAAACGAGCAAATTAACCAGCAATTGGATACACTTTGGCATGTTTTTAAAGCTTGTGTCAATCGTGGTTTGAAAAGTTCTGGATATTTACCAGGAGGCTTAAAAGTCAAACGTCGAGCCCCTGAACTTTTCCAATCATTACGAGATAAACCCCAAGCGGCCTTGCGAGATCCATTAACCATCTTGGATTGGGTCAACTTGTATGCTCTTGCTGTGAGTGAAGAAAATGCAGCTGGGGGAAGAGTCGTCACAGCTCCGACCAATGGTGCCGCTGGTATAATTCCCGCTGTTTTGCATTATTACTATCACTTCTGTCCGCAAGCGGATATTCAAGGCATACGAAATTTCATCTTAACAGCAGGGGCTGTTGGTATGCTTTACAAGGAAAATGCTTCTATTTCTGGTGCTGAAGTGGGTTGTCAAGGCGAAGTGGGAGTTGCTTGTTCTATGGCTGCTGCTGGCTTGGCTGCTGCTTGCAACGAATCGCCAGAGCACATTGAAAATGCCGCTGAAATTGCCATGGAACACAATTTGGGACTCACTTGCGACCCAATTGGTGGCTTAGTCCAAATTCCATGCATAGAACGCAACGCCATGGGAGCCGTCAAAGCCATCAATGCTTTTAGAATGGCCTCACGCGGTGATGGCAGTCACTGGGTTTCATTGGATAAAGTTATTAAAACCATGAAAATCACAGGCCAAGACATGCAATCCAAATACAAAGAAACTTCTCGAGGCGGTTTGGCTGTGAATATTATTGAGTGTTAATTCGCTACCATTCATCATAACTCAAGCTAAGAGCTGTGTTTGCTCATTTTCTTTAGTAAAACGTGTTTAAGCAAGAAAAGTGCTTATCATTATTAATATTATTGCAGCAAACAAGAATTAAATTTACTGCAATAAACACAAGTGAGTTTTTTGTTGAATAAAATGATCAAACACAGTGCCACTAAATAGTCGCCTTTGGGTTAGCTTCATTTCTAATAGAAATTAAATTATAAACTGGTGATAGCTCGTACACAATACATCAAAATTGAAGGGATAAAAAGTAGCAATCCTAATTGCAAAAGAGCATTAAAACTTAAAATAGATTTAACATCAAAACCAGCGGTGATTTCCTGATCAGAATCAGATTCGTCAAAATACATGGTTTTGATAATTTTAAGGTAGTAGAAAGACCCTATAACTGCAAACACAACAGCTATACCTGCCAACAAATAAAAGCCTTGATCTACTACTGCTTTAAGAACCACTAACTTTGAGATGAACCCCACAAGCGGTGGGAAACCAGCCATAGAGGCAACTATTAGCAGCATCATAAAGGCAAACCAGCCATTGCGTTGATTCAATCCTTTGAAATCCGAGATTTTTTCAGCTTCAAAACCTTTGCACGATAGGACAATTATCATGCCAAAACCTGCTACACTCATCAACGCATAGGTGATGATATAAAACATCGAAGCAGAATATCCGCTTTCGCCACCAAGAAAACCCAGCAACATAAAACCAATATGAGAAATAGTCGAGTAAGCAAATAAGCGTTTGATATTGTCTTGTTGCAATGCAAACAAATTACCAATAATAATAGACAACAGGGCAATAACAGCGATAATTTGCTGCCAATCTGCAATGATTCCATCCAAGGATTGAGCCAGTATTCTGATAGCTAAGGCAAAAGCAGCAATTTTGGGAGCCGAAGAAATAAACAATGTTGTTGCCGTTGGAGCTCCATGATAAACATCAGGAACCCACATATGAAAAGGTGCAGCACCCAACTTAAAGGCAATACCAACCATAACAAAAACCAAACCAAAAACAACAAGCAATGTATTTTGCGATTGTGCAATAGCGCTTGAAATTTGATCAATTTGCAAAGTACCTGTGGCACCATAAATCATTGACATTCCATACAACAACATGCCTGATGCTATGGCTCCTAGGATGAAATACTTCATCGCTGATTCATTCGACTGCGCATTATCACGATCATAGGCAACCAAAGCATAAGAACTTAATGCTAATAATTCTAGACCCAAATACAATGTAATGTAATTGTAACCAGAAATCATAATCATAATTCCAAGCATGGCAAACAGCATTAAGGCATAAAATTCACCTTTAAATATGTTTTTATTGCGCAGGTATTGTTTGGAATAGATAAAAACAAACAACATAACAAAGTAAACCGCAATCTTAAGAATATCACCCATATAATCACGAACAAAATTGCCATTAAACAGCACATGTTTAACCAGTTCCTGTGTTCCCATATGACTCTTTGCCGTTGCAATTGCAGCAAAGACAACACCAATTATAGAAGTTAATACCAGCAATCCACCTTTTTCAGAATTTGAAAAAAGACCCAATATAAGTACAGTACACGCTGTTGTCAGAATAATTAATTCTGGTAAGACAAGTGTTAATTCAGACCAACCAAACATAATTTAAACCTTTGAAATTGAGATTTGTTCAATTAAATGTTCTACCGAAACGCGCATCACATCAATTAGGGGTTCAGGATAAATTCCTAAAATAAGAACAGCAATGGCTAAGATTGCCAAGATAAATGTTTCTCTGCTTGTTACATCAGTCAATTGCGAAACGGACTCATTTTTCACTTCACCAAAGACCACACGTTTGACCATCCATAAAGAGTAAGCCGCACCAAATATCAATGTTAATGCCGCTAAAAAGGCAAACCAAAAATTAGCCTGAAAACTGCTCAATATAATCATAAATTCGCCAACGAATCCAGACGTACCAGGCAGACCTGCATTACTCATAGCAAAGAAAACAAAAAATGCTCCAAACAATGGCATCGTGTTAATCACTCCACCATAATCTCGAATCATACGCGTATGCATACGGTCATACAGCACGCCAACACACAAAAATAAGGCTGCAGAGATAAAACCATGCGAAACCATTTGTACCATTGCTCCTTCTAGAGCCATATTGGTATCAGCACTTTTCGCCACTAACGCAAAGGCAATAAATAGACCCAGTGTTACAAAACCCATGTGCGATATTGACGAATATGCAATCAGCTTTTTCATGTCTTTTTGCACCATGGCAATCAAACCGATATAAACAATAGCAATCAAGGAAAGAGTTATCACTAGCCAAGCTAACTCACTACTGGCATCTGGTGTAACAGGCAATGAAAACCTTAAAAATCCGTAACCACCAATTTTCAACATAATAGCAGCCAGTATAACCGAACCTCCCGTTGGTGCTTCAACGTGAGCATCGGGCAGCCAAGTATGGACTGGGAACATCGGAATTTTGACGGCAAAAGCCAAAAAGAAAGCAAAAAAGATCCACGTTTGCTCCTTAAGTGACAAACTTAAAGCAGCCATATCCGCAATAGCAAAACTTCCACCTTTCATGTACAAGTAGATTAAGGCGATCAACATAAATACGGAGCCAAAGAACGTATAGATAAAGAATTTTATCGTTGCATAAACTCTGTTAGGTCCACCCCAAACTCCAATGATTAAAAACATTGGAATTAACATGGCTTCAAAAAATATATAAAACAACAATGCATCCTGAGCTGTAAAAACTCCTATCATCATGGCTTCTAACATTAAAAAAGCAGCCATAAATTGATGGACATTTTTTTGGATAACCTTCCAAGCTGAAAGAATAGTCAATACTGTTATGAAAGTTGTTAATATGACCAAAGGCATGGCTATACCATCCACTCCGAGATGGTAATTAATGTTTAGAGATGGAATCCATTTGATTTTTTCGACAAACTGCATGGCTGCTGTAGTTTTATCAAAATGCAACCAAAGCGGTAAACTCAAAACTAAAGTAACAATCGAAACCACGAAGGCGAAAATTCTTGCCATAGCCGCACGTTGCGGACCCAAAGCTAAGATAGCAAAGGCTGCAAATATTGGCAACCAAATTAGTATGCTTAAAAGTGACCAGCTGTTCATAATACGTATCTACCAATTAAAAAGATAACCGCTATTGCCATGACTAAGGCATAGTGATAAATATAACCTGATTGCAATCCTCTAATGGCTTTAGAAAAGGCATTAACAACTTTTGCAGAACCATTGACAATCAAACCATCAATCAATTTACTGTCCGACCATTTCCATAGCATATTCCCTAAAGCTACAAGACCTCCAGCAATGTATTTTTGATTAAAATTATCGAATCCATACTTGTTTTGCAAGATGTTATAAATGGGTTTGAATGTTTTCTTAGCATTTTCAGCTATGGATATTTTTTTGATATAAACATAAGTAGCCAATACAAATCCTGCCAAAGCTAAAAAGAAGGCTTTACCCAGCAAACCATGAAGAACAAAACTTCCCGCGCTTTCAAATTCGTATTCACCAATATGGGCAATTACATCATTGGCTTTGTTGACATGAATAGCATCGCTTAAAAAACCTCCAAACAACATAGGTTCTATAGTCAACCAACCGATTAGAACCGAAGGAATCGCTAATAACACCAGCGGCAATGTCACAACCCAAGGAGACTCCTTAAGGTGTTCTTTGGTATGGGTATCCATTTTTTCCTTGCCATGAAAAGTCAGATAAATTAATCGAAAACTGTACAAGGCAGTAATAAATACACCTAATAAAACTGCAATATAGGCAACACCTGATCCCCAACGAGTAGAGGCATGTGTGGCTTCAATAATGATATCTTTGGAAAAGAATCCTGAAAAACCAGGCATTCCTGTTAAAGCCAAGGTACCAATCCACATAGTGATAAAGGTAATGGGCATGTATTTTTTTAGGCCTCCCATTTCAGACATGTCTTGTTTGTGGTGCATGGCAATAATAACAGAACCGGCTCCCAAGAATAATAATGCCTTAAAAAAAGCATGGGTCATGAGATGAAAAATAGCCGCAGAATAAGCAGAAACACCGAGTGCAACAGTCATATAACCCAGCTGACTCAAGGTCGAATATGCAATCACTCGTTTGATGTCATTTTGCACTATACCAATTAAACCCATAAAGAAAGCTGTAAATGCACCGATCAGCATAACAAAGCTCAGGGCTGTATCTGACATTTCAAAAATAGGTGACATCCGTGAAACCATGAATATACCCGCTGTCACCATTGTTGCTGCATGAATTAATGCAGAAATTGGCGTCGGACCTTCCATAGAATCTGGCAACCACACATGCAAAGGAGCTTGCGCTGATTTACCCATAGCACCAATAAACAAGGCAATGGCTATGAAAGTCATCAATGACCATTCGACTCCAGGGAAAATTGAAATAGTTTTGTCGGCAAACTGAGGTAATTGGGCAAAGACTTCAGCATAATCGAGCGTTCCAAAAGACATCATAACCGCGGCGATGCCAATTAAAAAACCAAAGTCACCAACTCGATTCACCAAAAAGGCCTTCATATTGGCAAAAATAGCGGTTTCTTTTTTGAACCAAAAACCAATAAGCAAATAGGAAACCAAACCAACGGCTTCCCAACCAAAGAATAACTGCAAGAAATTATTGGACATCACCAACATTAACATCGCAAAAGTAAACAAGGAGATATAAGCAAAAAATCGTTGATAACCAGGATCATCATGCATATAACCAATTGTATAAATATGTACCATCAGTGAAACAAAAGTAACCACTGACATCATAACTACAGTTAATGAGTCGATCATAAAACCAACATTGAATGCAATATCGCCTGTCACCATCCATGTGTAAGCGTTTTCATTAAAGGCGCTCATTTCGCCATTGATAAAACCCAACAACAATTGAATAGACAAAGCACAGGATAAAGCAACAGAGGCAATTGTAACAATGTGTGCCCCAACTCGGCCTATTTTTTTGCCTAAAAATCCAGCAATAATCGCTCCAGCTAAGGGCGATAAGGCAATAATTAATAAGGTATTCATATTCATCTTATTACCCCTTTAACTCGTTGAAATTATCAACTTCAAGAGATCTTCGCTGTCTGAATATGACAACCAAAATAGCCAAGCCAATTGCCGCTTCCGCTGCTGCAACTGTTAGGATAAAGAAGACAAAGACTTGACCTTGAATATCATTTAAATAACTAGAAAATGCAATAAAATTGATATTCACTGATAACAACATCAACTCAATGGACATTAATAGAATCAGTACATTTCTACGATTAATGAAAATACCGGCAATACTGATAACAAATAACACACCAGCCAGTACTAAATAATGGATTAAACTCATGATTCATCTCCGCCAATATAATTGCCTTTCTCACTTTTCATTTTAACAATTCTCATGCGATCTTTAGCTTTGACATGAACTTGATTTTCTGGATTAACATGTTTGTAATCATCGCGTCTTCTTAGTGTTAACAAAATTGCCGCAACAATGGCAACCAACAAGATAACCGAAGCTAACTCAAAGGGAAGTATGTATTGAGTATAGAGATTTTCAGCTACTTCTTTTACATTACTATGGCCTTTAACATGCTTAACCAAATCGTCCTGAGGAACGACATTAATGAGCTTTTTGCCCAGTAACATAATCATTTCTATCGCCATAAGCAAGGCCACTAACAAACCAACTTTTGTATAGTTGCTTAGGCCAGATTTTGGTTTAATTTTTATATCTAACATCATGATAACAAACAAAAATAAAACCATTACTGCTCCAACATAAACCAAGACCAATGTTAAAGCTAAAAATTCGGCTTCGAGTAACATCCAAAGTGCCGCTGCACTAAAAAAGCAGAGTATCAAAAACAAGGCCGAATAAATCGAATTCCTCATAGTGACAACAGCCAATGCAGAGGCAATAAGTACGGCAGAATAAACATAAAATAAAAGAATTTGATAAAATTCTGCTGATAATAAATATTCAATCATTTATCTGTACTCCGCATCATTTTCTCGGCATTGAGCAACTTCCTTTTCACGCATATCCCCTATTTCTAATAGCTGTTTTTTATTCAACACATTTTTCCCCTCACTTTCAAAGTGAAATTCATGTATATCCGTCAAAACGATTGAGTCAACTGGGCAGGACTCTTCACAAAAACCACAATAAATACATTTAAACAAATCTATTTCGTATTTAGTTGTGCGCCTTGATCCGTCTTCACGCATTTCTGAATCAATACTAATGGCTAAAGCAGGACAAACTGCCTCACATAATTTGCAGGCAATACAACGCTCTTCGCCATTTTCATAACGACGCAACGCATGCAATCCACGAAAGCGATCTGACTTTGGTGTTTTTTCTTCTGGATAACGAATGGTAAATTTACGTTTAAAGAAATATTTACCTGTAACGGTCATACCCTTGAAAAGTTCTTTAAGGGTTAAACTTTTTAAATATTTTATCATTTTCATATTCGTCAATTAAGCCCCAATCCATTCCGGTTTATAAACTTTTACTACTGCGATGACCATAATCCAAGCAATGGTAATAGGAATAAATATCTTCCATCCTAAACGCATAATTTGATCGTATCGGTAACGTGGAAATGTCGCTCTAAACCACAGGTAAAGCAATAAGAAAAATCCCGTTTTCATAAAGAACCACAAGATACTGGGTTGAGCTAACCAAGAGAGACCATTGATTGATGCAATCCACGATTCAGGTCCAAATGGCGAATACCAACCGCCTAAAAACATAATGGCAGTTAAGGATGAAATCATGATCATATTGGCGTATTCGCCAAGGAAGAATAAGGCAAAAGCCGCTCCAGAATATTCCACATGGAAACCAGCAACAATCTCAGATTCACCTTCGGCCACATCAAAAGGCGCACGATTGGTTTCAGCGACACCAGAAACAAAATAGATAACAAACAGAGGCAATAGAGGCAACATGAACCAATTCAAAAAACCGCCTTGCTGCGCCTGTACAATTTCGCTTAAGTTCAGCGAGCCTGCGGCAATTAACACACCGACCAAAGCAAAACCCATAGCAATTTCATATGAGACAATTTGCGCCGCACTTCTTAAGGCTCCTAATAAAGCATATTTTGAGTTGGAAGCCCAGCCCGCAATAATGACACCATAAACACCCAACGAGGTCATCGCTAAAATATACACTAGTCCTGCATTGATGTCAGCCAAGACCAAACCATCACTAAAAGGCACAACAGCCCAAGCAGCAAAGGCCGTTGCTAAAGTAATCACGGGCGCCATTAAGAACAAAAACTTATTGGCATTGGCTGGAAAAATAATTTCTTTAAGAAGCAACTTTACAGTATCAGCAAAAGGTTGAGCCAAGCCCCAAAGCTTAAATCCAAACAAACCAACACGGTTAGGGCCCATTCGGCCTTGCATAAAACCAATAACGCGTCTTTCTGCATAAGTCAGATAAGCTACAACAATGATTAAGGGTAAAACGATGGCAACAATTTTAATAAGTGTCCATACAATCATCCATATTTGATCGATTATCATACGGTTTCTCCCACAACTAGACTTACATTTAATTTATCTGTTCTAAAGCCCAAACACTTGTTAATATTGATTGAACCAACAGGGACATTGTCATCAATATTGGCAAACAAGACCACTTGCATTAAATCGTCATCAACTTCTTGTTTGACAACAACTTGCATGGCATTTTCTATGCCTAATTTATTTGCATCAAGGCTATTCAAATTCAGGTTGTCACTACTGGCATGTACAGTATCTTGCAGAGCTTGAGAACGTCTGGTCAACATATCGACATCGTAAATGGCGGTTTCATTAAACAGTACAAAGTCTGTAATGGCATCTTCATTGATACTGACATCCAAACTTATTTGTCCTGAATTAATTTTCGAAGCTTGAACTTCTTGTGTAATTTCGTCAATTGAATCGTATTCAAAGCCTTCACAGTTTAATAAATTTGCTAAAACACGCAAGACTCGCCAACCTGGTTTAGCTTCTTCTGGTAGTTTTGATGCGGGTGTAAAACTTTGCAATTGATTAAAGTTATTGTAATACGATCCTGCAACCTCACTGGCTAAACCAATGGGCAAAAGAACATCAGCCACATCTTTCATGTTTTCATCAGCAAAACTTGCCATAACAATAACAGCTTCGGCGTCTTCCAATTCAATTTGTGCTTGGTAAGCATTGTCAAAATCGTCATTTTCGGCTTGATAAATGACAAAAGATTTTGATTTAGAATTGAGTATTTGCGCAGTATTGTTGTGTCCGCCCATGCCACAATGTTCAGCTCCTACCGCATTGGCACCAACAGCCATTTCGTAAACCTTGCCATTGGTTTGGCTGGATAGCCAAGCCACCAAGGCCTTGATTAAATTAGCTTGAGGGTGCTTGTTGGAAATTTGGCCAATGACAAACAAAACATTGTTGTCTTTGTCTAGTAATTGCTTGGCAAGATTATTAAGATTTTCATCGGTGTTCTGTTTCGTAATCCATTCACCTAATTCACCTTGTGCTGGTTTTTTTGTTAAATCAGCAAGACAATGAGCTAATGAACCCAAACCTTTCACCCAATCCACCTGAGTACCGACATAATGGTGGAAAGTTTCGAAGTTAAAGTGATACTGTTTTGGATTAAAGACTGAAACTTTAGTGGCGTTTTTTAACCACGCTTGCCTGATTCTGTGTGCTAAAATCGGTTGTTCATGTCCAACATGCGAACCAACCATAACTATTTGCTGCATTTGCGCAACATCATCCAATTGAATATCCACCCGCGGTAAACGGCTTTTTTGTGAAAAATCAGTTTGGCCTAATCTGTAATCTATGTTTTCACAGCCTAAAGAACTGAACAGTTTGTGTAACAAATAATACTCTTCATTTGTTGACTGACAAGCCGCCAAGACGGCTGTATCACTGGCATCATTGGCTTGCAATTTCCTAACGGCATAATCCATAGCCGTAGGCCAATCTGTCACCGACCATTGACCGTCTTTTTTGATCATGGGTTGCGTAATACGATCCTCTGCATCTTGTCCTAAAACACCGTAACGATCACGATCTGAAATCCATGCTTCGTTTAAAGCTTCGTTATCTCTGGGGACGGTTCTTAGTATTTTGCCATGACGTGTATGGTAGTACAAGTTTGAACCAATAGCATCGTGCATGGAAACACCTTGAGCTGACATCAATTCCCAAGCCCGTGCTTTAAAACGAAAGGGTTTATTGGTTAATGCGCCCACTGGGCACAAATCAATAATATTGCCCGACATGACCGAATCAATAGAACGTCCCACTGCTGTTCCAATTTGGGTACGATCACCACGACCTATCCCACCCAATTCATCAGTTCCGGTAATTTCATCCAAAAATCGAACGCAGCGTGTACAAGTAATGCAGCGAGTCATATCTGTTGAGATAAGAGAACCAATGTCTTCATCGACTGCAACACGTTTGGAATCTACATAACGTGAAACACCTCGTCCGTAACCCATAGAAATATCTTGCAATTCACACTCACCACCTTGGTCACAAATAGGACAGTCAAGAGGATGGTTTATCAGCAAAAACTCCATGACATTGCGTTGTGCATCAATGGCTCTTTTCGATTTGGTATAAACCTTCATTCCTGGCATCACAGGTGTAGCGCAAGCAGGCAAAGGCTTTGGAACTTTTTCTACATCAACCATGCACATGCGGCAATTTGCAGCAACAGATAGTTTTTTGTGATAACAAAAACGAGGAATTGAGATGCCATTATTATCAGCCGCTTCTATCACCATCGATCCTTTAGGAACAACCATGGATTGATCATCAATCTCGATTTGCACCATGTTATCAGGCAGTGTTGTTTCTTCAGTCATTATGCAACACCCTCCACCATTGATTTTTTATGTTCAACATAATATTCAAATTCTTCCCAATATTTATCCAGCAAACCTTGTACTGGCCATGCAGCAGCTTCACCAAAGGCGCATATGGTATGCCCTTCAATTTGATTGGCGGCTGTTCTTAACATTTTAATATCTTCAAGTGTCGCTTTGCCGTCAACAATACGTGTCAAAACACGGTACATCCAACCCGTCCCTTCTCGGCACGGCGTACATTGACCACAGGATTCCATATAATAAAAGCGTGACAAACGTTGACAGACTTTAACCATGCAGCTTGTATCATCCATAACAATGACGGCACCTGAACCTAAACCTGAACCTGCTTGTCCTATGGAATCATAATCCATCGTCAAGCTCATCATTGTTTCAGCCGGCAAGACTTTCATCGATGAGCCTCCTGGAATCACTGCTTTAAGTTTACGACCTGGTCGCATTCCACCAGCCATTTTCAACAAATCTTTAAAGGGTGTGCCTAAGGGAATCTCAAAGTTTCCTGGATTAGCCACATGACCAGAAACAGAAAAGCATTTCACACCACCATTGTTTGGTTTACCCAATTCCAAAAACCAATCAGCCCCTTTGCTCATAATTAATGGTACTGAAGAAAAGGACTCGGTATTGTTGATTGTCGTTGGCTTACCATAAATGCCAAAATTTGCAGGAAAAGGAGGTTTGAAGCGGGGTTGGCCTTTTTTGCCTTCCAAAGATTCCATCAAAGCTGTTTCTTCACCACAAATATAAGCTCCTGCTCCAATAACTCCATAGCAATCAAAATCTATACCCGAATCTTTGATGTTTTTGCCAAGCAAACCTGCTGCATAAGCATCTTTTAAGGCTTGTTCAAAAGCTTCAAAAGGTTCATGATGAAATTCACCACGTAAATAATTATAGCCCGCAGTTGCTCCCATGGCATAAGCGCCAATGGCCATGCCTTCAATTACGGCATGCGGGTTGTAACGCAGGATATCTCGATCGTGACAAGTTCCTGGTTCGGATTCATCAGAATTGCAAAGGACGTATTTTTGCCCCGGTGCATTCTTGGGCATAAACGACCATTTTAAACCTGTAGGAAACCCTGCTCCACCACGTCCCCGTAAAGCCGAAGCTTTGACCGTGTTGATGATTTCATCTTGATCGGTTTTTTCTTTTAGTATTTTTTCCCATGCTTGATAGCCACCGCGCTCCAAATAGTTTTGCAGGCTTGGGTCTTTGCTGGGATTGAGACTGACATTCACTGTTTCGCTACTCATTCACCTTTCTCCTTGAGTTCTGCTAACAATTTGTCGATTTCTTGCTCTGTTAGTTTTTCATGGTAATGACCATCAATCAACATCACAGGAGCTCCAACACAGGCTGCGACACATTCTTCTTCTTTGACTAGCATGATTTTGCCATCTGCTGTGGTCTCGCCCAATTTAATTCCTAGATTCTTTTCTGCTTGAGCCACTACTTTATCGGCTCCATTTAACATGCAGGAAATATTGGTACAAATTGAAACTTTGTGCTTGCCACAGGGTTTGGTAAAAAACATGCTGTAAAAACTAGCGGCTTCAAACACCCAAATAGCTGGAATTTCGAGATACTGAGCCACAGCTGTCATAATGTCTTTGCTTAACCAGCCGCCATTTTGTTCTTGAGCGGCATGCAACGCACCGATGACTGCTGAACGCCTTTGATCAATAGGATATTTTTTTAACCATTCATCAATATGTTTTGTGGTCTCTGAACTCAATAGTTCTTGAGCCAGTGACTTGTCATTTTCTTGTGGATTTACTTGATACATTATCTATCAATCTCCCCGAATACAATATCCATTGTACCGATCACCGATACAACATCTGCTAACATTGACCCTTTAACCATTTCATTCATGGCTGATATATGGGCAAAACCAGGTGCGCGAACTTTCATTCTAAAAGGCTTATTAGAATCATCGGCAACCAAATAGACACCAAACTCTCCTTTTGGTGCTTCAACCGCGGCATACGCTTCGCCTTTAGGGACGGTATAACCTTCGGTAAATAATTTAAAATGGTGAATTAGGGATTCCATATCATTTTTCATCGCATCTCGTGTAGGCGGTGTGACTTTGTAATCATCCAGCATCACAGGACCTGGATTTTCCTTTAACCACTTAACACATTGACGTATGATCTTGTTTGATTGAACCATTTCTTCCATTCGAACCAAGTATCTATCGTAGCTATCACCATTAACACCTACAGGAATATCAAAGTCCAATTGATCATATGCAGCGTAACTTTGCTTCTTACGCAAATCCCATTCGACTCCAGAACCTCGCAACATCGGCCCTGTAAAGCCCAGTTGTAGGGCGCGTTCTGGTGAAACCACACCTATGCCTACAGTTCTTTGTTTCCAAATACGGTTGTCGGTCAGCAAAGTACGGTATTCCGCTATTTTTTCAGGAAAATAATCCGTAAAATGTTCAATAAAATCCAACAAAGAGCCTTCTCTCCAAGAGTTGACTTCTTTTAATGCTTTGCCTTTGGTCCACTTGCTTTCGGCATGTTTTGGCATGTAATCAGGCAAGTCCCGATAAACACCACCCGGACGATAATAAGTTGCGTGCATTCGAGCACCAGAAACCGCTTCGTAACAATCCATTAAATATTCTCTTTCTCTAAAAGCATAAAGAAAAAGAGTCATCGCCCCTAAGTCCAATCCGTGAGTTCCTATCCACATCAAGTGATTGAGTATTCTAGTAATTTCATCAAACATGGTGCGAATATATTGTGCTCTGATTGGAGCTTCAATATTCAGTAGTTTTTCTATTGATTTCACGTAGCCATGCTCGTTACACATCATAGAAACATAATCCAAACGATCCATATAACCAATGGAATGATTGAAGGGTTTGGATTCTGCTAATTTTTCTGTGCCTCGATGTAATAAACCAACATGAGGATCTGCATGAACGATAACTTCACCATCCATTTCTAATATTAAGCGCAACACACCATGAGCGGCGGGATGTTGAGGGCCAAAGTTAATGGTATAATTTTTGATTTCAGACATTAACCTTCCTCCTCGAGTTCTTCTTGATTTTCTGCATATCTAGCGTCTTTTCGGATGGTTTTTGGTATTGTCACACGGGGTTCTATCGAAACAGGTTCGTAAATGACACGACCTTGTTCTTCATCGTATCGCACCTCAACATTTCCTATAAGAGGAAAATCTTTTCTAAAGGGATGACCGATAAAACCATAGTCGGTTAATATTCGACGTAAATCGGGATGACCGACAAAAATAATGCCGAACAAATCAAAGGCCTCACGTTCAAACCAATTGGCAACTGACCAAATTTTGATTAATGATGGAACAGCTAACACACCCGTATCAGGGGCGAAACACTTCAATCTTAAGCGCATATTGTGTTCTAAGGAAAGCAGATGAACAACAACAGCAAAACGTTTTTCCATTAGCTCTGTTTCACGTTCTTCCCACGAAAAACGACCCGGGCCCTTTTGTTTAATTCCGCGACTGAATCCTGTGCTTGACACGCCATCTGTTTGCCATTCACCTTCACCAAAAGTAAGGTAATCAATGCCACACAAATCAATCAATTGAGAAAACAGAAATTGCGAATCATCGCGCAGTTGAAGACACACTTGCTGCCAATTTTTGGGAGAAACTTCAAGAGTAATCTCTCCATGTTGACTGACAATATTAGAGATTAAATCGCCAAAGTGTGATTTTAATTGTTTTTCTAAACTAGTATTCATATTATTTATCTAGCTATTGTATTGGTTCTTTTTATTTTTTTCTGCAGCTGTAACAAACCATAAATCAACGCTTCTGCAGTCGGAGGACAACCTGGAACATAGACATCAACAGGGACAACTCGATCACAACCGCGAACTACAGCATAAGAATAATGATAATATCCTCCGCCATTAGCACACGATCCCATTGATACAACATATTTAGGATCGGCCATTTGATCGTAAACTTTACGCAAAGCTGGCGCCATTTTATTGACCAATGTTCCTGCGACTATCATGACATCTGATTGTCTTGGAGAGGGTCTAAAAATAATCCCAAAACGATCCAAATCGTATCGAGCACCACCTGCTTGCATCATTTCTACCGCACAACAAGCCAAACCAAAAGTCATCGGCCACATAGAACCTGTTCTAGCCCAGCCGATAACATCATCCAGTCTAGCCGTAAAAAAACCTTTGTTATCAAAGCCCTGTTCAGAATAAGGATGAGTAATTGGGTCAACTATGCCTGTCTCTAGCGGAGTAAAATCCACAGAAGTATTTTTTGTTACTCCCATTCTAGTGCTCCTTTTTTCCATTCATAGATAAAACCAATTACAAGAATAAACAAGAATAAAAACATAGTCACCAACCCAAAGCCGCCTAATTTATCCAAGATAACAGCCCAAGGAAACATGAAAGCAATTTCAAGATCAAAAATGATAAATAAAATAGCGACCAAGTAAAAGCGCACATCAAACTTCATATGTGCATCGTCAAAAGCTTCAAAACCACATTCGTAGGCTGAAGATTTTTCTTTGTTTGAATTTCGAGGACCTAGAATAAAGCCCACTGACAATAACACTAAAGCAAGGCCTATTGCCACGCCAATAAACATTAATACTGGAAAATATTCAGCCAGCATAAAACACCCCTTTATACAGTTTAAACACCTTCTTCTTTAAGGTGCATTATAAAACACAGCTCAGAAAAAACTCCTGGAACTATCGAAACTACTTTTTATACACTTATTTGTTTTTATTCTTTTTCGTTCAATAAAAAAATGGTGCCGACGGCCGGAGTCGAACCGGCACAGCTGAAAGCCACTACCCCCTCAAGGTAGCGTGTCTACCAGTTCCACCACGTCGGCATTCTAACATTATCATCAATTGATTAATTGATATGAATCAATTATTAGTCGAATCCTTAACTGTTTCTTTTACTTTTTCTACAGCTTCAGTTTTCACTTCTTGCAGTGTTGACTCTGTATTCTCTTTAACTTTTTCAACTTCACCATCGACAAGGCTTTCAATAACATCGGTGGCAGAAGTTTCTGAAGCTCCCTGTTCTGCCTCAGTACCAACTGTTTCTTCAATCACTGTCTTTTCGTCTATGGCAGGAATATCGCTCTCAGGAGTTGCATCACCCGCTGCAGGTGTAATGGAAGGCACATCAGAATTTGATGTATCCAGAGTCCCCATAACGCCCAAATCAACTTCTCCAGTATCCGCTACTGCAAATTCTTTATTGGCTTCAACCGCCATAAACATACTGATTGCAAAGAACAAAAAAGCAAGAGTCATGGTTGTTTTTGTTAAAAAATTCCCTGAACCCTTGGCTCCAAACACTGTAGAAGAAGCCCCAGAACCAAAAGCTGATCCTGCTGTAGCGCCGGCTCCTTTTTGAACCAGAATAAATGCTATCATAGCAACGACAACGAGGACGAACAAAATTAATAATAAATTAACTGACATGTTTTTTTAAACTCTCTTTAATGGATAATTCTTTTTAAGACACACTATCCGCTTGTTGACAAATAGCAAGGAAATCTTCGCTGGTTAATGAGGCTCCACCTATTAAACCACCATCGATATCTTGCATAGAAAAAATTTCTTTGGCATTACTGCCTTTTACGCTGCCACCGTATAGGATTGGCACAAGGGGCGCTATTGTATCACTTTTCAACGACAAAAGAGAACGAATAAATGCATGAACCGACTGCGCTTGATCTGAACTGGCGGTTTTCCCCGTACCTATCGCCCAGACAGGCTCATACGCAATCACAGCATTTTCAAAAGCTTCAATTCCAAGCAAGTCTATGACCGCGTTAATTTGTTCAGAAACAACTTGTTCCGTTATGCCTGACTCTCTTTGCTCCAAGGTTTCTCCACAACACAAAACAGGCTTCAAACCTGATTTTATTGCTGCTTGAAACTTTTTAGCGATATCCTCGTTGCTCTCATTATAATAGCTTCGACGTTCAGAATGGCCTACCAGCACCATTTGGCAAGAAAATTCTTTGAGCATTGAACCAGAGATTTCCCCAGTATAGGCACCAGCTTCATGTTCGCTCAAAGTTTGAGCTCCGTACATGATCTCTTTTCCAGCAATTTCGGCTGCTAGAGGGATATAGATAGAAGGGGGGAAGATCGCTACATCAAAAGCCTTATTAGCTGGCAAACCCTCTATAATTTGTGAAATTAATTCACGCGTCATAGCTAACGAACCGTTAAGTTTCCAATTCCCAGCAACCAGTAATTTTCTTGACATTTCACCACACCTCTAATTTAGCGAGCGGATTATAATACAATCCTTTGCCTTATACGATAAACATGCCCATCTTTTTATTAAAAAACGGCAATTATTCAACACTTTTTATTGCACCGTGCTTGCGGGCGAATCTTGCTCTTGTTGAAACTCACTAAAAAGCAACATCGTCCCTGCTTTCACGTATTCTGATAATTCAATAAAATCAGCTTCTTCGCCCTGAGTTCCTTCTGATTCGGTATCTACTTTAGAGATTCTTTCCAAGTCCACGATAAACTCACGTACATCTTGATGCATATTTTCATCCGACTTTAAACCTGCAAAAGCCATACCCGTTAGGAATGTTGAACACCATGTTGAGAGCGCCTCAAGCCGATAAGATAAATCCTCTTCATCAGCTGGCAAAAGTATATTGAAAGTATAATTATCAGCATTTAACTTGTCTTTAGCGTATTCAAACATAGCCGAAAGTACAGGCACTAATTTCTGCTGATTTGCACTCTCAAAACAATAATCGTCCAAAATTATCTTAATCCATTCATTGGCCTCCATACCGTTATTCATCACAATCATACCGCTGGCATGACCATGCAATTCCGAAGGAGAAGCAATAACATTATTAGAAGCCAGATGTTGCGCAAAAGGTTTGTAAGGTATCATATCGAAGATTAATTGTATAAAAAAGCTTATTTTCCCTGATTTTTCATCATCTTGAAAGGAAAATCTCATAAGTTAGTTGACCTTTTTGCTTTAGGCAATTATTATTTGCCTCATGGATACCAATAGCACAACTTATTTAGAAGAAATTTCTTCGCTTGAAAAAACCATTGCAGCAGCCATTGAGTTGATACAACGCTATGAAAATGAAAATAGTGCACTGAAAACTAAAATGGAATCCCTGTTAAATGATAAATCCATGCTATTGCAAAAAAACGACCAAGCCAAAAATCGTCTCGAATCCATGATTACGCGACTCAAAGCACTAGAGCAACAATCCGCATGAATAAAAAATCCATAACTGTTCGCATACTCGATCGTGAATACCAATTTGCCGCCACTGATCAAGAAAGAACTTCTTTGATTGCTGCTGCCGATCAACTCGATTCAACCATGCGTTCTATCAAAGGCAATAACACCACTCTTGCCGCTGAAAAAGTAGCCATTATGGCCGCATTAAACATAAGCCACGAACTCATGCAATTGAAACAAGCCAAAGACAAAATCAAACAACTCACCAGCACTTTAGAAAAAGCGATAAATCCATAATTAGTGCTTGTCCAGAACCCTGAAAAAGCCTATAATTCATCCATGATGTAAACTGCCTTGTGCGATAGTGCTTTTGCATATCCCTTGGTCCTTAATTTTTATTTTTAGGGTAACATAACCAATAACTGTGTGCAGGCCTGTCACTGAACAGAAAGCCTAATGTGTTGGGAGCTACCCGCCTTGAACCTTTGGTTCCAAGGCCGCATACTGCATAACGGCTCGTGTGGTTTACATCGCATTATCCTAAAGAACAGACAAAACTGTGTCTAACAAAAACCATATCAGAAAACTCCAACTTGCAAAAAGAAACCAACTGACATCGAAACAGGTTTCAGAATTCAGCAAACAACTAGTTAAACTACTGATCAGTCATTCTCTTGTTCATTCACACCAGTCCATCGCGTTTTACCTTGCTGTTAATAATGAAGTGGATTTAAGCGACTTACTGCAATTTTCTGCTAAAAAATTCCTTCTGCCTTGCATTCAAACCGACCACACAATGGTTTTTAAACAAATTTCAATGGGTGATAAACTTATAAAAAACCAGTTTGGAATACCAGAACCTTCTCCTTCACTAGCTGAATTTACACAACATATTGACCTGTGCTTAATGCCTTTGGTGGCATTTAATCGCCAAGGGCACCGAATTGGCATGGGCGGTGGCTATTATGATCGCTACTTCGCAGATAACCGTTTGCGGCAAAAGCCAACAATATTAGCTGGAATTGCCTATGACTTTCAAGAAAGTGATACAATCAAAAACGATCCTTGGGACATTCCATTGGATGTTATATTTACCAACAAAGAAGTGATACTACCATGAGCATACAAAATGAATTGAAGCACCAAGTTGCCTTAGCCGCATTAAACTATTTTGATGATTACGACATGGTTGTCGGAATCGGTACTGGATCTACTGTTAACTGTCTTATCGAGGTTTTGTCCCAGGTTAAAAACCGCATTGAAGCTTGCGTCTCAAGCTCAGTAGAAACCAGCAAAAGATTAAAACAACACGGCTTTAGAGTTAGAGAGTTAAATCAAACAGGCCCTTTGTCCCTGTATATTGATGGAGCCGATGAATGTGACGCCCACAATCGCCTTATAAAAGGGGGTGGCGGCGCTTTAACTCGCGAAAAAATAATAGCCGCAGCCAGCGATCGTTTTATTTGTATCGTTGATGAAAGCAAAATAGTGAAAATACTCGGCAACTTTCCTCTGCCTGTTGAAGTCATTCCCATGGCACAATCTCATGTCGGACGAGCTCTTGCCAAACTTGGGGGGCAACCAGAACTCCGACAAAATTTTACCACGGACAATGGCAATATAATCATCGATGTTCACAATTTAAAAATAAGCAACCCTCTCCAACTAGAAAGTGACATTAACAATATTGCTGGAGTCGTTTGCAACGGCATTTTCGCCCATCAGAAAGCTCACACCACTCTTATCGCCAATAAAGCAGGCGTGATAACTCAGGATTAACCAAAAAATATTCATTAAAATCAGTGATTTGCCCATTGAAATTAAAGAAGTGTGATGGCTTTAACATTTTCTTAACGAATTTAACATTAAACTGCCTTTAAATATTAATTGGTGACCTATGCAAACGATACAAGGAACTTTGAAAAGCCTCAAGATTATATCTGACAAATCTACGAACAAAAATAAAAAACTGGTTTTTTCAATAGATAACAATATCATTGAATTCAATACAAACAAAGCGATTCATCCCAAAGATGGCGATGAAATTATTGTTGCTGGCCTGCAAGAAGAAAACAATGTTTTTACTGCTTATTCGTATAAAAATCTTTCATAGTACCCTAATCCAGTTTTCTGTAATAGATTTTCTATTCTGGGATAAGCTTCCTAGAGTGCTAATTCAATTAGCTGCTCAAATGCATTGAGGCTTGGTTTAGTCGCCAACTCACTTGTTTAACTTGAATAAATGAGTATTCTTTCTTCAATAACGGGAGTCCATGTTTAACGTTTTGTGTTGGCTTATTTTGAAACAGTAAAAAACTCGGTGAGTGTCTTGGCTACGAAAATAAAAGTGTTTTATAGGGTTATGTTGAAGATCGAGGATCTCAGACAGCTTTACGGTTTCAAAATAAGCCAACACAAAACTGTACCGAGGTTAATTGAACTAATATGATGCACTATGGCAAAATTCCTACAAAGAAAAGGAATTTTGCCATGGTTTTCAGCAACAAAATTTTGTACCATAAGTGATTTTAGTGGAGCAAACATGACAACAGCAAGGAGCCAACTTATTTCAATTGATGATACACCGTATTATCACGTCATCACCCGTTGTGTAAGACGAGCATTTTTAGCAGGCTATGACAAACCAACAAAAACCTCTTTTGAACACCGACGACAATGGATTGTTAATAGAATGCTTGAATTGTCTGATATTTTTTCTATCGGCATTTGCTCATACTCCGTCATGAGCAATCATTACCATATTGTCCTCAAAGTTTCTAACAACAAACTTTGGTCAGTCACACAAACACTCAAAACATGGAACAGACTCTATAATTTGCCCTATCTTTGTGAAAAATTTCTTAAAAATGAAATCACAAACAAAGCCGAATTAAGACAAGTCAAAATCATGGCTAAAATATACAGAAAAAGGCTCATGAACATATCATGGTTCATGAAGTGCCTGAATGAATACATAGCAGTCAAAGCCAATGCCGAAGACAACTGCAAAGGCCATTTCTGGGAAGCAAGATTCAAATCCCAAGCACTACTCGATGAAAAAGCCTTGCTCACTTGCATGGCCTATGTTGACCTGAATCCAATAAGAGCAGCCATGGCACAAACCCCAGAAACTTCAGATTACACCTCAATCCAAGAAAGAATCAAAGACAAAAAGACCAAGCTACTGCCATTTAATGAAAAAAATATTCCTTACTATCTTTCTGACTACATTGCTTTAGTGGATTATACTGGCAAATGTGTCCATCCCAACAAAAAAGGTTATATCGAAAATAATATTCCCGACATTCTAGATCGTTTAGAAATTCATCCAGGTACTTGGCTAGAAGAGATGAAGCAATACTATTAGGCGACAATTAACATGGCCGCTTTGGCGACAACTAACTTGACCGGTTGGAAGTAAACCGAGCTAAGATGAAATTATTCACACAGGAGAATAATTTTGTCTGGCAAACACATTACTTTACAA
>Ga0316206_1000408_pt1 | contig 61445 bp, 64 predicted proteins | sample 6monthpyrite_MG_FD_204942 | JGI IMG/M metagenome (GOLD analysis project Ga0316206, IMG submission 204942) | Microbial mat bacterial communities from mineral coupon in-situ incubated in ocean water Damariscotta River, Maine, United States -... | ecosystem: Environmental > Aquatic > Marine >...
AAGTTTTATAATGTACATGAAGACGATAAGGTAGAACTCATTGACGGACTGATGGCTGAGAATGAACTGGAGTCATGTATCATCTTTTGTAACATGAAGCTTACCTGTGATGAAGTGGCCAGAGAGCTGCATTATCGCGGTTATGATGTTGCTTCTTTACACGCAGACTTACAGCAGAAAGAACGCAACGAGATCTTGACGATGTTTTCAAACCACAGCTACAATGTTTTAGTGGCTACCGATGTTGCCTCACGCGGACTTGATATCAAAGACCTTCCGGCTGTCTTCAATTATGATATATCACATCAAGCAGAGATCCATGTTCATCGCATCGGAAGAACAGGAAGAATGGGAAAAGGCGGCTTGGCCTATACCTTTGTCACAGCCAAACAAGATAAGTTTGTCAAAGCCATTGAAGAATACAGCGAACAAAAGTTCGAAGTCCAAACACCACCTGAAGTAAACGCTAATAAAAAGTTTACACGCACTGCACCGATGAAAACACTCAAGATCCTCGCCGGAAAAAAAGACAAACTTCGTCCGGGAGACTTTGTAGGTGCACTGGCGGGAGAGTTAGGCTTTAAGGCAGACAGCATAGGCGAGATAACCGTACTTGACCGCTTATCGTATATTGCTGTAAAAAAAGAGCTTATGGATCAGATCAACTTAAAAGATGATAGACTCAGAGTCAAGAAGAAAAATTACCGATACATCAAGTTATAGACCATCAGACTTTTTACCGACGGAAGCGTTAACCCTCAACTCAAGGTAGGCTACGGAGCCTATCTCTTTATCCCTAATAACTCTTTTGATATACAAGAACCTGTTAAACTCAAAAGGTTTGAGCAGACCTCATCCACAAAACTCGAGCTCCAAACACTTTTGTGGGCCATTCAAGAGATCCGTACAAATGGTACAAAGCTTACCGTCTATACAGACTGTCAAAATATTCTCAGCCTACACGACAGACGAGAAAAATTTGAAAAGAACAACTACCGCACAGGTAAAAAAATATTGATTGCCAACCATGAACTTTATAAAGAATTTTTTCATATCACCGATAGCCTGGACTGTACCTTCGTGAAGGTTAAAGGACATAAACTCTCGTGTGAAAAAGATGAGATTGATACTATTTTCACCCTTGTGGACAAGGCTTCACGAAATGCCCTGAGAGAAGAGAGTATGAAACCTTTCTCTTTACGCTAAAATTGCATCAACAAAGGGTCATCATGCATTTTCATCGTGTTCATATCGAAGTCACCAATATTTGTGGACTTGCCTGTAGTTTTTGTCCCCCTAAACTCCAACCTTCCAAAACTATGCCTCTTGATTTTTTTGAAAAAGTTCTTACCCAGCTACAGGGTTATACCAAGGAACTGGCCTTTCATGTGATGGGTGATCCGCTTACCCTTTCCAATCTTGATGCGTATCTGAACATCACGCAAAAAAAAGGTTTTGAAGTGACACTGACTACAAGCGGATATTATCTTAAAAAGACCTCTTTTAAGACCCTCTTTCATCCCGCTGTACGTCAAATAAATATCTCTTTAAATGCATACAACAAGAACAGCCTAAACCTGACCTTTGAGGATTATATGGATTCGGTTCTTGCCCTGTGTACCGAGAAACTTTCACATCATCCCAAACCCTTTATCAATCTTCGCCTGTGGAACTTTGATGAAGCCTGTTCTGAGACCGACTTCAACACTCAGCTTTTTGAGCACCTTGAAAAAGCCTTTGATATCAAACTCGACTTGGCAAAGCTTTATAAAGAACGGCCCAAATCGCTTAGACTTGCCTCAAAGATCCTTTTGCATTTTGATTCTTACTTTGAGTGGCCTTCGTTACACTCCACCCATGATTCACAAGGAACCTGCTACGGCCTTAAATCACACATAGGCATACTGGCTGACGGAACCGTTGTTCCTTGCTGTTTAGACGGAGATGGCGTCATCAATCTAGGAAACCTCAATGAGACAGCGCTTAAAGATGTTTTGCAATCCAAACGTGCCACACATATACGTAAGGGTTTTGAGGAAGGTCAGGCAGTCGAAGAACTTTGTAAAAAATGCTCTTACAAGGATCGTTTTAAAGACACGGCGTCACAAGAAATCTAGATATGCTATAGTAAGTCCATGAAAAAGCAGACCTTATGGATAGAATTAATTCTTATTTTTGTTTTTCCCCCTCTTTTCTTCGTCTTTGATGCACTCCCCTCTTCTTTTCTTATGCCTGTGTTATGGCTACTTACCTTGTACGCTTTTTTACATCTAAGGAGTACAACAACTAAATTACTCAGTCGTGATTTTAAAAAAGAAGATCTTTCTTTTGTACTCAAACGCTTTGTATTAATGGCAGCCGTAATGATCTTCTTTGTCTTACGCTATACCCCGGAACTTTTTTTGATACTGCCCAAGACGCAGACACTATTTTGGTTAAGCCTTATGTTTATCTACCCTGTTCTCTCTGCCTACTTGCAAGAGGTACTCTTTAGAACCTTCTTTTTCAAACGCTATAAGAGACTCTTGGGGAAAAACTCTTTAAACCTTATCGTTTTCAATGCCCTGCTCTTTTCGTATATGCATATCGTTTTTCTTAACCCTATCGCTATTGGCTTCACCTTTATCGGCGGCCTTTTATTTGCGCACACCTACTTAAAGACAAGGTCAACGCTGCTTGTCTCTATTGAACACGCCCTTTACGGAAATACACTTTACACCATAGGACTGGGGTATTATTTTTATCATGGCAACATAAGCATCTGAACCTTTAGTTCTTATGTCCCTGATAGCGCATGATAAAAATAAACAGACTGAGCGAAACAATCATGATTCCCACCCCTGCTATTAGATAAAAAGCATGTATCATCTGGGAATAATCACTCAAGGATATCTTAAAGACCACCATCAGTGCTTCGATAGAAAGGGCAATGATAATAGACGTCAAAAAACGAGCAAGAAGACGGTTTTCCAAGTTGTTCTTACGGCTTAAGCTCTTATAAAAGACCTCATGTTCCAAGACTGTCTTAGCCAGATCAAAGATAGCCAGACCTAAGGTGAGCGCGATGATAGAGCGAAAGAGTCCGGAGAGAAGATCTTCTGCATCATTAGCCAATAAAGCCCAGACAATATACACGGCATACATTATCAAGGTCACCGAAAAGGTTGCCAATAAGAATCCGAAAAGCCCATAAAAATAACGAGTGAAATCACTAAAACGCTCATGCCCTTCTATAAGAGAAAGTTCCTTCAAGAGTGTATACAGCTCAAAGTCATAAACGATATACTCGTCTTCAAGCCGAATAGTTACTGTTATGTACGGTGTTCCGCTCCGTGAATGCATATAGGAATTGGAGATGTAGATATTATCTTCTCTAAACTGAACACGTTCAAGAAGGTGCGACTTATCCACACCCAAAGTACTGTTGTCTTCTCCGTCCTCCGTATACAAAGGCGTAGACTGCTTGTATTTGTTGTTGATCTTGTAGCTTGCCTTGAGTGCAGGAAAAAGTTCAAAAAGGGATTCCTTTTTCATCATATCGTACTGGGAAAAGTCTATGCTTTCCATCATAGATGTTAAAGAGTTTTCTATAAAAGCACGTTGCTTTTTGTATATAATAATAGTCTCTTTCATACGCTACCTCGATTCAAACATCATCAGGGTATTGGAGTGAACACCCCTCTATATTTCAAGCAAGAAAGTCTTTAACTATAGCACCAAGAAACAAAAAGACAGGTGTAAAAATAGGATTAAGTTAGAATTATAATCAATACAAGGAAATGGTATATTTTCATCAAGAGAAAATATACGTATGCGAGGGAGCCGGTACTTAACGTAGGACCTTGCCTCTAGTGGGAAGTTAAAACTTCCAAATAGCATTGGCACCAATGACAACTACATTAGGCTGATATGATCCGTAAAGGTTTCCTTGTCCCAGTGGTACACCACCTGTTTTGTTGACATAAAACTCTGGACTGTATTGATACTCTGCCGATACACCCCATTCAAAGTTTTCACTGCTGATATTTTGAATACCTGTTCCAACTTTCCATCCCGCGTTAGCAGGAAGTACAGGAGAGGCATAATTAGTGTCTTGAAATCCAGAATCAAAAGAGGCTCCGAAGTTTAGGACCCATGGCGTGTCAAGACGGTATTGTGCACCCAATGCAGCATGATACGTGTCTTTTAGCTTTGCATTAACAGTCCCGGAGATATTATTAAGATTTACCTCAACATAGCCAAACTCAGACCAGTCTTGCCAGCCTAGACTCCCCAATAACGCCCATTTTTCATCAAGCTGATAAAACGCACTCAAGTCTACGGTTTGAGGAACGGTAACCGTCATATCAATTTTTCGTGTGTTCAACAGTGCTGTTATTTCAGCTGAGCTCAAGCCTGAAAAATCAGCATCAGCATTAAAATCAAGTCTAACCGGTGACGTATAAGTAAGTCCTATGCGCGTAGCACTGTCGGGCGTATACATAAAGCCCACATTGGCTCCAAAACCGACAGTAGTCTTCTCAAGTTTGAGTTGTCCGTCACCCGGGGCTGTCCTTGGAATAGCAAGCTTCAAGTCAAAAACCCCTGTCATAATATTTAAGGTGAGCCCAACGGAAAACTGATCATTGACCTTATACGCAATACTCGGTAGTGCGGAAATCCCTAAAAGCGTAGCATCTTGAACATAATAACGGCCCTGCCAGTTATTGTCATAACTTTCAGAAAGCCCAAAATTACTTGCTATACCAAAGCCAAATGTTATCTGCTCAGAAAGCTCATGTGACATAAAAAAGCTGGCTCCGGGAAATAAACCGACAGGATTGCCCCCATCATCACTTCCAAGAATGGGTGATGTCCGTGAATCGGAGCTAAAGCTCATATCCCCATACAATAATTGTGCGCCTGCTTGCACCTGTGTTCCTTTTAGGCGCGTTAACCCTGCCGGATTGGAGAGCAAGGTTGACGGGTCTTGGGCACGCGCACCATATCCGGCACTCGCAAGACCTATGTCAGCAGTTCCGACTTCCGTCATCATCAAACCACCTGCTTGAGAAGCCAGTGGAGCAATAAGTGCCGTCATTAACATTATATTTTTGAAAATTTTCATGTAACATCCCTATTATGTATTTTATATTTTCTCATTCTAACTTATTACCTATAAAAATAGATTTATTTCTAACTTTTATAAGGCCATACTTCTAAAATCAGGCCTATAAAAAGTAATCAAACTAAATTGTTATTTGTCTGGGAACAAAAAAGTCAACTGAAATCGTGCTCCCCAGCCATCAGCCCCGTTCTCAAATGATTTGGCATAATATTTAACCCCGCCTCCGGCTTGTATGACATGCTTGCCTATTTTAAACATTTGATAAACATCTAAATTTATTGGTGTTGACCATCGCGACCCTGAGGAAGTATTAAAGTTATAACTTGATTCTGTATTGACCGTTATCGTGGTATACGTGGAGGTTATATAGGCAAGAAAAGGCTGTATATATAGATTGCTCACATAGGTACGATCGCTATCTCCCGCAAAAGAAGAAAGGTAGTTACTGAGTATTCCATACGTCCATGGACCCTCTTGCTTAAGCGCAACACCGGTAGGTCCGGCGCTCCATTTTCCACTTCCTAGCGTTTTATCTGACGCACTGTCCGCAACAACAACAGCACCTACACCCCACATCCATCCATCAAAAAGCTTTTTTGGAGAGACAAATGTTTGCTGCTGAATGTCGCCGAGTCCCGATTCGTTGCTTCCTTGAATAGGAATATTAGTCTGTTTGACAACAGGGATAATGGTACGAGAAATCACTAACCAATCATCATTTAAAGAGATAGGGATAACGGGCTGCACATTAGTAAGCCACTGGTCCCCACTCTCTTTTGGATTAAAGTTGTTATTGTAATTAACCTGTATAGGCAAACTTATAAGGTTTGCAATAGGATTAGCAAGTTTTTTTGCCAACTCAGCCGTATTATCGGCTTGTACTGCTGATGATAACAATAAGACAGCACTTACAAGTACCTTCACGTAAACATTGTTTTTTTTCATAGTAGTTTTCCTTATTATCTTTTAATATCCAGTGCCAGCATGCTCAATGACAATAGCTACCCTGGTAAATGAATCATTCACTCAGGCCTTGTGTGTTTTTCCGTACAAACGGGCTAAAGGTCCTGCACTCAAACCATGCAAAATGACACTTAAAAGTATGGTTAAGGCAATGACGGAGTAGATAGTTTCATGATCTTTAATAGGACCTATCTTATGCACAACTATCATGACGTACAAGATTGAAGCGATCCCTCTGGGCCCAAACCATCCGATAAATAACATCGTACGCATATCCAGTTTAGAACCGATCAGACTTATGGCTACAGGAAGCATTCTCAAAACCGTTAAACTCAGCCCCGCATAGATCCAGATTTTCAGATCCCAAAAAGCGATTGTTGCGGGGATAAAGACAATGCCAAAGACTAAGAAACTAATCAGAATCAATACATCGCCTTCACTTTCTGCAAAGTCTTCAATATGCCCCTTTAATTCTTTGTTGTAATTGCCAATAAGCAAACCGGAAAAGAAGGCCGCTATGTATCCATTTCCACCAAAATACTCCGCTATATAATACGACAACAAAGCCAAGGCCACAGGAATAAGATTTTTATAACTTGTTTCCATCCAATCTTTTCCGATAGCCACCGTAGAGAGCTTGGCATTTAGATACCCCACAAGACTGCCAATAAGAGCACCCAATGCTACTTGCTTAGCGATGTACGCAAGCCACTGATTGTCGTGTGTATGCGTTTCTCCGTTAACAATCATTATAACAACCGTTATGAGGACAGGAAAGACAATGCCATCATTAAGTCCGCTTTCAATATTAATACTTGAGCGAATCTTTTCAGGAACATTTATGTCGGTAACGACTGCTTTTCCAAGCGCCGCATCAGTAGGTGCTAAAATCAGCGCCATCATCACTAAATACGTAATTATTTCTTCTGGAAACATGAGGTTGGCGACGAAGCTAGAAAAAACAATAGTAATTGGCAAGCCGATAAAAAGTAGCCGCATTGGAATTGTCCATTCCAGGCGTAAATTCTTAAACTCTATAGCAGAAGCATCACTGAACAAGACAATTATTAAGGTCACCTCTGCAACAATCTGAACAATTTCGGCATCAAGATGCAGCTGTTCCGTCCCAATACCCAAGGGAGAGAGAAAGACGCCAATGGCCGTAAATACCATGGGACCTGAAATATTGAAACGCTCCAAAAGTTTTGAGAAATAGCCATATCCCAATACTACAAGAACAATAATCAAGATAGTCATATTCTCACTCATGAAACTTAACTCCAGTAGTTTTGTTAAATTTTCACAAAACTTTTTCTATACGCTATATACGCCCTGAAATCACAGGGCATAAAATATAAAGACTGTTATTTTGAAGGGGCAACAAGGATACCCGGTGGGTTCCATGTACCTGAGCCGATTGGAAAAACAGAAGGCACTTGTGTTTTTGGCCAATACATACGCATAACAAGATAAATCGGTCCATTAGGTGCCGGGAGCCAATTTGATTCTTTCTCTTTACCCGGAGAATCTTTTTGGATATAAAGCGTTAGGGAACCATCTGCATTCTTTTTCATATCCGGTAGCATTGGTGAATTAATAAGATAACGGTTAATAGGATTTTTAATCAAAAACTGTGTCTTTCCATCATACATCGTAACCGACCAAAAAGCATTAACAGGAGGCAATTCATCTGCAGCGAAGGTGAGTGTATAATCGTGTTTACTACCATCAAGCATCTCACCTGATGCATCAACACGAGTCAATGGATACGTAGCCTCAACACTATCATTACCGTAGATACCACCTAGCGCACCCGCCGCACGTTTAAGCCAATCTCCCTTATAAAAATTTGCATCTCCAAAGAGATCACTAATCCCCCATTCATTTACTTTTTTTAGTCCTGAGGACAGATATGCTTTGACTTTATCATCACCGTCTTTCATACCAAGTAAGACAACAGCCTTATGCTCCAGTGACAGATCTTTAAACTCAAATTTCTTTCCTGCACCTATACCGATAGTGGCAAGCTTAGCACGAATCTCTTTGTTCTCAGAAGTTATTGGTATAAACTCAAGAGCAGCATCAAGGTAAGTGTAAAAGTTTTTCTTGATCCCTGGTGTTGTGGCCGGTACAAAGTCTATCTTAGCTGCAGCACTTGGTGCTGGCTGTTTTAAAAATTCCGACAAGCCTTGTGTCTTATAGCCTGCTTGGACTTTCATAACATTTTTAATATCATCTTGGTTGAACAGTTGCGTACGGAAAATAGCAATACTAAAAGGTGTCGAAGAACGGAAGACTTTTTTGATTCCTGCAGGAGTCTTTCCTTTCCAGTCAGGACCAACGACAAGGTAGCTACCCGCTTGTGTTCCTGTTGTGCGGCTGCCCATATAACCGTAGTTATACGTGTTACCATCGGTTAATTGCACTGAATAATAACGCTCTTTTTCAACTGCTGGAACCGTAATGACCATAGGCTCGGCACGCAAGTCTAACCACAACAATGAATACGGGGTATCACTGTTAGGAGTAACAACGGCCGTATCTTTATAGGTGAAGACTTTGGGATCATTATAGATAGTATTAAAAGGAGCCTTAAACTGTCCAGAGTTTTTATTTACACTAAACTCATTCATTACCGCATAATTCATAACAATCGGTAAGCCATAAATGAAGCCTTCTTCGGCGATAGACTTTGTCGCTTCAAGACCAGGGGCCTCAATACCGGATTTTGCATCAGCTTTTTCAGCAAGTGCAATAGGGTCATTTTTATTAGAACACCCTGTAAAACCTAATGCGAGGGCAAGCATAAACGATCCACCCAAATATATAATTTTTTGTTTCATCTTAACTCCATAATCATGTTTATTTGACAAATTCTAGTCTTTTAGACCTTAAGAACACCTCATTATAATTATAATAAATTACAACAATATAACAGGATTTTCATTGAGATATCTTAGGAACAAACCTTCTGAAAGCGTCTGCCTTATCTTGATACTTTTTAGCCTTATCATCTTGGCCGATTCGTTGGTAATAATAGCTCAGTCCATATAGCGTCTGAATATCACCGGTATGTTTTTGTAGGGAATTTTCAAGAATATTTATAGCCGCATTGATATCTTTTTCAGCTAAGGCTACCGCGTAAGCGTACTGGAACTGGGCATTGTCTTTCTCCAGATTAGCGGCTCGTTTTAAAGATGCTAATGCCTTGGTATTTTCATTATGGCGAACCTGCCATAATCCAAGCACATAATAAAAACTTGCCTGCTGATCATCACGTTTTAGTGCTTCTTGCAAAAGAGTAAACGCTTCCTCTTCCCTAGCATCTGCTTGTAAAAAGTAAACATAATTAACCATGGCAGGAACATAGCTTGGCTGAATACGCAAGGCCTCTTTAAATGCCTCTTCTGCTTTTTTTGCTTCACCCATATTGGCATACAGACTTCCCAGTGCCGTTTGCGATTCGGCACGATCAGCATTAAACAGCAATGTTTGCTTGTATTCATTGATTCCGTTTTGAAGTTTAGTCTTAGTCTGCGCATCAAATCCATTCATGTCAGCACTGCTGAGTTGCCGAGCCGCTTCAATACGCACCACTTTACTTTTGTCATCGAGCATTTTAAATGTTTGTTCAAAACGTAGTTCAGGCGGAAAGGCTTCAAATGCCTTTAAAGAACTCAAACGAATATCGCTGTCACTGTTTGCCAGCATTTGAAGCGTCGTGGTATAGGTCTGTTTTGACGGATAATTTCCTATATACGAAAGTGCCGTTGCCTTGGCAATGTTAGGTTGATTATTCAGTAGCACCTCATAGAAAAGTTGCGGTGCAGTGTCACTGTTCTTTTGAAGGGCACTCAGCGCATGTGAGAAGTTTTGTTTCCCAATAGGAATATGGCCGTACCATTTGAGCATTGCTTCCTTTGCCCACTGCGCATTTTTATCTGTATGGCATTGATTACAGGCATTGGGATTGTCATTTCCGATCGAAAGGTCGGGGCGAGGAATACGAAAACTGTGGTCGTTGCGTTCATCAATTCCCATATAAGTTCGAGACGGCATATGGCAGGTGATACAATTGACTCCTGTTTCCTTACTGGAGTGATGAGAGTGTGAAGGCGTAGCATAGGTACTTGCTTGATGGCATTTATTGCAAACATTAGCATTTAAGTTCGCGCGGTTTTGACTATGCACATCATGACAGTCTGAACAGGTCACGCCTGCTTCGTACATCTTACTTTGTTTAAAAGAAGCATACACATAAACTTCATCTTTAATTTGGCCATTATTAAAATACCGAGGTTCATTAAGTTGTGAAAGAAGATAATGATCATCAAATTTTTCACCGGGCTTATAATCATTGTCCAATTGTGAACGACGGGAATGACATTGGGCACACATCTGTACTTCGGTACGGTCTATTTTTCCCTCAAGGCTTGCTTTTTTACTTACAGGGTCTATTTTCCATCTGTTTTTTTTCAACCTTATACCCAAGCCATGATGATGACGTCCTTTGTATCCTTTTGGATTTTTCGCCCATTTAAGATGTTCAGATCCATTCCCATGACAAGAAGCACAGCTCAGAGAAATATCCTCAAATTCAGTCGTGTAGGTCTTTGTCTTTGGATCATAATTTTTTTGAAGATTCGTGCTATGACAATCCGCACACATAAAATTCCAATTTAGGTTTGGACCCGTCCAGTGGAGAACATCTCCGGCCGTGATATTATCATCGGGATGCAAATGAAACCATCTTTGCCCTCCTTCGTTTTTAGTACGAGAATCCCATGCAATATCTAAAACTTGGACCCTTCCTTTTGGAAATTTTATCATGTACTGTTGCAGAGGATAAACACCGAAAGTATAAGCAATCTCATAATCTTGCAGTTTCCCTTTTTCGTTATCCGTATTGACTATGAATTTTGTATCTTTTTTTGAAAAAGTAGTGATGATACCATTGTAGTTAAAGGTCGTATTATTAAAATCACCTAAAACGGTTTTCATATTAGCTTCTTGCATTGCGTGGGCATGTTCAGAGCTTGAAAAGCTTTTTACGTGATCTTGGTGGCATTGTATACACGCTTTGTCATCCGCATTTAGAGATAAAAACAAGAGCGCTAAGAAGGTGATTATTTTCATAAGTTACTTTTTGAATTAATTTGTCTGAAGAGTGAGTCAAAGAATCGTAGGGTAAGGGCCAAATCTTTAGAAGAAAGCCCTTACCGCTTATTCAGCTGCCGGATTTTTATGCAGCATCTCTTCTAGCTTTTTGATCTCAGCAGGAGAGAGTTTCGGTCGATCAATTGTCAAGGTGAGTTTATCCAGTTTACCCGTAAATTTAAACGGAACTTGATAGTCACGGTCATCGACACCTGTCAGGGTATCCGCCCCTACATCAAAGTTCTCATCCCATTGAAGGGTAAACGGAATGGTATGCGGCATTTTTATAGTTTGAATGACTTTGCCATCCACTTTTAATACACCTGTACCACTACGTCCAAGACCCGCGTAACTACTAAATGCAATTGTTTCAGCGCCCATACCGTCGTACTTAAAATCAAATTCAAGGACATGTTTACCAGCAGAAAGTGCTTCTTTACCTTGCCATTTGATATGCTCTAAACCAAACATATTCCAGTTAAATACAGGAACACCTTTTAGCAAGTAAAATCCATACCCAGCAAAACGTCCACCTTGGGTAACGATCATACCTTCCGCTCCACCTTTGGGAATTTCCACTTCGGCTTTGAAGTTATACGACGCATTAAGAATACCTGGTGCATCCCCATTTGGTGTACCTATCATTTCACCCGAGTAAGTAAATACATTACGACCTGCGGTAATACTCGGTTTTGGAACTGCCAGACGAGAAAAGGTTGTTGCATCCAATGGTAATACCTGATTTTTCTGTGCTTCATTCCAGAAGAGTGTTTCCATCTCTTTGAGTTTTTCAGGGTATTTAGCAGCAACATCGTTAAATTGCGTCCAGTCTTTACTCATGTCGTACAATTCCCATGGCCATGCAGCAGGATCTGTATGAACTTTTCCAGTATTATCCCAAGGAACACGTATAACTTTGGAGCTTGCAATCCAACCATCATGGTAAATGGCATGATCACCGATCATCTCAAAATATTGGGTGGTATGTTTAGAAGGGACCTTCGCATTTTTCTTATCAAAAGTATACAATAAGCTCGTTCCCTGCATCGGTTTTTGAGTGATTCCATTGACCGTTTCAGGCTGAGAAATACCCGCGGCTTCAAGGATAGTTGGTGTAATATCAATAACATGGTGGAACTGCCAACGCACACCGCCCTTGTCTTTGATCTTATCTGGCCATGAGATAGCCATTCCTTGTTTGGTGCCTCCAAAATGAGAAGACACCATTTTAGTCCATGTAAATGGTGTACCAAAGGCCCATGTCCATCCTATTGACATGTGAGGGTATGTCTTGTCTGTGCCCCACACATCGTAAAACTTCAATTGTTCTTTAGGCGATAATTTAACGCCTTGAACAGAGGCTACTTCATTAGGCGTACCATCCATTCCACCCTCAGCACTCGTTCCATTATCACCGCTGATATAGATGATAAGTGTATTATCAATTTTTCCCATATCTTCTACGGCTTGGATAACACGACCAATCTCATAATCGTTGTAGGCCTCATACGCTGCAAAAACGTCTGCTTGGCGGATGAAAAGTTTTTTTGCATCTGCTGAAAGAGAATCCCACTCCGGGATTAAGTCTTTCGGCCATGGTGTAAGTTTGGCATCTTGTGGGATTACACCCAATTTTTTTTGATTGGCAAACATGGTCTCGCGAAGTTTATTCCATCCACCGTCAAACAGGTGCATATCGCTAATCTTTTTGATCCATTCCGGTGTTGGATGATGCGGTGCATGTGTGGCCCCAGGAGCGAAATAGACCATAAAAGGCTGTTGCGGGCTGGTAGCATTCATACGCTGCATCCAGCTAATAGCCTCATCGGCTTCAGCTGTGATGAGATTCCATTCAGGCTTGCCTCTAAAAGGAAAGATAGGCGTTGTGTTACGGAAAAGATTAGGCTGCCACTGGTTGGTGTCCCCGCCTACAAATCCGTAGAAATAATCAAACCCCATTCCTGTCGGCCATTGATCAAATGGTCCGACTTGACTGGCTTGAAATGCCGGAGTATTATGATCTTTACCAAACCATGACGTAACATAGCCATTATCTTTTAAAATCGTGCCGATTGTCGCTTTATCACGCGTCATCATGCTGTTATACCCTGGGTAGCCTGTTGCTGTCTCAGAGACAGTACCAAAACCCATTTCATGGTGATTACGCCCTGTAATAAGAGCTGCACGTGTTGACGAACACACGGCAGTTGAATGAAAATTTGTGTAACGCAGACCATTGTCTGCAATACGATCCAGCGCAGGTGTCGGAATAACCCCTCCAAAAGTAGACGGAACAGCGTAGCCGGCATCATCGGTCATGATCATCAAGATATTAGGTGCACCCTTAGGCGGTACAACACGAGGGGCCCAGTACGGCTTTGATTCAGAAGCATTACGTTTAATAACGCCTTTAAACGCTGTATCATTTGGCGGAGGTAACTGTTTACCACTGATTGTAGTGGTAGCACTAGGGGAACCAAGTACCCCCGTTGTTTCAATTTCATTGGCACAAAGTGTTGTGGCAGAGTAAACAGTACCGACAGCAAGACTAAGTGCCAATTTATTTAAAGATACAAATATAACACGCATAGAGTTTTCCTTTTTTGTTTTATGACCAGAGTCCTTATGTAAACAAAAGAAGTCGTCCCTTATCTACAAAGCGTACTCTATATAGATTTTAGATGCCTTATTATTTCTTTGGAATATTACAGTCTGTTCTGATCTGCGCTTCTTTTTTATCAAGCATATCATTATAGTCACCGACAGAAACTTTCATAGTGTTTTCCTCATTTCCTTCGATCAGGTGAACAACAAGACCAATAGGGACAATTCCTGACGCACCCATCGCGATCTCTTTTGCCAAATTGTCTTTTTCAGATTGAAGAATACGAAGATCACCCTCTGCTGTGGCACAATTCACCGGTGCCTTCAACATCTTTTTCTCTGTTTTACTCACCGGAGCACATCCGCTTGTAAGTAGGGCTAAACCTACAACTGATAATAGCATTGCTGTCTTTTTCATTTTTATCCCTTTGTTTGTAACAATTAATATTGCTACATTAATTTGCAATTATTTTAACTTAATAAATTAAAATTTAATATTAAAACTTTTTAAATGGATAGTTTATTACGGGTTTGCAACAATCTTTGTAAGCTGTTATATCTTTGACTGTTTAGCGATGATTTATTGATTCTAGAATATTTTGATAATCTTTAGCCATAAGTGAAACAGCTTCCTCCACAGAGTATTTTTCATACAGGTCTATAAATCCGGCTTTACAAATATTCCCCTGTGATATAATCTCAAAATAGACTTCTTGCGGATTCGTATTTCTAAAACTTACGGCGCCCATAACACTTAGCATTCCTTCGGTTTGTCTGCCATCATCATAAACAACTTTGTATTCAGAGGTCTTCTTTAAGAGAACGCTGTACAGCTTCTTTTCACGCATAGAACGACACACACCCTGTTTTTCAAGTTGGCTATCAATGTTTTCATTATGTATAAATCCGTACTTGCCAAAGATAAAAGATTGCATAAACCAATAAAGGGTAACAACAAGCGTCCCAAAGAGCAGTAACATCAAAAACTGACGCATAAACGTAGTTCTTTCAAGCTTATTCATATCTTTGTCCTTAATACTCCAGATATCATCTCTTAGTATTTTCTATTTAAGTAAGTCTAACATAAAAGGAAAGCGTTATTATAGGTACACAGGTCTACGCTTTCCAGACCTCTTCGATTATTTCTACACTGTGTTCATCATCAAGCAGGCTGAGTTCTGCGTCACTGATATTACACTGTAACGTCATACTTCGCTTAGATAAGGCTTCAATATCACCTGTTATCTTCAAGTTAACCACACGAAGGTTTTTAAAACGCTTCAATGTCTTTTCTGCCTGCTTCCACCACGAAAGAGCGGCGCCTTCTTGATAGGTATAGATGATAACCTCTTTAGAACGTCCACAGGCCTTGCGAATGCGCTTTTCATCAGGCTGTCCCAGATCGATCCATAAGGTGATCTCCCCATCAAGCGCCTTTGTCCAAAGATCCGGTTCATCATCTTGGGAGATGCCCTTAGAAAAGGTCAGGTCTTCATCTGCATTAAGAATAAAAGCCACTAAACGTACCATCAAGCGAAGTTCATTCTCTGAAGGATGCTTGGCCAAGGTAAAATCATGTTCTGCATAATAATGTCTGTCCATGTCTGCTATGTTAAGTGACGCCTTATGGATCGTTGCATTAGCTGCCATTGTTATCCTTTCTCATTTAAAAGTTTTTAAATACCAGGTTTTTTAACGCCCGCTCACTCTCTTTGCTTGGAAAGCTGTCCATAGATTCCAGACGATTGACAAACGTAAAAGAAGGGGCCTGCTGTTCATAAAGGTCCAATATAAACTGTGAATCCAGACTGGGACTGTTCAGGCAAGAAAGCACAGTACACCTATCAGATGCCAGTTCATCCAAACGGCGAATGATCTTTTGGTAGTCATTTGTTGCTGCAAAACTTCCTTTTTGATAACTTGGCGGATCGATGATAATAAGATCATACGGACCCGCTTTTTTAATACGGGAAAATGATTTTAAAATATTATAAGGCATATAGCGCGTACCTCGTACTTCAAGCTCGTTTAGTCTGTGGTTAGCTCTGCCCGTTTCCAAAACACGCTTGCTCATATCAACATTGACGACAGACTCTGCCCCTCCCTTGTAGGCAACAACGGAAAAGGCACAGGTATATGAAAAAAGATTCAATACCCGTTTACCCTTAGCCTGATCACGAACAAATTCTCTTCCGATCTTCATATCTGCAAAGAAACCGCTATTTTGGTTATTTAAGAGATTTAATTTATAAGACAAGCCGTTTTCAATTGCGTACAGTTTTTCTCTAAGCTGTCCAAATAAAAGTACAGAAGGTGCCTTTGGCAGATAGCGTCTTTGTAAAACTATCGCCTCATACGCGCCTATTTGAAAGATTGTTTCATATAACGCATGAAGCTGCTTATCCAATGTTTCACTTATCTCATTAAAATATGCGATACTAAGCACCGAGTCAATCGAATCGACCGTTAAAAATTCCCAGCCTTCAAAACAGTCTCCACGTCCGTGGAAAAATCGAAGGAATTCTACACCCTTACCTGCTATTTTTTCTAAAAGTTCTGTTTCTAAGTTTTCAAATGTATACATAAAACATATTGTACAAAAACTAACTTATGCACAGCTCTTAACTTTCTTACCCTAACCTGAGCATTGTCATCAGTATATTCTTTATAATATCCATCCTCAACCCTAATATTTTTAAAACATAAGCATAATGCTGTTTTCTTTCTCAGGCTTATTGTAAAACTGTCTAGTCAAGTTTTTAAGACCTTGTTAAAGATAGAAGACTACAATAATTGAAAGGGATTTCATAATGAAAAAAATCTTTCGCATAAGCTTGCTAGGCAGTCTGCTTTATACCGGCCTACTATCTGCTGACACAACAAAAATGAATTTTGACACCTACCTAAACAGTTTTGACTACGAAGAGCGTAAGGCAATGAAGATAGACAGCGTTGAACTGACCGTTATGCTCGAAGAAGGAACTACCCAACTCATCGACATACGTTTCAAAGAAGAGTTTGAAGCATGGCACATGAAGGGTGCAATTAATATCCCCCTAAACGAACTGCCTAAACGCCTGAATGAACTGGACAAAAGCAAGTTGATCGTAACGGCATGTCCTCATAAAGACAGGGCTATCATGGCGCGTACCTTTCTAAGGCTCAAAGGTTTTAAGAGTGCTTATCTCGTAGATGGGTTAATCGGTCTTGCACAATATTGGAGAGGTGATAGCGCCAAAGAGTTTATTGAAAACTACAGAAAAAAAGATAAAACACTTCCATAAAGATTCTTGACTTCAATCAAGCGTCACAATAACGATGTTCTAAAAGAAGCTGGTACTCATCATAGACTTTTTGCGGCGGCATCCCAGGTTCGTACATCTTTAAGATTGCACAGGTAAAATCAATAGGGTACTCTACTTTATGTCCCCTATCACACTTGAAGATCTCATCAAGTACCTGATACATCTTTTCATAAATCTCAGGGTCATTGCGTTTGAGACGCTGAAGGTTCTCTTCGGCTTGAATAAGCGAAGCATCATTAAACTCACCACGTTCCTTTAGCCCTTTTCTGATCTCTACATAATCTTTAAGGCTTTTTCTATTGACAACATAGTCTGTGAAAATCTCTACAAGTGACATGACTTTCCTTTTTGCCCATATACCTATCATGGGATGATTAAAATAGCAAAGAGGTATAAAAGACCTTTAATACCATCTACGTAAACAATGTTACACTATAAGTATAGCAAGAACATAGCAAGGAAAAAAAGGATATAGGTTATAATCGTGTTTTTAAACTTATAGGAATGGATAATTTATGAACCAAAAAATAGGAAGCATTAAAAACAGTATCGCAAACCTTGAACTTACCGAACAGGTAATCGAACAAAACACCATTATTATGGCAGAAGAGGGTTCAGGAAAAACACATCTATCCAATCTCATTCGTGAATATGTGATGGACAATGATGTCCCGACACTTTACCTAGACTTTTCTGATCCTGATCTTGACGCAATAGAAGCACGCTTTAAACAGAGTGAACGCTTTTTTTATATGCGCTATGAAGAAAGTGATGCCTTTGATGCGGTACTTCAAGAAGCAATCACTAAACGTGAAAATATCTACATGGCAGTCAACCCAAACTATTTTTCAAATAAGCACGATGTCAAGAGCCGTCTTTCACGCATGATACAGACACCTGAACTTCTTGAAAATTATTATTATTTCTTCCATGAGATCTCATTGCTGAATGCTTTTTATACGAAGTTTGAGGACTTTATGTTTTATATCCTCTCTTTGGTAAACCTCAAAAAATTCGGCTTAACCTTTTTGACCCAACCACATGAGATTTTTGAGGACCACAAGATCAAGCTTTTATTCTCTTATCTCTACCTTGGTAGATGCTCAAACTCAAATTATTACGATGTCCAGCTTAAAACATTACCGACACACACCTTTGTTTATCAACACCGTAAAGACAGACGTACGCTCTTGTTCAATGTGATCGAGAGTGATGTCGTCATGATTGCGCACTAGCTTGGGAGCTTATATATTAAGTTCTCTTCATCTATACTAATAAATTTTAAAGGAGTTCCATCATGAAACATTTCATTTACTTACTCGTTGTTACGCTTTTTATAGGAGGGTGTTCTTATAAGAATGAGCCTGTAAACCTTCATGTCTACAAAGGCGAATATTCCGGTGAGGTTTTAAAAAACAGCCAAACAGTTTACCTGCGATCAGTACAAGATGACAGAGCAGACACAAAAGAGATTGGGTACACGCTTAAAGACGACAAAAAAAGTCAGTTTTTCTACAGTGATGTCGACTTTTCAAAAAGATACGCAGAGGGCTTAAAGTATGCTCTTGATATCGCCGGCTTTAATCCGGTTTCTAATGCAGGTGACGCATCCTTGATCTTGGATGTAAAGATTAAAAAAATACAGATTGTCTATAACGATAAAAGCTTTGATCAGAACCTTATGGGAGAACTTGAAGTCCAAGTCCTAATCACCAAAGGCCAAAAGGTCACAACCGTGAACTTTAACCCAAAAGCTTCGGAGTGGATGGCTCCATCATACGATTCTAAAGACATAGAACCGTTCTTGTACACGCTGTTCTCTGACAATATCAACAGTATCACTGCAAAACTGACTACCTACTAAACAAGTTTTCTACTATTGCACAGAGTGACCCAATGCTCTGTGCGCATATATACATATCTACAAAAAAGTTTTACTTAGGGGTTTTCAGTATACTTAACACTCTATCTCTATCTAAAAACTAAAACTCGCCTTCGACCATAGTCAAACCAATTGCTGACCAAACCAACATACCACCTCTGTAATAAAATATCTTCTCAGCAGGAAAACTAAGAGAGATCAAAGTGCGTATCCCTATGGGTGATTTTGTACACGTAGGACCATTACAAAAAGCATAGATTTTTTTAACATCTAAACATTCCCACTTGTCTGCCTTCTTTTGGCATCCCAAAGTTTCCATATGCGGTTCAACATCCAAATAAGGAACGTTTATCGCCGTAGGAATTGTCTGTATATAGAACTCACTATCCAAACGCATATCAACAATCCTTGCGTCTTCGTCGTTAAGCGCAGGTAACATCTCCCTTTCCGAAACCAGCGTCACACCTGGGGCAGGAATCAAAGGCTGAAGAAAACCCTTATTTCTTCCACAAGGCCGCATTATTCTGTGTATGTCAAGCGCATCATTACCCCTGCCGACAATAAAAGAGATGTCCTCATGCTCAAACAAATCTAAATATTCTTTATCCTGTAAATTTGACTCCGCCTGCAAAGTGGCGAATCCAAGCAGCAGTAGAATTACTATAAAAATATTTTTTATTATTCGCATAAACTTTCCTCTATTTTAGTAAAAAACATCATAACGCATCTTTCTTTTTATACCTTTATTTGTTTAATAAATATTATGAGGTGGCTTAAGTATGTAGAGCTTTCAAACAATAAAAAGTGGCCATTCATCACTGGAAGTCCTATTTTTCAAGGTATTGCATTCGGCCGAGAAGATTGACTACTCACATGTTATATTCTTGAGATAAAAAAGCAGACACTTGAGCTGTTTGGCTACCTACATGACAAACCAAATTATACGTATTAATCCTATCTGCTAGATTAGAGGTTTTATGATGTCAGTCTTGTAAATAAGTGATTCAACGTCTTTTTAGAAGAAACTCATTTTTTAAAGTCCAACACTGCCTCAAAACTGCCATCTTTATCAGCACTATTGAACTTCAGACCTCTATATAAAGCTATTTTCTCTAGATTTTCCACTTCTTGTTCATGTTCTACTATAACAGTAAGTGTCTCACCCTTATAACCATTAAGTGTTGATTTGACCTGATGCATCATGTCCGGGATAGGCAGACTACGGCGTGGGTCAAGTGGCATTCCACGGGTATCAAGAACACCATTCTTAAGGTTTTTCGGCACTTGATATTCATCCATAAGACGTTTAGAAGAGGCTTTCCAATCTGCTTTACTCAAATCAGCCGGACCAAAAAGTGCACAATGACATGTACCGTATTCAGCAATCTCATCGTCAATAAACTCACAAGGACACATCATCTTTTTATTGAGAGCTTCATCAGCAGAAGGCTCAAAACAAGGGCAATAACGTTTGCCAAACGTTGCTTCCATCTCACAAAGATTACTTTTTAAGTTCGTTAGCATCATCCAACTCGGATTAAGCGCATAATTTTTCTGCTTAGAGTACTTTTCTAACCAATTTTGTTGTTTTTTTGCACTTTCTTTATATGTAAAGAAGTCTTTGAAAAAACCGATCATCATATTTATCATCTGTATTCCTTATAGTATTTACTAATTATAGATCGTTAAGGTTAAAATTAGATTTTAAGAAAAATTTTAAAGATTAAACGACCTTTTCTTTGTCTCTTTCATGCTAGAATTCGCCTACCATTAAACAAAGGTGCTTTATGATTATCCTCGACTTTGAGACCAATTCCAGCAATATCCATGATGTCATAGAAGTCGCTGCTTTTAGGGTGAAGAAGAAAGCGCAAAAATACATTGTGACAGATACCTTTCACCGGTACTACTATTCCAAGTATAATGTCAATTTTCATGCCTTATCTGTGCATAAGCTCACCCCAGAAAGGATAGAAAACTTGCGCGATAATGCCACCTATGACGCCTACTTTGAAGATGATCTTGATTTTGTGGATTTTTGTCAGGGCGCAAAGACTCTGGTTGCGCACAACATTTCTTTTGAGCTCCGCCATTTGGGAGACCTTATCTCTTTTAAGCATCATATCTGTACGATGAAAGACAACAAGAAGATCGTTAATGCTCTTAATGCAAAGGGCAGTCTTAAAAACCCAAAGCTCATTGAGACCTGCGAGTTTTATAATATTGACTTTGACAACGAACAGTATCACAGTGCGCTGTATGATGTGACCAAGACCCTGGATATTTTAAACACTATGTCCTTAAGCACCCAATAAAGGCAATCATCAGTCAGTAGGAGTCAAGCCCTCAGAAAACCTGATTGTACCTTGAGTAAATCAAGCAACTTTGCTTTCATTACTTTATACTTAAGCCTGCTTTGAACCAAAAAAATAAATAAGATTCTATAACTTTTTATTATCAATATACGTTATCATACTTTTTAATACGCAGTAGGAGTCAATTATGAAAAAGGAAGCTTTGTTATTATGCTTATGTCTCGTTTTTCCCCTGTTTGCTGAATCAGATGAAGCACAAGAGATGATTGCCAGTGCAAAATGTATGGAGTGCCATAATGAGGAAGATTTTGAAAATCCAAATTCAAAGATCAAGAACGAAAAAGATCTTTATAACATCATAGATGCCTGTCAACGCAATAATGATGCTATGTGGTTTGAAGAAGACACCACCTTTATTTCTGAGCATTTCAATAAACATTATTATAAATTTAAAGAAAAAGTAATAGCCGAAGGCTCAACGCATACTGAGTAACATACCTTTTTTAAATTTTCCTAACGAGACCCAGCCAACGAGTATTAAGCTATAATTACGTTAATACAATTAAAAGGTCTTCTCCATGTCAAAACACCCACCCCTCCTCCAACAATTCCGCTCTTTTTGTTTTCAGAACAACCCTGATAACATTGAAGAGGCTATTGAGTACTTTGCTGTCTTTGGCGGGATGGGCTGGACCGTTAACATGACGACTCCTTTAGATGAATTGATTGAAGAGAAAGTTCTGGCAAACTACCGTTATATTCATGGGGATCTTACAAAAATTACGCAGAGCAATAAGATTCATCATGCTCTACTCAGTGGTCTTGCAACGGGTGACCGACGTGAGCATTCTGCCTTTAAAAAAGCTCAAGTCGGGAGATCTCAAGGAGAAGAGTCTATAGACTTTTTGGTAGAAAACGATCTCCTTGACAGAGATAAACCTCAGGCCAAGCCTTTGAATGAAAAAGAAGAAGTCTCTGACAAACTTCTATTTACGCTTCCTTTTATGCGTTTTTGGTTTGCGTCTGTCTCTCCCTATTACAAAACGATCAAAGAAGGTGACTACATCGAGTTTAAAAAAGCCCTGGCTAACAGAGAACAGGGCTTTTCAAACTTCATCTACGAAAGACTGATAATGGAGCTTATCAAGCAGAGCTTTAAAGATGACCCTATCATTAAAATCGGTTCATACTGGGATCAAACTCACGACATCGATATCCTGGCAAAGACAAAGTCCGGCAAGGTCATTGCCGGAGCATGGAAGTTTTCCAAGTCTAAAGCAAAAAAATCTGAACTGACTAAGCTCAAAGATAGCTGTAAAGAGGCTGATCTAAAAGCCGATATCTTTATCATCTTTTCCAAAAGCGGTTTTTCCAATGAGCTAAAAAATGAAAAAGGTGAAGGGCTTAAGCTTTTCGCACTCAAAAACCTCAATTCTCTCATTCAGGACCTTTCTCCAAGTGATCTCATTGACAATCAAAATAAAAAATACTAAGGTCGCTTTATGAAAAAAATACTGATTCTAATCCCCGTTCTTATTATTATGGCCTTTATCTACTTTAAGCCTCAAGAAGACCCTAAAGATAAAGAAGTTTTTATCTCTTTTGTACATATCGGTGATATTCACGGGCATCTGCTTCCTCGTCCTAACCTGCGTTTTGGTGAAGACCTTTTTGAGCAAGGCGGTCTTGCGCGTTTGTATACCATCGTCAACCATCTTCGTAACCGTGACAAAAACATGATTTTAATCAATACGGGCGATACTATTCAAGGTTCGGCTGAAGCGCTGTTTACACGAGGGGACGCCATTGTAGAGGTACTGAACAAATTTGGTATCAATTATTATGCTCCGGGAAACTGGGACTGGTTATATGGGAAGAAACGTTTTGAGGAACTTTTTATCGGAGAAAACGCACCGGCCAACTGGAACCCGTTGATGGCAAACCTTTATGATACCACGACAAACAAACATCTTGTTGCACCCTATAAGATACAGACCCTTAAAGGCGTGAAAATCGGGTTTATCGGATTTACTGCCGAACGCGGGCCTATGGTTGTTGGAAAAAGTGTCACTGAGGGTCTGCGTTTCTCCAATGGGGAGGAAGAGTTCAAGAAGTATGTCTTGGAACTTCGTCCGCAGGTCGATATCCTTGTTGTTCTTTCCGAACTTGGTCTCGCTAGAAATATACAACTCGCCAATGAGACCCCCGGAGTTAACTTCATATTTTCTTCAGATATGCATGAAGAGACAAGCAAAGAAGTCGTGCTAAAAAATGGAACAGTACTCTTTGAGGAAGGTCAAGACGGTACACGGCTGGGAGAGCTTAATATTCTGCTTAAAGATAATAAGCTCCTTGGTTACCGTTTCAAGATGCATGTCGTTGATGAAAAGATTCCTGCAAACCCTGAGATTGCAGCCCTTATTGAAAAGATTCGTCTGCCTTTCATCAATATAGAAAAATCAAAAACCTTTATAAACCCTTTTAGCAAACGTCAGCTTCAAGGACCTATAAACGAAGCTGTTGGAGAGACGAAGATTCATCTGCACCGCAGTAACTTCTCATCCTATGAAATGCCTGCCGTTATAGAAGGTTCATCACATGATTTTATTGCAGATGCTTTTAGGGTTCAAAGCGGCGCGGACATTGGTCTTATTCGCGGTTTCAGATATGGAACCCATGTCAAAAGAGGAAAGATCCACAGAGAAGACCTGTATCACTTTATTCCTATAGGTCCCTTTGTCGCCACGGGTGAGATGAGCGGTGAACAGATCAAGAAGATTATAGAAGATAGCGCAGAAGGTTCATTAGCGCCTGATCTGAGTCAATGGAAAGGTGGGTGGCTCTTTGGCTGGTCAGGTCTTCATTATGACCTAAACCCAAATGCTTCTAAAGCACAGCGTATTTCAAACATCACTGTTTTGGATAAAAAAACACAGACCTATCTTCCCATACAGATGAATAAGATCTACACCGTAGCTTCTTATAATTATAAGGAAGAACCGAACTTGATCAATAAGGTCAAAGCGGCCAATGTGCAGACCTTAAAGAGTAACAAAGGTGAAGCTATGGATGCGACTGAAGTAATTGAGGCCTATCTAAAAGAGCATGATGCCGATCCTGAGTTAAACCGTATCAAGCTTCTTGAACCGCTCCTTCCTCCTACCTATCAAAATAAAGAGATACAACCTCTTCACTAAGAAGTCTTAGCCGCTTACCAGGTCCACTTCAGCATGAACTGAGGTACGGTTTCATTCACACTTTCTCTCAATGCGGAGGCAGAGGCCCGATAATAATAGATCTCTATCCCCGCTTGCAAATCTTCCATAGCATCTGAAATCACTTTTCCCTCAAGTAAGAGCCTGGGCTGTGTCACCACGGCCGTACCCGCATCTACCCCGTAATAATCAAAAAAACCTTCAAAAACCAGTGGAAGCGATAAAAAAACAAAATGGCTTTTCCACGCCACGGTTAATTGACCCGTCCTGTCATTATAATTGTCTTTTCGGCTAAATATATTGACATCCAAAAAATCAAATCCCACAACATCAACTCCCACCGCAAAACCAAGGTTTACTGCACGAAAATCATCTCCCTGATTAATCTCGCCTGCAAGATACACATCTGTAATAAATCCCCATGAAAGATCTGTATCACTTAGTTTTGAAAGGCTTAGCTTCGGTGCCCATTCCGCATAGAGCTTATACTCTTTTCCCCCATCAAAATCGGCTGAAAAGAGATCAACGAAGAAGAAGTTTTTTCCATATTTCCAACCCCCTGCATGCTCAATGGTAATCGTCTCCATCTTTCCGTTAGAAATTCGGTCTCCATCAATAAGCCGGTCAAAATTATTACCATAAAGGTACTGGATACTTGTGTCACTCCAGGTCTCGGCAAAACTGCTCAGTGAGCATAAGCATAAAAGCAATATTAATTTGTTCATAACATTCTCCCGGCCTAAAGCATACATGAAAAAAATATAAAATGCAAAATAATCAAAATAAATAGGTTATACTAAAACCATGAAAAAAATAAATACTTTTTTATTATCAATACTTATACTTTCACTGTCTCTTTTAGCTAAAGAAGAAGTAAAAGAACTGGAAAAGGTAAGTGTTCAATTGAAATGGTTTTATCAATACCAGTTTGCCGGTATTTTAGTCGCTAAAGAGAAAGGCTTTTATAAAAAATACGGCCTTGACCTAACGATCAAAGAGAGAGACCCCTCGCAAAATAATATTTTGCAAGTTATTAATGGCGATTCAGAATACGGCTTAGCTGATTCAGTTATCCTTCGCTACCGCGCTGAAGGCCATCCAGTCAAAGTCCTTGCTACCATATTTCAGCATAATGCTATGGTCTTGATCAGTAAAAAAGACAGTGGTATTGTCAGTCCTTATGAGATGCGGGGAAAGAGTATCTCTTTTCAAGAAGGGCTTGATGACAGTATTGTAACCAGCGTACTCTCTTTTGCCGGATTGGAAGATGGTGACTATATCAAAAAGCCCATGGATTTCACTCATATGGATCTAATCCATGGTGAAGTCGATATTTCAGAAGCGTACATCAGTATAGAACCCTATTGGATGAAGGAAAAATATGGCATTGAGCTTAATATTATTGATCCTAAAAACTACGGTATCGACTTTTACGGTGATCTTATCTTTACGACCGAAAAAGAAATAAAAGAACACCCTGAGCGTGCTGAAGCCTTTAAGCAGGCTACTCTTGAGGGCTGGGCCTACGCGCTTCAACACAAGGATGAGGCAGTCAATATTATCCTGGACAAATACAATACCCGCTCGCTGACGTACGAACAACTTTTATATGAGGCACGTATCACAGAGAACCTTATTGCCACCAAGTTCATTCCCCTTGGTGACATCAGGCAGGAACGCTTTGAAGCCTTAGCTAAGTTGTATGTGAACAGAGGGCTCTCAGCTGAAATCCTTAACAGTGCTGTTGAAAAGATTATTTACAACCCTCATGCCAAAACAAACCTCTTTAAGCAATACGGATATACCATCTTAACCGTCAGTCTGATTTTACTTATCTTAGTCTTTTTACTCACTTTTTACAACGGACGTCTCACACACCTTGTCAAGTTACGTACCCAGGAGCTTGAAGACTCTAAGCATCAAGCCGTATTGGCAGCAGAATCAAAATCTGCCTTCTTAGCCAATATGTCCCATGAAATCCGCACACCGATGAATGCCATTCTTGGTTTTGTTGAACAACTTGCAAAAAATGAGAGTGATACTGCCCGTCAGAAAATGTTTTACACCATACAGAGCTCAGGACAAAGCCTTTTATCGATCATAAACGATATTTTAGACATTTCAAAGATCGAAAGTGGAAAGATGTTTCTTGATATTCAAGCCTGTGATCTCCATCCATTTTTTGATGAGTTAAAAGAGCTTTTTACAGCAACATGTGAGGCTAAAAACATTAACTGCCGCCTCAGTCTAGAAAACAGTGTACCTCAATGTGCAATGATTGATGAAGGTCGGCTAAGACAGGTCTTTATCAACCTGATCAGTAATGCTGTAAAGTTCACTGACAATGGTGGCCGTATTTCTCTTGATGTCATCTACAATGAGGAGAAGCAGACCCTAGAAGTTTTTATTATCGATACGGGTGTCGGTATTGCCCAAGAGAATCTTGATAAGATTTTCAATGCCTTTGAGCAAGAAGATAATTCTACAACACGTAAATTTGGAGGAACGGGGCTTGGTCTTGCCATTTCAAAACGACTTATCAGCATGATGGAGGGAACCATCAGTGTACACAGTATGCTAGGCGAAGGCAGTCGATTTTATATCACACTCCCATATCAGGCCTGTAAAAAGGAATTTAATAAAGAAGCTACTAAGGAGTCTATTCAAGAAATCAAACACCTCGAAGGAAATGTCTTGGTTGTAGAAGACAATAAGACCAATCAAATGCTGATGGGTCTTATTTTAGATGAACTTGGGCTCAATTATGAACTGGCTAATGATGGCCAAATTGCTGTTGAGATGTTCACTGCCAATGCACATTATGACATTATCTTAATGGATGAGAATATGCCTGTGATGAACGGCATAGAAGCTGTTACACAGATTCGCCTTCTTGAAAAAGAAAAGGGGTTTGAACGTACACCTGTCATTGCTGTTACTGCGAATGCACTTAGCAGTGATAAGGAGCGCTTTATTGCTGCGGGTATGGATGGTTATGTTTCCAAGCCTTACACAGAAAATGCTATCAGAACCGTTTTGTCTTCTTACTTACAAATCAAACCGGTCACTTAAGGAAACTTCATGGACTTTACTGACAATATTTTATCTCTTAAGCCCCTTTTATCTATCACGCTAGCCCTTCTTGTCTTGTTCATGGGAAAAGGTCTTAACTTTCACTTTCATAGCCTGCGAAGTTTCAATATTCCCGAACCGGTTGTGGGCGGTCTTCTTTTTTCACTCCTGTTTGCCCTTATTCATTTTATTTTTGGTATTACAATTGAATTTGATCTCACCTTTAGAGACACCATGCTCGTGTATTTCTTTACGACTATCGGTCTTCGATCCAATATTATGGATCTGCTCAAGGGGGGAAAACCTCTTGTCATACTTTTGAGTGTGACCATTGTCTATATGATCATACAAAATATCGTCGGCATCTCTATTGCCTCAGCCTTTGGATTAGATCCCGTTGTAGGGATGCTGGGCGGTAGTGTTTCTCTCATCGGAGGGCACGGTACAGCCATCGCCTGGGCCCCTAACTTTGTTGAAGCCTACGGCATAGACAATGCTATGGAAGTCGGTATAGCCTGTGCAACCTTTGGTCTGATACTTGCAAGTTTGATGGGTGGACCCATTGCCAACTTCCTTGTTAAAAAGAACAACCTTAAACCTATCGACTCGGGTGAATTAGAAGTCGGTATCTCTTATGAGAAAAAAACAATTACTATCGACTATTTTTCATTTTTACATGCCATACTAAGTATACATATCAGTATCATCATCGGTTTTATCCTCAATGAGTTTCTTGAAGATGCCGGTGTAAAGTTTCCACTCTTTGTCACCTGTCTCTTTGCTGGTATTCTTCTGAGCAGTTTTGTCACGCCCGCTGTCTCAAAAAAATTCAAATGGTTAGATTGGGATGCAAGAGGAACTTCAATGGCGCTTATCGCTGACATATCTTTAGGTGTCTTCTTGGCAATGTCGCTGATGAGTATACAACTATGGGTTATTGTCGAACTCGCAGCACCGATCATCACCATACTCGCAGCTCAGTTTGTCATCGCAGGGCTTATCAGTGTCTATATCGTTTTTAAACTGATGGGTTCTACCTATGATGCTGCTGTTATGTCAGCCGGATTTGGAGGTTTTGCCTTAGGTTCAACCGCTACCGCCATGGCAAATATGACGGCAGTAACTCAACATTACGGACCTTCGCACCTTGCCTTTATTGTCATTCCACTGATTGGCGCCTTTTTTATTGACTTGGTTAATGTGATCATGATACAAGGTCTTTTTTCCATTTTTTGATATGATATAAATACTATTTTACAAAAGTGAGCAGATGAAAGAATTTGATCCTGTACAATACAAGGCCATGGTGAGACAGTATCAGGAAAATGATGATCCCCTAGGATGGTTTGACTCTATTTATACCGATGCACAAGGAAACCATAACAATGTCTTCTGGGCCGACCTTGAAGCCAGTCCCTATTTACTGCAGTGGTTGCAAGCCTGTCCCGATAAAGCAGAAGGAAAAAAAGCCATTGTCGTCGGTTGCGGCGTAGGTGATGATGCAGAGGCACTAAGTGAACATGGCTATGAAGTCACTGCTTTTGATATCTCACCCGAAGCGATTAGACTGTGTAAAAACCGCTACCCTAACACCAAGGTGAACTATCGTGTTGAAGATCTTTTCAACTACCCTTCATCATGGAAAGAATCATTTGATCTGATCTATGAGTGTAATACCATTCAAGTCCTGCCCGGAAAATACAGAATTCAGGCTAGAGATGCCATGGTCTCTCTGCTCGCACCCAAGGGACATATCCTTGTCTCGTGTCGAAGCCGTTTAAAGGGTGAACAAGAAGATGCTATCCCCCTGCCTTTGGACAAAGAAGAGATAGACGGTTTTATACGGTGTGGTCTCAGTGAAAAAAGCTTTTTAGCCTATGATGACACTCAGGTTCCTTCTGTTCCTCATTTCTTTGCCTGCTATCAAAAAAGTCATGACTGAACTTCAGCACCAAGAACTCAAAACCAAGATTCTTGAAGAACGTGATACTATCAATAAAGAGATACATGACCTCCAAGAGTTATGTAAACCAATAAGTCCCCAGTGTGCCTTGGGTGATCTCGCACGCTTTGAACTGATGAACGACCAGCTTATCAGTGAAAAGACGCTGCACGAAGCACAGATCAGAAAGAATAAATTGAATTATGCCCTTTCAAAGATAGATAAAGAAGAGTTTGGTCTGTGTATAGAGTGCAAGGAAGAGATTGCGTACGAGAGGCTTTTACTTCTGCCTGAGTCAACCTACTGCATAGCATGTGCAAAATCTATGTAAAGACCGAGCCTTCCACTTCTTCTCTTGTGGGAATAGAATCTGCTGCGCCATGACGGCCCACACACACAGCAGAAGCTTTAACACCTATCTGTAAACACGTTTCAACTGGTCTGCCTTGCATAAGTTCCGCTAAGAAATAACCTACAAAGGTATCGCCTGCACCCGTTGTATCAACTGTCTTAACATCAAAGGCTTTCATTTGTATACTCTTTTTCTCATCCTGATACAGCAAACCTTTCTTTCCCAACGTCAAAACTGTTTTACTCTGGGGATAAAGGCTTTGCATATGAGTGACTATCTTCTGTGGATCTTTCTCTGCTGTGAGTATCTCACCTTCTATTTCATTGATAATAAAGATATCAACACACTCCAGTGGGTAATTCTTAACCTCATTACACATAGGTGCAGGGTTAAAAATAATACTGAGACCTCTATCCTTACTCATCTGAAGTATCTTATTAACCGCATTGATCTCATTTTGTAAAAGTAGCCAATCTCCGGCTTGAGTTTGATCAAGGATAGTTTGTATATCTGCATCTGAAAAACTCTCATTTGCTCCGGGGTGGATGATAATAGCATTCTCACCTTGGGAATTTACTTGAATAAGCGCATGTCCAGTAGGTTCCCCCACTGTTTTAATCAGGCTAGTGTCTACCCCCGTTGTTTGAAGTTTCTCTTTGAGCCAAGTTCCCTCTTTTCCAATCTTGCCTGCATGGATCACTTTTGCACCTGCACGGGCCAGAGCAACAGACTGATTTGCACCCTTCCCACCTGAAAACATCGTGTAACTATCACTTCGAAGTGTTTCACCAGGCTGAACAAAATGCTCAACAGAATAAACATGATCAATGTTGATGGAACCAAAATTAATGACTTTCATGTCCATTTTCCTACAGGGCTGAAACTGCCCTTTTGATTTTATATCCTTCTTGCGATAGACTTTTTATCAGCTCTGCTTTTTAAGGAAAAGTAAACGACTTACTATCGGATGAGATTGTTTCATATCGAACAGTTGCATTCTCATCCAAGGCCTTCATTAACGCGACTTCGGTAAGCTCAGAATCTTTAAACAGATCTTGATTGAAACCATAAGAGACTGTTTGATACTTTAGAGTAACTACAATCGAATAATCTCCCGTCGTTATATTATCAATTGAATATTCTATGGTGTCGCTTCCGCCGACAAAGTCTGGATCATTGAGTGCTTCTCCATATACTTGAGCTTCTGAAGGAGTATTAGCCTTAAATCCTTTTGGTAAGACACGATTATCTTTGAGGTATTTGGCTGCATTCATAAAAGTGTAGGTCAATTGGTCATCTGTATCAGCCATAATTGGCTCATAAACCTGAACCTGCGAAGCGTCAGTGATCTTGGTATAATGCAATTCATATCCGCTTCCGCCAACAACATCGTCAACCCCAACAATCCTGCCTTCACTATCAAAGGCACCTGATTCAAAAACAGTCTGACCCTGAGCATTCGTCACCTTGGCATGAAGCCAGGCACGACGTGACGGTAGACTAGTCGGGAACTTATGGCCGCTGTGATTCGTAAGAAGGACAGTAAAGTTTAGTTTTCCGTCTAAAGAACTCGTCGCCGTTATATTCACGTCAGCAGCAGCCAGAAGGATATCTCTCGTATTGCTGATCGTCTCATCAAAACTTGCTTCATCGGCTAATGCACCCAGCAAACGGCGATTGTTTTTGATAATATCCAACATATAAATATTGGCACCGACAAACTGATGCTGACGAAATGGTGATCTTGCCTGTAGATTACCTCCACGGGTAGAGATGACTACACTACCATCACTCTTTGGCATATGACAGTCCTGACAGTTTTGCGTCGCATTAAAATCACTATATTCCCATTCTGTATAAACAGCCTGTTCAGGGAATGTAGACCCGTTAAGTACCCCCTGTGCATCAATCACAGGTGTATTGAGATTGTGACATGAAGCGCAGAGTTTAGATTCATCCATGTGAGCACTGTATTCAGGCGTAAATTGAACATTGTTTCGCATTGGCTGTGTTACTGGCGAGGTGAAGGGGCCATAAGTCTTACGATCCGTTTCGTAGTTCTCAGCAATGATAAATCCGCCTGTAAAGCCGGCATCTGTCCCCAAGTCTGCTGAGTCCTCTATCTGATGACACAGCGTACAGCTTACCCCCTCCATCGCAGAGTCATAATGAGGATTCGTCGGATTGAAAAATCCATTCCCTGTAAGGGCTACAGATCCCCCCTCAAATCTCGTTTCAACGTCCGCCATCGGTGTATGACAACGGCTGCACTTTTCTTCGATTGTATCTTTAAATGCCGGATTACGTTTAACTTCACTGGCAACTTTTGCCCGCCATAACGGATCAATTGAAGCATTTGCCATCATACTGCTTTTCCATGCATGAACAATAGATACATCTGCACCGGTACTGTCTACAATATTATCATGACATTGGGCACAGTTTTGTGAACCGCTAAAATGATCAGAAGTAAAAGAGGGATTATGCAAGACAGCATCTGTAAATGTTATATTATTATCAACCGTAAGATTGTTGTCAGCAGTGTCATCATCAATATTAATAATTGGATAATACGTTGTATCACCTCCACCGCCACCACAGCTACTAAATACAAGTATAATAATAACGCTTAACATACCATATATCAACTGTTTCATAATCAATCCTTTTTACTCTAGAATCTCTTAGGTGTAGGCCATTTACTTCCCTCTAAGAATGTACAAGTTCTTTCTATAACTTTATCAAAAGTTCTTATAAGGTTTCTTTATACATTGAAATCCAGAAAAAATATAACTATATTGTGATAGTAAATATTAAAACTGAGCTGACAAGTTTAATAAAATAAGTATATGTTAAAAATCAGAAAAGAAGCGTTCTTGAGCGAAGTCAAGCTTGAAAACTGTATACTGGTCTGTAAGAGACAATCCCTGCCTCTTAGCCCCATTTAAACGGTCAAATTTAAGATATGAATTCTATTATATCTTCAAAGGACTCTCTTTTCTGAGTTGACTGCTCATTGAGTCTGTATCCCAAAGGAATCACGACAGAGAGTTGATACTTACTTGTGTCAAGTCCCAATATCTCTTCCACTTGTGCTTTGTCATATCCTTCAATAGGACATGAGTCTATTCCTATATAGGCGGCAGCTGTCATCATATTTCCAGCGGCAATGTAGGTTTGTCTTGCTGTCCATGAATAGATATTTTCATCTGAACTCAAGACCTTTTCCAAGTGGCTGGTGTAAAGTCCCATGTAAAAGTCCAAGGTCTCAGCAGGCATCTCACGTCGTGAAAATCGCTGTTTAGGAATACCGCTTTCAACCTTTACACTCTCAATTCCCGCGAGAACAACAACAAGATGTGAACACGACGTCACTTGCACCTGATCCCAGCAAGCAGGTCGTAACTTGGCCTTTAACTCCTCATTGGTGATAACGACAAACTTCCACGCCTCCATACCAAATGAAGAAGGGGACTTTCGTCCTGCCTCCATAATAAATTTGATCTCCTCATCAGAGATCTTTTTAGTATCATCAAAAACCTTGCAGGCGTGTCTAAAGTCCATTGCTTTCATAAAATCATTTGTCATTTTATTTCCTTGTTTACTTATTTAAAAAATTCTTTTGCAGTATTGTAGTGAATTTCTTCACTTCAGTTTCTATATCCAAGTCACCCTTGAAGATATCATGGATCGCGTAGGTCTGCAGGCCTTCTGCTCCACAAAACTCAAATGTCTTATGCGTTGCGACATGCGCCTGATCCAGGCTCAGTCCATCAAAAAAGCCCTCTTTGTTATCAAACTCGGATGCCGGGCAGTTGTAGGTCAGACTTAACATATATTGTGTACCCTGCATCTGTCCGCCCGAGCCGTATCTTTTAGAAGTATCCTCTCGACTTCTTCCGTCACTAAGATACAGACCCCGATTATGTCCTGCTGAAAAGACCTCATCAATGTACTTTTTTGTCATCCACGGAACACCCATCCAGTATACAGGGTATTGAAAAAGAATATAATCTGCCCAGACAAATTTTTGTAACTCATCTTCAACATCATAATCACTCTCAACGACACTGTTTTTTACATTAAAACCATTCTCCGTAAAAAAGCTATTTGCTGCGTTTATAAAAACCTTGGTTAACCTACCTTCTGCCACCTCATCATAATGCTGGTGTCCGTTTATTATAAGTACATTTGGCATTGTCACATCCTTTTATGCTTTTTCTAAAATCTCAATAATAATATCTTTATTATAAACATTTCCCATACCCCACAGAACAGCCGTTTCAGCCGCATTTTCTGCTAAGGCAGTAATACCCTCTCTTGGGATGTCTGCTTGTGCTAAGCAAACAGGAGAGCCGATCTTACTAAACCAGCTTTCAAGTGCTTCTATACCTGCATCGGCACCTTCAAGCCCAAAAACCTCTTTTGCAAAGCGTTCAAACTGTGGAAGATTTTGCTCTTTATACCACTTCATCCACGCCGGTATAACGATGGACAGACCTGCTCCATGGGCTACATTATACAAGGCAGACAGCGAGTGTTCTATCATATGGTTGGGAAAGGAACCACCAGCTGTACCCGCTGGAGTCAAACCGTTTAAGGCTTGCGTTGCCACCCAGGCAAACTCACCTCTGGCCTCATAATCTTCTGGATTTTCCAGTAGGATCTCCGTCGTCTCCATAACAGACTTGATGATGGATTCGACAATACGAGAGTTGAAGTTGGGATGAAATGAGGCGGTAAAATAGATCTCAATAGCGTGTGCTATTGCATCTACGGCAGAGTAAGCCAAATAATCTTTGGAAACGGTTGCCATAAGCTCAGGATTGATAACAGAAAGCACAGGGTTAACCAAGACAGAGGCGATAGAATACTTCTGTTTTGTCACATCATTCATCACAACAGAATTTCCGTTCATCTCACTCGCCGTTGCTGCCAAGGTCATGACGGTAAAAACAGGAAGCGCTTCGGTTATCTGCGCTTTTTGAATAAAAAAATCCCAGACATCCCCCTCATATTTTGCACCTGCTGCGATCGCCTTTACGGAATCAGCCACAGATCCTCCGCCTACCCCAAGAACGGCCTGAAGCTTCTTCTCTTTTGCAACCTTTATCCCATCATTTACGCGAGATAAAAGTGGGTTACTTACAACACCGTCTAACTCTTCATACGTCAGCCCTGCGTCTTGCAGTGAGGTAATCGTGTCATCATATAAACTGCTTTTTTTAATACTACCTGTCCCATAAACAAAAAGAACACTGCTGTAACCAGCCTCTTTGATATACTTACCAATATTTTTTTCTTTTCCCTTGCCAAATTCTATCTTTGTCGGGTTATAATACATAAAATCGTTCATTAAGACATCCTGCTTTTTAATAAGTTCAAAAATTATAGTACTAACCATCTTAATCATCGCTTACGATATTTTAGGTAAGTAATAGAATAATATTATCTTTATGCTATAATTACAGCAATAACAAAAGGATAGGTGTGCATTATATAAACGATAAAGAGTATGACTGTTCTGTTTCCATTACACTGGACATTTTTAATGACAGGTGGAAAATGCAGATTATTTGGCATCTTTTAGAAGCAGACAAACGTTTTAAAGACCTACACAGTGATATACCTGAGATCACACAAAAAACCCTGACCGTCAAGCTCAAAGAATTGGAAAAGAAAAATATTATACACAGAGAAGTCTTTCCGGAAGTTCCGCCAAAAGTTGTTTATTCCTTAACGCCCATAGGTAAAAAACTCCGGCCTGTATTACAAGAGATGTATCAATGGGGTATAGATTATGTACAAGCGCATGGAGAGACAAGCGATAACCATCGCGTTTGCAAAAGTGTGATCTCCAAGAAGTAATACTTCTCTTGGGCTACTTATCTATTTAACATAGTATAATCGCACAAAAATATCTTTAGGCTCTCACATGAATAATCTAGTCAATTTATTAGTCCAAAAAACCTCCCTCAAACAAGAGCATATTAATAATATTTTAAAACTTCTGGATGAAGGTTCTACCATCCCTTTTATCGCGCGTTACAGAAAAGAGATGACCGGCGGTGCTTCTGATGAAACCTTGCGTGACTTTGAACACATCTATCTCAGTTCTAAAAAACTTCTTGAGCGTAAAAGCGAGATCGAAAGGCTTATATCTGAACGGGGTGTTTTATCTGAGTCCCTGAAAAAAAGTATAGATGCTGCAGAGAGTCTACGGGCATTAGAAGATATCTACCGGCCTTTCAAAGAGAAAAAAAGTTCGCGCGCGGCCACTGCCATAGAAAATGGACTGACCCCCCTTGCCAATGTTTTAGAAGGGGCCCGACTGAATGAAAAAGAGTTTAGGGCCAAGGCACAAAGTTTTGTCAAGGCTAAGGTAGCTTGTGTTGATGATGCTATTAAAGGTGCACAGGATATCTTGGCAGAAAGATATGCTGATCAACCTCGAGAAAGAGAAGCTATTCGAAACACTATGCTTAAATTTGGAACGTTAGAAGTAAAAAAAGCCAAAGGCTTTAATGAAAAAGGACTTTATACAAAACTCGCTGATCATTCAGAAAAAGTCGCCTATATTCCTTCCCACAGGTACCTCGCTATCATGCGTGCCGTCAAAGAGAAAGAACTCTCTGTAAAGATAAGCGTGAATATTTCCCGCATAGAAGAAAATATCAAGACCTACAAAGTCCCCCGAAACGGCGCAAGTTCAGACAAACTACTTTTTGAAGCTTACAAAGACGGTCTTAAAAGGCTCCTTCTTCCTTCACTTGAGCGAGAAGTGCAGTCTGAGTTAAAGCAAAAAGCAGATCTTGCGGCTATTGGAGTTTTTGGAAAGAACCTGAGTCAACTTCTTATGACCCCACCTGTGACAAAAAGAGTGATCCTAGGTGTTGATCCAGCCTTTAGGTCAGGCTGTAAGTTAGCGGTGATAGATGAGAACGGCACCTACTTGGAACACGCTGTTATCTATCCTACTGACCCCAGAAATGATTATGAAGGCTCTAAAAATATTGTCTTGGCTTTTTCTAAGAAATATCATATCAAAGCCGTTGCTATTGGTAATGGAACAGCCTCACGAGAGACTCAAGAGTTTTTTGCCCGATTGAATGCAGAGGTGGATGCAAAGCTAAACTATACCGTTGTTTCTGAAGCAGGTGCTTCTGTGTATTCCGCTTCAAAACTTGCAGCACTTGAATACCCAGACCTTGATGTTACTATCCGCGGAGCAATTTCCATTGGACAGAGACTTCGTGATCCTATGGCCGCCTTGGTAAAGATCGACCCTAAGTCTTTGGGAATCGGCCAGTACCAGCATGATGTTGATCAAAAACTTCTGGAAAAAAAGCTGGGTGATGTCACACAGGACTTAGTTAACCGCGTCGGTGTAGACCTCAACTCTGCTTCTGCCACCTTGCTTTCATATGTTGCAGGAATTGGTGAAAAGATAGCGAAAAATATCGTTTCTTATAAAGATGAAAATGGAAACTTCACCTCTAAATCACAACTTCTAAAGGTCAAGGGTCTTGGCGCAAAAGCTTATGAGCAAGCGGCGGGTTTTATCCGTATCAAAGAAGGAAAGTCTATATTTGACAACAGCGGTATCCATCCGGAGTCATATGCCACCGCATCCAAGCTAGAGGGTTTGGATCTTGACAATATAGATATAGCAAAACTTGCTCAAAAACTCAATGTTGGAAAAGAAACCCTGCGCGATATCATCAAAGAGCTTCAAAAACCGGGGTTTGACCCGCGGGAAGATCTACCTGCTATACCGTTTAAAGAGGGTATTACTGATATCAAGATGCTAAAAGAGGGAAGTTTCGTTTCGGGCGTGGTTCGCAATATTGCGGATTTTGGAGCCTTTGTAGATATTGGCCTCAAAAATGACGGCATGATACATATCTCAAAAATGAGTGCTAAACGTATCTCCCATCCTCTTGAGGTCCTCTGTATCAACCAGTATCTACCTCAGATTGAAGTAGTCTCCATCGATCAGGAAAACGCAAAGGTAGGACTGAGTTTACTTTAAAGATCATGTCTACTAAAATAGTTAAGTTAAGGCTTTGCTTTGGGGAATATAATAGACAAATGAAATCGAATAATCAAAATATTTTTACCATTTTAATTTGGGGTCCAATTTTTATTATTCCGGCTATGGCGCTGATCTTACTTTTGACTACCGTTCAAAAAGATGAGACAAACTACCAAAACAGTCTGCATGCACTTGAAAGCAGTATTATTGAAAAAGAAAAAAAGCAGATCTCTCAAAAAGTCATCAATATCAGTGATCTCATCACATATGAAAAATCCATCATCAAAGAAGAACTTCACAAACGTATCAAACAGCGTGTTTATAATGCCCGAAACATTGCCCTAAACCTGTATGATAAATACCATAAAACCCTTCCCGAAGAAGAACTAAAGAAGATCATCATTAATGCACTTCGTCCACTTTTATGGAATGAAGGCGAAAGCTACATCTGGATTATGAATTATGATGGTGTCATTTTCTTAGCCCCAGAGTATCTTCGTCATCTCGAAGGCAGTTCAATCATCGATTTAAAAGATGCCAACGGAAGAGAGGTTATAAAAGAAGAGATTGCTCTGTGTAAATCTGCTGGAGAAGGGTTTTTATGGGATACTTTTAGCCGTGCGGATGAAGACCCGGAAAAACAGTTTGAACAACTTGCCTTTGTCAAAGCCTTTGGACACTATGACTGGTATTTCGGCTCTAGTGAATATTTGGATACTGCCATAAAACAGGCTAATGCAATGCTTCATAAAAAGATCTCAACAATAAGCTCCCAGAATAATGATCATATATTTATTATAAACTATAAGGGTGACATCTTACTACACCCTATGGACAGCAGCTTCGAGGGTAAAAATATTTTTACGTCAGAAGATCACCATCTGGCTAAGATGGTGCCTGCTTTCAATGATGTCCTTAAACGCAAACTAAATGGTTTTGTTTCTTATGAAATGTCTAATCACAGATCTCACAGACTTGAGAAAAAAACGAGTTATATTAAACAGATCCCCGACACACAATGGATCATTGGTTCAGGATTCTTTGACAGTGACATTGCCAATGTAGTACGTGAAGAAAAAGAAAAGATACTTCAGTCAAAGTCAGCCGCCAGAAACAAAATGTTAGGTTTGGGAATTGTGTTAATAATACTCTCTTTTCTTATCTCACTTCTTATTTCAAAATGGATTAAAAATAAATTTTCCATCTATGAGGCAACAATTAAAAGTAATAACACTGAACTAAAAAAACTGAACGAATCTTTAGAATACAAGGTAGAGGAGCGTACTTACAAGCTCAAAGAAGCCAATGAAAAATTGGAAAAACTTGCGACTACAGACGCGCTTACCCAGATCTATAACCGATATTATTTCATGGAGAGCATCGAAGCTGAAGTTAAACGTTTTCACCGCTATCATAATATCTTTTCTTTGATTATGTTTGACATTGACTACTTTAAGCAGATCAATGACAATTATGGTCATAACAAAGGGGACGAGGTATTAGTCACCATTAGCCGTTTGGTTGAAACTTCTCTTCGTGATACCGACACACTTTTTCGATTTGGAGGGGAAGAATTTATGGTCATACTTCCTGAAACTGGGCTGGATGAAGCATATGAGATCGCTGACAGAATGCGTTTACTTATTGAGCGACATGACTTTGGCCTTGAATCTGCCACAACGATAAGTATTGGTGTTGTAAGCTTTCAAGATGGCGACACGGTAGATTCAATTGTTAGTAAGGCCGATACCCTACTCTATCATTCAAAGGATGAAGGTAGAAACAGTATCTCAAAGATGTCAGTAGAATAGTTCTATCGTGCCATAGCAGGAAGTTAAATCGCAAAACAGGCATCCCTCCTTATCAATAATTCTAAACATACACGATTATCTTTCTCATAATCCGGTACATTAAATGGCACAAGGTTTGCGAAGGTGTTAAGCAGATCAAAGAGTTGTGGGAGAGTTATGTTGTTCATCACTCTATCATTTTTAATTATAAAGTCGATGATAAAGCAGTTAAAGAGTAAGGCCGAAGCCTTATAAAAAAGACTTAGTCTCTGTGGCTCGCTCTGGCTCTAGGCTTTCTAGTACTGTTACCGTTGGCATTTTCACCACGTTTTCTCTGCTCGTTGCTTCTTCCGCCTCGAGAGTTATTACGGTTTCCGCCGCCACCGTTTCCGCCACGACTTCCACCGCCGCCACGTGAACCGCCTCTACCGTTTTGAATTGGTTCTGCTTTGATTCTAGGATCAGGCGTATAACCCGAAAGTTGGACTTGAGGAATCTTGTTTTTTGTTAATGACTCAATGCCTCTTAGGTAGTCATGCTCATCAATACAGACCAAAGAGATAGCCTGACCTTTATTTCCCGCACGACCTGTTCTACCGATACGGTGCACATAATCTTCAGAGATATTTGGAAGCTCATAATTTACAACATGAGAAAGTTGGTCGATATCAATACCACGCGCTGCAATATCTGTTGCAACAAGGACTTTTACTTTTCCGTCTTTGAACTGAGACAAAGCTTTTGTTCTTGCATTTTGACTCTTATTTCCATGAATCGCTGCTGAAGTGATACCGTCTTTATCAAGTTGTTCAGCAAGACGGTTTGCACCGTGTTTTGTTCGTGTAAACACTAAGACCTGCTGCCAGTTATTGTCTTTGATAAGTTGTGTTAGCATCTCACGTTTACGACCTTTATCTACAGGATAAACGATCTGTTCAACCTGAGCTGATGTTTCATTTGTACGGGCAACTTCAACATGAACAGGGTTATTTAAAAGTCCTGCTGCAAGTGTTTTGATCTCATTAGAAAAGGTTGCAGAAAAAAGAAGATTTTGACGTTTTTGTGGAAGTACTTTTAAAATCTTTTTAATGTCATGGATAAAACCCATGTCCAGCATTCTGTCTGCCTCATCAAGAACAAAGAACTCGACCTCTTTAAGATCAACTGCTCTTTGGTTCATCAGATCAAGTAAACGACCTGGTGTCGCGATAATAATGTCAACTCCATTTTTAAGGGTATGTATCTGAGGGTTAATGCTCACACCGCCAAAGATAACCGTTGATTTAAACGGAAGGTATTTTCCATAATCACGTACGCTTTCTGCTACCTGAGAAGCCAGTTCGCGGGTTGGCGTTAAGATAAGTCCGCGAACAGGACGTTTACCTTTTGGCTTTGGCGCTTTAGAAAGAAGCTGCAACATCGGAAGGGTAAAACCAGCGGTCTTACCTGTACCTGTTTGGGCACCTGCAAGGATATCCTTGCCTTCTAAAACAACGGGAATCGCTTTTTCTTGTACGGGTGTAGGCGTATCATAGCCCTGATCTTTAACTGCACGTAAAATGTGCTCATTTAAACCTAAGTCTGTAAATTTCATGTATGTATTCTTTTGTGATCAAACCTTCCAAGTTATACTTGGGCCGGTCTAGTTTGAAGGGGGTTTGTTTTCAAAATACTTCTAAGAATCGAAATATTCATTTATAAAAACGAAGTCAGTCACCGACCGAGGGTGCTGAAGTTGATGGAATTATACCATAAGTTTAATAAATATTATTTATAATTGTACTTAATCTTAAATATTTGCATGAATTGACAAGGTAAAAAGAAGCTATTTAAAGCTCATGATGGCATAACCGAGGTTTTGATAGCCAATGGTATCAATAAAGCTGTTTTTAGAGATACTGACAAAGGGAAGCACCTCTTCTTTTTCAATGCCATTAGCCGCTAAAGACATGGCACACACGACAATCTCCATATCTTTTTTCTTTGCAAGACGAGAAATGCTATCCTGAGCTTTTTTAATATATACAAGGTCTGTATCATCCACAATATCCGTATAAACACTCGAGACCATAGCTACACAATCACCGTGTAACGTAAGTGCGAACTTAGGTGTATCACCCTCTTTTTCTATCATCTGCATTGTCTTTTCAATCAAACTCATACGGCTGCTGATATAACGCGCATCGCTTGCACTGCAGTCAAACACAGACTTATATTCTTGAGCTTGTAAAACTCCCAAAAATATTAATGACCATAAAACATATCTCATCTTTTTCCTTTATCTTAAAACTTATTCGCCAAGGGCAAACACATTTGAAAGTGTATTAATGTAGTTAAAATAGCCGGTAATGGAGACGGCTTCAATAACCTGTTTATCGCTATAACCCAGTTCTTTCAGCCCGTCTATCTCCTCTTTTAATATCTTGTAGCTATCTTTTTTAGATGCTTTGATACAAAAATTCAAAAGAGCCTTCTCTTTATCACTGGTATGAATATTCTCAACGCCTTGCAAGACTTCATCAATGCGTTCCTCTGAAAGACCAAGCATTTTAGCTATGCCCTTATGCACGTCAACACACATCTTACAGCCATTTTCTTTAGAGATAAGAAGGGCTATAGACTCTTTTGTGTCATAAGAAAGTTCTGTCTCATCCAACAGATATCTTTGTATCATCACGTCTGTTGCAAAATAGACCTTTTCATCTATAGCCAAAAGCTTAAAAATCTCGCCCAGCTTTCCAGTCTTCTCTAAAATCGGTCGTGCCTTTTCCTGAATTGAGGGGGTCATCTCTTCAAATTCGGGTAATTTTATATGTGCCATCTATTTTTCCTTTTGTAAGTTTCTAATGATACATGTAAAAACGTTAAGTTTCACTTAACGTTTTTAACTATAGGGTATAATACCTTTAATAAAGTGACGAAGGCAGGCTGTGGAGTATAAGATATCGGAACTGGTAGCACTGAGTAATGTACCAAAATCTACAATTTTGTATTATATAAGAGAAGGTCTTCTTCCAGAAGCAAAAAAACTCAAGTCTAATGTGCACCGGTATAACGAAGGGCATGTAGAGTTAATCAAATATATAAAATATATGCAGCAAGATATGGGAAGTTCGATTGAACAGATTAAAAATATTCTGCAACATAAGAATCAATCCTTATCCAGTTCATTTACCATGCTGGCACCTTTGATGCAAACTCTGAGTCTTATTCCTGTAGGGGCATCTAACTATACCAAGTCACAGTTTATCCAACATTATGATATAGATAAAGAGCTTTTAGAACAACTCTTGAATGATGATGTTCTCGTACCTCTGGCAGAGGACAAATATACAGATAAAGAAGCTTCCATTATAAGATTAGTAAAGAATTTCATAGAGGTAGGAGTAGAATACACTCTGATAAAAGAGTATGTATATCACGCCAAAGCATTAGCTGGGCTTGAGTGTGAATTACAAGCTAAACTCTGCGCAACACGCAGTGATGAAAACTTCTCTACCTTGTGGAGGATCATGTTTGAAACACTTTTTAATGCCAAAGAATATCTCTTCAGCCGTTATACCTATCAAGCCTTATTTAAATCTCTAAAAGAAGAGATCTCAAACAAGGAATTGTAAGCTAGTGAAGGAAAAGCATCCTAAAAGTATAGCTTTGGATTAGACGGTTTGCAGTGTTAATAAATTCAACAATACTTGGCCAAAAAGCTATTGAGTTGATTCGCAAATTCATGGGCATCTTTTTGTGAAAAAGCTTTTGGGCCTCCCGTCATTTCCCCGCTTTCACGAATACTTTCCATCAGGTTTCGCATGGCAAGATACTGTTTTATATTGTCAACCGAGTACAATTCACCTCTGTGATCAATCGCGTGCGCTTTCTTTGAGATAACCCTGTCCGCAAGCGGAATATCTGCAGTAATGACCAAGTCACCTTCTTCTACCATCTCCACGATACGATGATCTGCCTCATCTGCACCCTGCTCCACTATAATATAATGAACAAGTTTAGAATGTGTACCCAGGCTTATCTTTTTATTGGCAATAACATACGTTGGTAAAGAAAGTCTTTCAATAGATCGTACCAAAATAGGTTTCAACAAATTGGGAAAGGCATCACCGTCAACATAAAGTTTCATTTATTCAAGAATCCATACATCAAACTTACGGCCCTTGATATTTCCTTTTTGAAGCTGTTTATGCGCCTCTCTTATCATATCTCTGCCAATAGCAACATACGCCTGTCTGTCATAAATATCTATCTTTCCCACATACTTTGCGTCAATTCCGGCCTCTCCTGTCAAAGCACCTAGAATATCTCCGGGACGTACCTTGTCTTTTTTTCCACCTTCAATAACCAGAGTCACATTAGGTGGTTTAAGGGTAAAATCATCTGCCTTTGCAAGCGTCTGTGCATTCTCAAAAACTCGGGTATCATTCCGATAAAAATCAGCTTCACGCGCATCCCCTTCGCTAAAAATAGTAAAGGCCAGTCCCGACTCGCCTGCTCTTCCCGTACGTCCTATTCTATGCGTGTAGGTTGCCTCATCTTTTGCAAGATCATAATTAACAACCATATCCAGTTCTTTAATATCCAGACCTCTTGCCGCTACGTCTGTGGCAACAAGCACCGAACAGCTGCGGTTTGAGAACTGTACTAAGACATCATTTCTTTGCTCTTGCTCAAGATCTCCATGAATAGCCAAGGCGTCAATGCCCTTTGCCCTTAGGTGAGCGGCGATATCTTGGGTTTGTATCTTCATATTACAAAAGACTATGGTTGTTTCAGGCTTATGAACAAAAAGAATATTACTTAAGGCTTCAAGCTTATGTTCTTCTTCTGCCTCATAAAAACATTCAGAAATCTTGTTGGCGCTTTCGGTTGCTATGGTTTCTATATTAATCGCATCTTTTTGAATAGAAGAACTAAGGTCCATGATTCGATCCGGATATGTCGCAGAAAAAAGAAGGGTTTGACGCTCAGAGGGAGCATGTGAGATAACATTATCAATCTCTTCAATAAAACCCATATCTAACATTCTATCCGCCTCATCAAGTACCAATGTTTCCAAGGATTGCAAAGATAAAGAGCCTTTAGTAAGATGGGCAAGAACCCGTCCCGGTGTCCCGACAATGATATGCGCGCCATGACGAAGAGACCCTAATTGAGGACCAAATGGCGTACCGCCACACAGGCTCAATATCTTAATGTTATGGGTTCCTCTCGCAAGACGTCGAAGCTCTTTGGCCACCTGATCGGCAAGTTCTCTGGTCGGACATAAGACAAGGGACTGTACCTTAAACTTTTTCACATCAAGTTTGCTGAGTAGACCGATACCAAAGGCTGCTGTCTTACCGCTACCTGTCTTTGCCTGAGCAATGACATCACTGCCCTTTAAGATCTCCGGCAAGCTCTGTTCTTGAACAGGTGTCATCTCGGTAAAGCCAAGCGCTTCAATGTTATGAAGCATCTCTTTTGATAAAGAAAGTTTGGAAAAGTTAGTCGTATTCATTATTGGCTTCTTTCATGTAAGTGTGAAAGTATAACGTATACAAAAAACCACTTCTTAAGACCCTTGTTAAATTTTCATAGAATTAAACATAACATCATTAATACTTATAAGATTTATTTGTTAAAATTATTATAAGTATATTCAATTATAATTCTGTTTATAATTTAAACTTATCAGGAAAACAGATGAAAAAGAAAATAGTAAGTCTCGTAGTCGTTGTTGCTCTCATTGCTCCCATCACAGCTAATGCAGGTTTTTTAAGTAACCTAGTGAGCCAATTTGGTTATCGTTTATCCATCTCGGCAAATGAGACGCTTAGTCTTTATAAGGCAATGGCTGATGACATGAACTTGATGGCAGACCGTATTATGGATATGGCTGGCGAGATAGGTGTAATGGCTGATCGTATTTTGGATATGGCAGATCAAATCGGTGTAATGGCTGATCGTATTGTTGCTACAGAAACACTTATGGCTAACCTGACGACAGATATGGCAACGATTGCCGCTGATGTTGCAACTATCAACACAAATACAAGTACGAATACAGTAGAAGGCGTATTTATCTCCAACAGTACGCAACCTGATCTATACGCAGGAGACGTTCCAAACTTCACAATGTCTCAAAGTACACCTGAATACCTTGTCTTTGTCTCGTCTACGTTAACTATGGACACCAATACTATCTCTGTACTTGTACATAACCAAGCTGAGTTAGAAGCCTTATGGCCTAACTTGGTAGGACTAACCCAAGATCAAAAGATCTACATCGGTGTCAAATCGATTACTAATAATCAGATCTCTTCTCTTTCAAATATTCTAACGTATAACGTTCTTTAGATCTTAATCCTAAAAGGAGCACCTTCCTTTTAGGCCAATACACACAGAAATCTTATCACTTTTCCAACCCTTAATTCATCCATCCGTGTTATAATCCCGCATCGATATCAAGGAAAAACATTTGACCTTCAAGCAGCTGAAAATGGCGGCGTACGCAACCTTTCTAACAAACTTATATGGTGTAAAACTTAAACTAACGACTGATTTAAAAGAGAAGAAAAAATTGCGTATAGAATATGCAGAACGACTCTTATCCAAGCTCAACTTACAGGTAAAGATTATCAATGAAGAGAGACTTCCCCCTGATGGACAATATCTTCTTTTATCCAATCATAGAAGCGTTATTGATCCTCTGATCATTGAAATAGCAACGGCTAAGACCAACTTATTTGGTTATTGGATATCAAAAAAAGAACTTTACAACTCTTTCTTTTTTGGGAGTTTTGTGAGAAACGGGGGAACGATTCTTTTAGATAGAGACGCCTCTCAGATGGGAGGATTTTTTGCTGATGTTAAGAGCTGCGTCAAAGCAGGAAATTCCATTTATATCTTTCCCGAAGGCACCCGAAACAAAGACAACACAGAGTTAGGTGACTTTAAAGAAGGGTCTCGCATCATCGCTGTTAAGAACCGTCTTCCTATGCTGCCTGTATTTATACGAAGCCAAGCCAATGAGGCACTTATGTCTTCGCTTAAAGGTGAAAAAAAGCCACGGACTATTGAGATAGAGATAGGTGATATTATCGACTATAAAGATAAGTCAATGACACTTGAAGAAGCCTATAAGAAGCAATTCAACATCCAATAAAGAGATGTATAACTTACAAATCACACCGCATGAGTTGATTATTTAGAAAAGCTTCCAGGGCTTGGCCCAAAGGCTTAACTGTTCACGGCAGGTATCACTTAAAAACCGCTCACCTTCATCAGGAGGGCAGACAAAACTGAACAGCTCTTCATCCAGCGTAAACCGTAAGGCATAGGCATGCAGATACCCCCGCTCTTCCTCTTTCGCCTCCTCAACGGCGGCGTAACGCATGTCCCCTGCTATCGGTGAGCCTAAGGACTTTAAAGCCACACGTATCTGATGTGTCTTTCCGGTATGCGGTTTAACAAGAAAAAAACGTTCATGTTCCCTCAAGGCAACACTGTGGAACTGTGTAATGGCGGGGTTATCATTGGTCTTTAAAAACTTGTATGAACCCCGTCTGGCGGAACCCATATCCCCTTTTATCCATCCCTGCTTCTTTTTGGGCTTGCGCGTAGAGATGGCAAGGTAAAACTTCTGAATAAGGCGTTCTTCAAAAAGCTTTGTCAATCTGTTGGCATCCGCAGAGCTTTTTGCCAAAAGTAGCAAGCCCGATGTCATCTTGTCAAGCCGGTGCACACTGTAGAGTTTCAGACCCTTCTGCTTTTCAGCCTTGACGACAAAGCCTTCACCCTCTTCGCTGTGAAAACTAAGACCTGCGGGTTTGTTAAAAACGATAAACTGAGTATTTTCAAAAAGTATTTCTAAAACCATGAACCCTCAAAACACTCTTTTTCCGAGTCCTTGATAAAATCCAGATATTCCTGGCCTTTTTTATCTAGTGCCATGTAGCTCTGCTCATCATAGGTCTTAAAGATCATATTGTCCATACAGGTACAATAAGTAGCATTATGTTCACCCAGACAGGTTTGTACAAGGGCTTCTCTGTCACTCTCTTCCCATTGGTAATATTTTGTATAAAAAGGGTAAAGCACCCAGATGGCAAAACCAATAGCCAAGACAATATTGAGCATATACTCTCTTTTTCTCGTCTTATAAAACTTCCACCCATCATAAGCAATAAAGGTCAAAAACACAATCTCAAGACCAATAATAAACCCGTCACTATCCATAAAATCAAACATAACTATCCTTAAAAGCGAAATTATAGCTGTTTAGTATATAATTACAGAAAAAAGGTCCCTGATGTCTCCTCAATGGATACTTGTTATTGCACTTATCGGCTTGGTGTATTTTTTATTTATCAAGAAGAAGCCCCTTGCCGGTGAAAATCAAAAGAGCAAGAAGAAAAAAGACAAGTTAGATGATGACGACATGGTCGAGTGTAAACAGTGTGGGACCTACATCACCCTTAATGAAGCCCTCTTACGGGATGGAAACTATTTTTGCTCTGACGAGTGCTTAAAGGCTTAAGATGTTACTTTTCGGTCACCCGCATGTCCCCCATGAAAAACTCTACCACATCAGTTCAACGGAGGCAATAGAACATACGCCTTCCAACAGCATACTTCTTTTCACTTATGACGCAGAGGTCTTCGATCTTATCGAATATGCCACTGAGAATGCTTTAGAGTTCGCCCTTGAGGTCTCCTCCTTAAAAGAAGCTATCATCAGCGAGAGTCTCAATGCAAAATATATCTTGCTGCACCATGAGATCGCAAAGAGTGTCCAAAAAGCAGCAGACACCTACTTGTTTGATGCCAAGGTCCTCGTTCATATCGATGATGACGACAAAATAGAGACGCTGGCAGATGAGGGAATAGATGGCGTTATCCTTGCGGAAGCCATCATCAAAATAGCCTAGGCCACACTTCTCACACAATAAGAACCTATTATACGCTTCACAGGAGGCATAAAATGCACGTTCTCATTCTAATTCTCGTTGCCAGTATTCTCACCTTTTTAATCTTTATCGTCATCGCATCAAAAGATAAGAAGATCACTTAAGATAAACACAGGTACATTTATTGCTATGATAGGCGTATGAAATATATTGTATACAGCCTACTCATATTCTTTACCATCACAGGCTGTTCCAGACGGCCCGCTCCCTCTTCAAAAAACATACCGACTGTTCACTACAACACACCAAAAGCATCTTCAGCAGACAAGACATCAACACGTACACAAGTCTCTACCAACCTTGCACGACTATATAAACAATATCATAACTGGAAAGGAACGCCTTATAAATATGGCGGTCTTTCACAAAATGGCGTAGACTGCTCAGGCTTTATCCATCAGACCTACAGATCCCTTTTTAAGATTACGCTTCCACGCAGGACACAAGATCAGGTCAAAGAAGGAAAGCGCGTCTACATCAACCAGTTGCATGCAGGTGATCTCGTCTTTTTTAAAACAGGATGGAATATTCGCCATGTGGGGATCTATCTGGAAAAAGGAAAGTTTGTCCATGCCTCTTCGAGCAAGGGTGTGACCATCTCAAATATGCATACGGGGTATTGGAAGAAGAATTACTGGCAGGCCAGAAGGCTCTTGTAAAAAAGCCTATGTGATTTAAAACTTTAGACGTTTTATAGGTCTACGCCGTCACTCTTTTTGCATAGATCTCTTGTTCTTTGTTAATGAAGACATCGGCTAAAAAGAAAAATGCTTCTTTCCATGCATTCATTATCTCAGGTGTCGCAGCCTCACCCAGTACTTCTTTTATCGCGCCTAGCAAAGCTTCTCCAACCCAAGGATAGTGTTCAGGTTTAACATTAACATCAACATGGATGTTCGCTACTGTTTCAACACCTTTGCTCAAGACATCTAAGTTATCGATGTTGGCAGCATAGGCATACACCATTGCAGCTAATTTCTTATATTGATCAGGTGATGCATTCTTGAAAAGTTCTTTTGCCTCAGGATGCGCCTCAAATAAAATCTTATACATTGCTGTCGTAATGGCTTCGCCATGTTCTTTAATGACCGGTGCGGTTGCTTTAATTATTTCTTTTGTGTTTTCATTCATTGAAAATCCTTCAGTTGTGTGAGTTTCAAAGACTCATATTTTTTTACAAATGAAGTATAGAACAAGAGAGCAGAACCTTTCTTGACAATTATCAAGAACAAAGCGTGAACTGGTTTAATTACGCTGATTTAGAGAAGCTTGTAAGCCTTGCCAAACACTTCTAGCTTGTTTTCTTTAAGAAGTGTTTTTATATTTCTAGAAAATGTCTCTGCACTCATCCCTAAAAGAGCGGCAATCTCATACTTTTTAAGTTCAAGTCCAAGACTGGGATTCTGCTTGTAAAAATGCAAGATCTTCTCTTTTGCCGTGGAAGCGATATTAAAATGTATGTTTTGCTGTAAAAGCTGGATCTTATTGAGCAGGGATTGAATGATCTCATACGAAATACGCGGATTGTGTATAAAGTCCTTCTCAAAGCTATCAAGTTCTATTTTAATAATAGCACCCTCCGATTTGAACATCGCCGTAGAGGGAAAAGGCAGACGTTTTAAAATAGCAGGTTCTGCTATCATGGAGAAGGGTTTAAAAAATCCGATGACGATCTCATTTCCCTTGTCATCATGTTTATACACACTCACAAGGCCTTCGATCAGAATTAACAGGTATTCTGAGCGCTCTCCTTGCATAAACAATAAGGAGCCCTTGTCATAATGAGAAACCGACGATATCTCTGTCAGTGCCTGCAGTTCTTCTTCCGTCATAAACGAGAAGAGATAGATCTCTTTTAAAATCTCAGCGATCGGTCTGTTATGCAAAATCCAACTCCTTTAGAACATGAGAAAAGACCTCATCCAAACCTGCTTCAAAAATCAGCTTTTCTTTGGAAACAGGATGTTCTATACTCAGTTTTGAGGCATGAAGAAAAAGTCTGTGGGCATTATAGTGTTCTCTAAAAAAAACATTATGCTCGTGCCTGCCATACTTCGTATCACCGACTATCGGATGAAGAATATGTTTCATATGACGGCGAAGCTGATGTTTACGCCCTGTTTGCGGGCTGAGCCGTAAAAAACTGTAGCGCGTCGTCTCATATCTTCCCACCGGGTAAGGCAGTTGCACCTGTGCCAGCTTCTCATACAAAGTGATCGCGCTTTGCGCCTCTTTATCAGTTCTCGCCTTGGCGTCTGTCATCTTATCCAAGACCTCTTTTAACGCATAGTCTATTGTACCCTTTTCTTCCGTATAGCCCCGTACAATGGCTAAATACTCTTTTTTAAAAAGCCCCTCTTGCATCTGCTCGGACAAGGCTCTTGCCATCTCTTTTGTAAGTGCGAAAAGAAGCACCCCCGAGGTCGGTTTATCCAGACGATGAACAGGATAAACATACTTGCCTATTTGATCTCGCAAGATCTGAATGGCGAAACGTGTCTCCTCTTTATCTATCCAAGAACGGTGAACAAGGAGGTTTGAGGGTTTATTGATGGCAACGATGTACGCATCGTGATAGATGATCTCGAGGGTTTCAGCTTCCATTTAAATAATACGGCGCTGTAAGCGTGAAGAAAGACTCGTCAAGACCTCATACGATATAGTCTCGCAAAAGGAGGCTATTTCATTGGCGTCATCAAAGATCAAGAGACTTTGCTTGTGTGAATTATACGAGCTATTGTCCATAGAAACGCGGCCCAGCAATTCATTACCGTCGGGAGTCCTGTAGTTATTTGAAAGAAAACGGGACAGTCCATCCGCATAACCGACATCATAATTACCTACCAGTATCTCTTCCGTCGCTTCAAAAGTGGCGTTATAACCTACCCGTTCTCCTTTGTTCAAAACACGAGAAGAGATCTTTTCTGCAAACAAAGAGAGGACAGGTTTCAAGCCTGTTTCTTCAAAACCTCTATCCATCTGTAAACACCCGTAAGCGGCTATCCCCACACGGACCATATCTTCGTCGAAGTTATTTTCTCTAAAAATACCCGCAGAATTGCACGAATGTGCTCGGAGTTTTGGGTATCTTTGCTTGAGACGGGAAAAGTTTTTCTTCTGCCAAAACCATTCGGAACTCATCGTATCGGCTGAGCGGTAATGCGTAAAGATGGACTCAAGCCTTAGACCCTGCTCTTGTATCTTTAGCATAGCTTCGTCAAGCTCATCCATACCAATACCATTTCTGTGCATACCCGTATCTATCTTGAGTTCGACCCGGCACGAAGAAGGAAAGCTCTTTACATCATCTATACTATTGATCGTATAAATAAAATCGTGCATATTAGAAATAGGAAAGCTAGGGGACAAGACAAGAATATAGTTAAAAAAGCCTTTTATCTGTTCAGCCTCATCTTCGCGGCGAACGACTGCCCTTGTTATGCCGTACTCTTTTGCCATACCGGCAACTTCAAGCAGACCATGTCCATAAGCATTATCTTTTAATACCAGCGCAATTTTATCTTTATCTGCAGTTTTTTGCGCGATAATGTCAAGGTTATTAAAAAATGCTGATTTATTAAGTTCGATATAAGACATGCGAAATTATACCTAAAGAAAGAAGTATCTAATGCGACGACTGCCTGCCGAATTTGAAAAGCAATCCTTTATCCAAGTGATTTTCCCCCATAAGGAGAGTGACTGGGCTGAATATTTAGACGATGCAGAAAAAAACTTCATCAATATTATCAATGCGATCACCCGCTACGAAGACTGTCTTGTTGTCTGTCATGATATACATCAGGTCAAGCCTAAACTCAAAGCCAACACGCGTCTACACCTTGTGCAAGCATCCAGCAATGACACCTGGGCAAGGGACTGTTCGGCTATCTGTGTTTATGAGGATGGAAAACCTCAACTTCTAGACTTTGAATTTACTGCCTGGGGTGGAAAGTTTGACGCACATTTAGATAATAGACTGAGCCAAGAACTTTCCTCAATCTATCAAGCACCGATGAAAAAGATGGACTTCATCCTTGAAGGCGGCGCGATAGAAAGCAATGCAAAAGGTACGCTTATGATCACGTCTGAGTGTGTCTTTAACGCCAACCGAAACAGTGGACTCAGCAAAGAAGAGAGTATTTCCTATTTGAAAGATGTTTTAGGTGTGAGTAATATCCTTATTTTAAACCATGGGTACCTCAGCGGTGATGATACCGACTCACACATTGACACACTGGCACGCTTTAGTGACCCCAAGACTATTGCCTATATCAAGTGTGACGATAAAAATGATGAACATTATGAAGCGCTGCTGGCTATGGAGAGCGAACTTAAAAATTTTAAAGATCAGGACGGGAACCCGTTTAGACTTGTGCCTCTGCCTTTTACACAAGCCATCTATGATGCTCAAGAGAGACTTCCGGCCACCTATGCAAATTTTTTGATCTTAGACAAGGCTGTCTTAGTACCTATCTATCAGGACCCGAAAGATCAAGAGGCTTTACAGATATTTTCAGAACTTTTTAAACAACGCGACATCATCCCCATTGATTGTACAACCCTGATCCGTCAACACGGAAGTCTTCACTGCGTTACGATGCAGTTTCCATATGGAGTTAACTTAAAAATCTAATAGAATTACGGTTACGCACATCAATGTATTGTTTTTTCAACCTTAGAATTTTCATCAGGATGAAACAGAAGAGAGAAACCTTGATAAAGAAACAGAGCCGAAGCCAAAAGCATAACAGCGATGAGGATTTTCTTTTTTAATGGCATTAAGTAGTACCTTTTTAGAAATTCTAACACATTTTCAACCGTACAAGGCATGAACATACACTCTGCTTACGACACCCCTATTTTATAAATAATGCTTATAGCTTAAAACACTAGGTTCAGGTTAACTTTAGAAGGGTCTGAATACAATGCAAATAACAATTTTCTCACTATCTAGGATTTTTATTTGGGATATATAAAAAAAGTTATACGCTTTTTGTCAATCATTGCCGACACACCTACAAACAGTGAGGAAGAAAAACGGCAACACAGCTTTTTGATCTATATCGGCACCCTCATGTCTTTAGGTGGTCTGTTATGGGGTAGTATTGCCTTGTATTCCGGTCTTCCGTTTCAAGCGATGATCCCCTTTGGGTATGGGCTTGTTACCTGTATCAATTTCGGCTATTTGTATCTGACAAAAGACTTTCATAAGGCCCAGGCTATTCAGCTCTTTATCAGCCTGATGCTTCCATTTTTATTTCAGCTCTCACTGGGTGGTTTTGTTTCCAGCGGTGCTCAAGTCTTTTGGGCTATTACCGCCATTTTGGGAGCCTTTACCTTCAAAAGTAACAACGCTATAATCAGCTGGTTTATCTTATATGTCATTTTGGTCGTTATAAGTGGTCTACTTGACACAACTGTTCAGGAAATGCACCTTGTTGAAGTGCCTAAAAATATCAGTATCTTATTTTTTACTATCAATATCTCTGCTATTTCTTTCATTATATTTACTCTTTTTTATTATTTTGTCGGAAGCGAAAGAAAATACAGAAACTCACTGCATGAAAACCTGCTAACTTTGAAAAATACCCAAACACAGTTAGTCGAAGCTGAAAAGATGTCTTCTTTAGGAGGTCTTGTTGCCGGTGTTGCTCACGAAGTCAACACCCCTTTGGGTATTTCTATCACGGCGGCTTCCATCTTCAAAGAAAAAATCAATAGGCTAAAAAAGTCCATCAACCAAAACACACTCAGTAAGACAGACCTGCAAGACTTTCTTGATGACATCACAGAGGCCGATGAGATACTCATAAAAAACCTTGACCGAGCAGCCTTGCTAATAAAGAACTTTAAGAAAATTTCCGTCGATCAAAGCACTGAAGACCTTAGAGACTTTGAATTCAACTCGTATCTCAAAGAAATCACGTCTACCTTTACTAGCGAACTGCGCCACAATAATGTGAGGCTTGACTTTGAGTTAAGTTCCACGCCAATCACCATGCACTCTTATCCCGGAGCAATCTCTCAAATCATCATCAACCTTCTTCAAAACGCCGTCCTTCATGCCTTTGAGGACATCTCCGAGAAGACGATCACACTAATGACAGAGATGACCTCCGAACATGCTATGATCTCATGCTTTGACAACGGAAAAGGCGTTCATGAAAACATCACAGCAAAGATATTTGAACCCTTTGTCACAACAAAGCGCAACATGGGAGGAACAGGCCTTGGCCTAAATATAACCTATAACCTTGTTACCCAACAGCTTGGAGGCAGTATTAAATTAGATACAAATGTTGCGCAAGGTGCGTGTTTTTTCATAAAGATCCCTCTTGAAATCCATGATAAAGTATCTTTTGACATCTAAGCTATACCTAGTCCTATTGATACCAATGACGTTCTAATTCTCCCGTCTCTTTATATTCATCGATCAATACTTTTTGTGGCTTATCATCAGAAAGAGATAAGATAAGCTTACGTCCGTTTGCATTGATCTCAATCAGTTTAGGCGAGCTAGAAAGCACTTTGTATTGACCCCGACTGAGCTGTTCAAACACACGTGAAAGAATGTGGTTTGATGAGGGTAATTTAAGGTTGCTCACATCTAAATCATCTATCATAAACTGATACACAAGGCGTTTTTGCAATATAAGTGTTGAAAAATATGAAGAATTTTCACGTGATGACTTTGTCTCTACAAGAGAACGCTGCAACATACCCAGTATATTGATACGATCAACTTTTGAACAAGAGACCCCGATAAGAGATACGAAATTTTCATCCGTATACCCGCCATAATAAAGTTTAATTCCCTTGCTACAAACCTTATCGTATTTTTTTGCCTTAAAATCCTCGATAAAAGGCGTGATATCTCTTGCTTCTAAAAGCATAACCATCCATACAGACATAACTAAAAAATTTTTAATGCTCTTTCTCCCTAATCGTCTGATCGACGGCCTAAAATTGAAATTTGACCCGGTTCTTCTTGTAACTCTATATTATGCTCATTCGCCCAAACAAGAATCTCTGTATCTAAATCAAGAAACTCTTCCTGATCCAAAAGATCATTTTTTATCTTAATCATATGATGTCCGCTAAGAAGAGATAAATAATAATCACTGTGCTCTAAAAAAGGCTTTAAATCCTTAAGTGCCTCAACAACTTCATTAAAACAAAGATAATTGCTTTTGACTTCGGAAACTAAAGCCAAGCCTCTTTCATCATCTTTATACCCACACATACTCAAAAGTTCACTTTCCATGTCATTATCCTTAGCGGGCTAAGAAGTAACAGAAGGTACTTAGTAAGCCCTAAACGTATGTACTATGATATCACTTCTTAGATAAATGCAGTTTAAAGCAAAAAGGCTAAATTTGGATCGCTGTTAAAAAAGACTTCCCGTCATCTCTTCTTTCTTCTTTTTCTTTTCAGTCAAGGAAGCAAAATACTCAATCTCATGCTCTTTTAGTATGCGAATATTGTTCGTCGAACCCGCGATTCCAACCGGATCACCCGCGGTTAATATATACGTGTTCTCTTTTTTGATAACGCCCCGCTCAAGTCCTTTTTGCATGACTTCACTGAGCATAAGATCAAGCTTATTTTTACGTACAGAAAAAGCAGGAGCAACACCCCACACTAATGTCAGTTTACGTGCAATAACATCATCATGTGTAACAGCCAAGATATCTACGTCCGGTCGGTATCGTGACATGATTTTAGCCGATGTACCTGAGGTTGTTAAAGCCAAAATTCCATTCGAACTCAACTTAGTCGCAAGCTGTGTAATTGAAAGATTAATCACGTCTTTATCATCTCTGTTATCAAACTTATCATATTTATTATAAGCGTATACCGTTTCAGCCTGAATAATAGTATCAGACATCGTCTTAACTGCCAAAGCGGGATTATGCCCAATAGCAGACTCTTCTGAAAGCATGACCGCATCCGTTCCGTCAAGGACAGCATTGGCAACGTCTGATATTTCAGCCCGTGTTGCCACCTCGTTTTCTGTCATTGACAACAGCATCTGAGTCGCAGTGATAACAGGTTTAGCCTTGGCATTTGCCTTTTTTATCAACTGTTTTTGTATGGTGGGGACCATATAATAAGGCACTTCTATACCAAGATCTCCTCTTGCCACCATAATGCCGTCACTCGCATCAATGATCTCATCAATATTGTCAACCGCGTCAAACTTCTCGATCTTTGCGATCAGATCTTGTGTACCACCATTTTCATTTAAGATACTGCGGGCTTTATTTACATCTTCTGCATTTTGAACAAAAGAAATTGCCATAAAGTCAACATCGTTCTTGATCCCCCACAGCATATCTGCCTTGTCTTTTTCAGTAATAACATTGATATTGATCTGAGTATTTGGAAAATTAACGCCCTTATTTGATGCCAAAACACCATCATTTTCAACAATCCCCATCACCGCTTCATCTGAGATCTCATTGACAATCACGCGGATACGACCATCATACAGATAGATGTGTTCATCTACTTTGATCAGGTCCAAAATAGTAGGCTGGTTTATACTTAAAATATAACGGTCTTCAGATTCCTGATACCCTTGCATCTCTTTACGCATAAAGACAAGCTTATCACCGACCTTTAAATCAAATTCTTTTTTTAGGTTTCCCACACGTACTTTTGGTCCACAAATATCTTGTAAAACACCCACTATCCAGCCTGTGTTCTTCATAGCAGTTCTAATATTTTTCAAGACCTCAGCATGCTCTTCGTGCGTGCCGTGTGAAAAGTTCATTCTAAAGACATTCACACCCGAACGAATCATCTTTTCTAAACTCTGAACATCATTACTTGAAGGACCTACTGTGGCTAAAATCTTACTTCTTCTTTTCATAAAAATTCCCTGAAACACATTTGATAAAGCTATATTAGCACAAAACTATTTCCTTTTAGTTCTTTTTATAGATAAAAATACTATTATATAAATAAATTATGAGGACGGTCTGTGGCAAAAACTCCATCACGTGACTATAATACTGATATTGTCCTTGTTGACATCATCAGTTTTACCACACTCACACCACAGCAGCAGCTTGAGCTTATCGAGTATTTAACCATGACATTTACACGTATGCTGGAAAAGCTTCTGTCTAACTCAGACATGAGCCTTTCTAATTTGGTCTTGGGGTTTATCTCGACAGGAGATGGTTTTTACTGTATTTTAAATCCCAGGATGAAAGGCTTTGGCACTATTTTAGGGCTTTCTTTCAACCATTTTTCTGAACTCATCTCGAAAAAGTTCTCTTATTTTAAAGGAATCAGAATCGCTGCTCATACCGGGCGTGTATATGAGTTCATTGATATTTTGGGACATAAAAACTATATTGGGGACGGTCTAAACCATTGTGCTCGCTACTTAGAGCATAAGGACTACACTATCAGTACAGTTTTTATTTCGAAAACCGCCTACAGTTCATTTAAAAAATTTCTGGAGATTTACCCTGATTTCGAAGCTCTTTTGCTAGAACAGGAGTTCAAGCGTTCACGCTTGCAGACCTTTACAGACAAACATGACAACTCATGGTCAGGTTATCTTGTTTGGTTGCGTAAAGGCAGTGTCATCAACCCTCCGAATATAAAATTCAACTCTCTCTTATTTGACAAGGATTAATATGCGTTTTACTATTGAAGAATATGCCAAGGCTTATAGTATCTCTACAGAAATGGTACATTCACGTCTTCGCAGAAATCGTCTTAACTATATTATAGAAGATGATAAGACCTATATTGTTGTACCTAAACATCAAGTACCCCATCTTGAAGAAGAGCCTTCTACTGCGCCGCAGAAAAAAACAACGGTCGCGACAGTAATCGGATTGTACCAAAAAGAGAATCATTACCTTAAGCTTAAGATCAAAGAACTTGAGGATAAGGTAGATCGCCTTATTGATGACAAAGAGCAACTTCTGAAAGAAGAAAGAGCCCGTATCGAGAAAGTATATATGGATAAAGACCTTCAACTCAAGACTATCTTGGAGCTCATCAATACAAAACTTATTCATGAAAATAATACGGCAGATAGATCAGTCGACAGTATCTCACATAAGAGCCTGAAAGAAGCTGTCATAGAAGCCAACATCGAGCCTGAAAAAGAAGAAGGGCCCATCGAATTAAAACAATACCTACGATCTATAGGATTAAAATCAGCCCAACGTAAAAATATAAAACGCAGATTTGCAGAGGCCTTCGGTTCAGACACACGTATACTCCTTAAGAACGGTCTTTTTTACCTTGACTTTGACCGCTATGACTATAGTGATTTATTAAAAGTTCAATAGGTCGACTGTGGCAATAAAAGATAGTACACAGTACTCAAAGAATATAGTTCAGTCTATTAAAGAGTATGCACAAAAGCATAATCTTGAGAAAAAAAAACTTGACTTCAAACTTTTGGGTTTGCAAACCTATTTTAAGACGTGCCATCATGAAAGCTTTGTAAAGTTTCACGACCAATATAAAAAAGAATACGCTGACAATAATAAAATCATTAATGATCACGCTCGGTTTATACAGATTTACAAAATTAACATCCTACCAAAGAAGCAACAAGAACTAGAACTTGTCTACCGTCTTGAACTCGGGGAGTTTTCAACACATCCCATTATGGTAATCTCTCCTAAATCGCAGCTACCCATGACAGAGATTACAGAACAAGAGATGTTAAAACTTTTATACACACAAATAAATAAAATCAAGGCCTACAACAAAATACTTATCAATCTCTTTTCTGAATGTATGATCAAGGACCTAAAAGACTTTGTACAAAAACTTTATAAGCACGGGTTTAACAAAGAAGAATCTATACTTCTTTTTGAGGGCATACCCCCAATGATATCCCAGCCCAGCAAGGTCATCAACCATTATATGCATAAAAAGACAGCAGAAAGGGTCTGTGAAGTAGAAGACTCCGAACTTATTATCACCTATGTCAAGCCAATCTATGGAGAAGCTGGTCTCAATGCTATGGGCCAAAGAATTGCCCACGGAGAAAGTAACAACCTTTCCAAGATAGAGTATGCAATCGATAAAGACAGTATCAGTGTTCAAGAGAATCAGTTCGAAATACGTTATTACTCCAAAAAAAGAGGTTTTGTCAGTATCCTTAACAATACCATGAGTATCTCCAATAAGATTGTAGTCAAGAACATAAATCGTGTTGAAGGTAAACTGACCAAAAAAGAAGAAAATCAGGTTTCTGTCATAATCTCACAAACCGATGTTACCCGTGACGGAATTGGCGAAGGTGTTGAACTAATTTCTGAATCTATCCATATTACCGGGCATATGGGCGCAAAATCAAGTGTCGAAGCCAAAAGCATTATTATTGACGGTGCAACGCACAACTCCGCTTTTGTCACAGCAAAAGATGCAAAGATAAATAGACACAAGGGTACGCTCAGATGCCATAAAGCAGAGATCAACTCTCTTGAAGGCGGCACTGTATATGCAACCTATGTAACCATCAATGCGGCCTTGGGAGGGCAAGTGTGTGCTGAACATGTAACCATCAAATCTTTAAAGCACAACGTGAAGGTCTTTGCATCAAAAAGCATAACAATAGAACGTATTCTCGGAGAAGACAACCATTTTATCATTGATTATAGAAAACTACCGACTTTACAAAGCAAACTGCAATTTCTCACCGAAGAGCACAGCGACCTGCTGTGGAAATACGAAGATGCTAAAAAACATTCTCCCCAAAGATTAGATAAACTCAAAAAAGAGGTCCTCAAAAAAGAAGAAGTGATCAATGAGATAAAACTATCGCACTATGATGCCGTAGTAACGATTATGGCTCCGGTTGATGGTCTAAACACCATTGAGTTCTCCATTCCAGAAAAACAAAAATCGCTTACTTACCGGACAAATGTCAATAAGACCTTCGAACCTTTTTATATCCATCAAGATGAAGAAAGAATTATTCTTGAGCCTGTAGGCGTTGAGATAAAGATTTAATCTCATCCTTACAATCCATCTCCTACAAACATACATTCCAAACTCTTAACACGCTTATAGTGATCCTTTAATGCATCGTCTTTTAAATTCTAAGCTCTCGTCTCTTTTTAAATGTAGACGTAAAACAGTAGCTTCAGGTCAATTAAGTATACGAAAAACCGTATATACTATTCGTTATATCATTATAAATACTCGTAATAAGTTATAAAATATAATAATATATGTATATAGAATACATATAAATAGATATTAAGACATAAAATTTACATAAATTAACATAAATAATGTATACTTTAAGTTTACTTCCTATAAACTCTCCCTTATGGATTTGGCAGATGTGTTCAATATCCTTCATAATGCCGTCGAGTCAGAGAACATGGGTAAAAAGATCTCTCAAAAGGAGATGGCCACTAAGATGGGTGTCTCTATGAGAACTTATCAGGACTGGAAGATTGGGAATTCCGCTCCCCAGGCCGCCCGAGTTGTTCTCCAGATGTTAGGCGAATTAGAAGATGAAGATATTGTAAGAGTTGTACGTAAGATAAATAAATTAAAGGATTGACCTTGAGTAGTTTAAGTGAGCATGAACGAGTTGGTTTGGAAGATGTGTTTTTATGTCTAAGTGAAAAACAAAGTCTTTCAGAAAAGGTCAAAGAACAAAAGTTACGTTTAATTTCAAGCTTAGGTCAACTAGCAAAAAAGGGTATCCCCCTCAGCTTGTCTTATGTGAAATCAAAAAAAATTATGTTTCA
>Ga0316206_1000409_pt1 | contig 61377 bp, 60 predicted proteins | sample 6monthpyrite_MG_FD_204942 | JGI IMG/M metagenome (GOLD analysis project Ga0316206, IMG submission 204942) | Microbial mat bacterial communities from mineral coupon in-situ incubated in ocean water Damariscotta River, Maine, United States -... | ecosystem: Environmental > Aquatic > Marine >...
ATGAACGACCCCGCACAACTCTTGGTGGTCTCAATCAGGGGACAGAGCGCTAAAAAGCAGCGGTCTTTCCCCGAGGGAGATGTTCCCTGGCAGTGCAACTTGCCAACAAGCAAAGCAGTTAACCGAACGTCCGCTTCTGGGTGTTTTGAGACCTTTAATCTACAGTCGGTATTAACAGATTATAGCTCTAGTGCTATTTTGATATATACGCTGGTGCCGCTTTTGTTATATCCGGATTATTTAATCAAGAATAGATCATGCTTTATTTAAAGTCTCCCCTGTTTTGTATTGGCAGAGTTAAATCATTAAACAACTTTTATTTTAAGTTTGCTTTGATAGACAGAAAAAACACTATAATGAAGCTCTCCACTTGAAGTCCGCACGATGAGGTCAGCGCTAAGCTATTTTCCATATGATATCTCCCTTATGAAATTCGCCCTATGAGATTCGCCCTATGAGATTTGCGCTAGGAATAGAATACGATGGCAGTCAATTTGCCGGCTGGCAAATGCAGAAGCATGGCACCCGCACGGTACAGGAATGTGTCGAAAAAGCGCTCTCGAGTGTAGCCAATCAGCCAATACAAATTGTCTGTGCCGGTCGCACCGATACTGGTGTTCACGCTACCGGGCAAGTGGTGCATTTTGAATGTAGCGCACCGCGAGATGAAAAAGCCTGGGTGATGGGAGTCAATACACAACTACCTGACGATGTTGCTTCGGTTTGGGCAAAGCCCGTGGCGGATGATTTTAGTGCGCGCTTTAGCGCTACTGCCCGCCAGTATCGTTATATCATTTTGAATCGCCCCGCGCGCCCGGCAATACTCAGCAAAAAAGTCACCTGGAAGCACGGTGAGTTTAATGTTGAAGCGATGCACCAGGCCGCACAGACATTAATGGGTGAGCAGGATTTTAGCTCATTTCGCTCATCGGCATGCCAGGCAGAACACGCTAATCGCAATGTACATTGGGTGAAAGTGAGTCGCCAGGGTGATTACATTTATATTGATATCGAAGCCAATGCGTTTTTGCATCACATGGTGAGAAATATCGTGGGCTCGTTAATGATGATCGGCCAAAATGTAGAGCCGGTTTCGTGGATGGCTGATTTAATGCGTGGCAAAGATCGCAATCAGGCAGGGCCAACTGCACCGCCGGATGGTTTGTACCTGGTGAAGGTGAGTTATCCGCAGAAAACGGGTCTTAATCCAGGTGTTTTTTTGCCAGATTTTGGTTAACGCATCCATTTAGTGAACCACGGGAACTGCTGTTCCGCGATCGGGGAAAGGCCTTGATTTTGCGGCCTGTACCTGATGTAAAATGTGTTGCTATGTGGCAGCAATAACTTCTCAGGTTAATGCGTTTAGAGTTAATCTCACTTTTACAAAGCAACAAACATTTACCTATGATTTTCTGTTAAAATGCCGCTTTTCTGAGGCTGCTCAATATTTGAACCAGTAATGATGTCAAGAACCCGTGTAAAAATCTGTGGAATGACCCGTAGTGAAGATGCCCTTGAGGCCTGCCGCTTAGGTGTTGATGCGCTGGGGTTTGTGTTTTATGAAAAAAGCCCACGAAATATTGAAGTTGCGCAGGCGCAGCAGATTATCCGCGCGCTACCGGGATTTGTTAGCACGGTGGCGCTGTTTTTGAACCCGCTAGAAAGCTTGGTGACGCAGGTGTTGGAACAAACTCATATTGACTGTTTGCAGTTTCACGGCACCGAGTCAGCCGCGTTTTGTGCGTCTTTTAATAAGCCGTATATTAAAGCGCTAGGTATTGACGGAGTCGATGATATTGGGGCGCTGTGCGCAGAATACGCCTCGGCAAATAGCCTGTTGCTGGACAGCCATGGTGCGGGCAAAGCGGGTGGTACCGGCATCGCATTCGAATGGAATTCAATTCCCGCAGCATTACGTAGTGATATAATTTTAGCCGGCGGTTTAGCGCCCGATAATGTCGCTGAAGCCATCCAGCTGGTTCGACCTTATGCCGTAGATTTAAGCTCCGGAGTAGAATCTGCACCGGGTAAAAAAGATAAAACATTAATGGCGCGCTTAATGAGTGAAGTGAAGCGCGTTGATTGTGCTCATTAATTGAATAAGCCGTGACTATGCCGGAATTAGCCAAGATGAGTAACGCAAAGACGAGTAACACAAAGACGAGTAGCAATGAGTAAAGATAATAACGATTATTATTCCATGCCCGATGAGCGCGGCCATTTTGGTATTTACGGTGGCAAGTTTGTTGCCGAAACCTTAATGGAACCGATTGAGGAGTTACGTCAGGCCTACGAAAAAGTGAAAGTCGATAAAGACTTTCAAGCCGCATTCGATAAAGATTTGGCGGATTATGTGGGTCGCCCTAGCCCCTTGTATCATGCGGAACGCTGGTCGAAAGAGCTGGGTGGTGCGCAAATTTATTTAAAGCGCGAAGACTTAAACCACACAGGCGCGCACAAAATTAACAACACCATTGGACAGGGCTTATTGGCCAAATACATGGGCAAAAAACGCATAATAGCTGAAACCGGTGCCGGCCAGCACGGTGTGGCCTCGGCCACCGTGGCCGCGCGTTTTGGTATGGAATGCGTGGTTTACATGGGTGAGGAGGACGTTAAGCGTCAGGCGCCTAATGTGTATCGAATGAAATTACTGGGCGCGAAAGTCGTGCCGGTTACGTCCGGTTCGAAAACCTTGAAAGATGCGCTAAATGAAGCGATGCGTGACTGGGTTACGAATATTGATGATACGTTTTATATTATCGGCACGGTTGCAGGGCCTCATCCGTACCCGGCAATGGTGCGCGATTTTCAAACCATTATTGGTCGTGAAGCTAAACGTCAAATACTAGAAAAAGCTGGACGTTTACCGGATGCACTCGTTGCCTGCGTCGGCGGTGGCTCTAATGCGATTGGTTTATTTTACCCCTTCCTTGGCGATGAAAGCGTAGAAATTTACGGTGTAGAAGGTGGGGGAGACGGCATCGATACGCCGAATCATGCAGCGCCATTATGTGCAGGCGCCGCCGGCGTTTTACATGGAAATCGAACCTATTTAATGGAAGATAAAAACGGTCAGATTATTGAAACCCATTGTATTTCAGCCGGGCTGGATTACCCCGGGGTTGGGCCGGAGCATGCCTGGTTAAAAGACACCGGTCGAGCAAACTATGTAGCGATTACGGATAAGGAAGCGCTGGCAGCATTTCATGAGCTGACCTTAACGGAAGGTATTATTCCAGCGCTTGAATCCAGCCATGCACTGGCTTACGGTGCAAAACTGGCTAAGACAATGGAGCAGGATAAAATCATTATTATTAATCTTTCCGGGCGTGGCGATAAAGATATCAACACCATCGCAGAGATTGAGGGCATTGAGCTGTGAGTCGTTTAAAAGCAAGTTTCGCTGCCTTAAAAGCACAAAATAAAACCGCACTGGTAGCCTTTGTAACGGCAGGTGACCCACAGCCGTCGGTTACGGTGAGTTTGATGCATGATATGGTGAAAGCCGGTGCCAGTGTGATCGAGCTGGGTGTTCCTTTTTCTGATCCGATGGCGGAAGGGCCGGTGATTCAGCTGGCCTGTGAGCGCGCATTAAAACATAATGTCAGTCTCCATGATGTGCTGGGAATGGTGACAGAATTTAGAACGCGTGATGCAGATACACCAATTGTATTAATGGGCTACACTAATCCCGTTGAAGTGATGGGGTATGAACAATTTGCACAAGCTGCCGGTGAGGCAGGCGTTGATGGTTTAATTCTGGTGGATTTACCACCGGAAGAAGGCACCGAGCTAATCGCAAAGTTAAAAGCCAATAAGATTGATATGATTTTTTTACTGGCTCCCACTAGCACAGATGAGCGGATGAAAATTATTTGCGATCAGGCCAGTGGTTTTGTCTATTATGTGTCGCTTAAAGGTGTGACCGGCGCAGCCAATTTAGATGTGGATTCGGTGGTGAGTAAAGTCACGCAAATTCGTACACATACCGATTTACCGGTGGGTGTTGGATTTGGAATTCGCGATGCACAATCGGCGGCGCAGGTTGCGGGTGTAGCCGATGCGGTAGTGGTTGGCAGTGCGATTGTTCAGCGCATCGCAGACAATGCGGATGATCCGAAAAAAATATCACAACAGGTTTGTGAATTGCTCGCATCAATGCGTGAAGCCATGAATGATAAATAAGCATGGATGATAAATAAGCACGGATGATAAATAAGCACGGATGATAAGTAAGCATGGATAAAATATAATATTTAAAAGACTGTAAAGCACTTTGTATATTTCAAATGTAGATTCACGAAATATTATTTTGCAATATAAATAGTGCGAAATTTAAAGAAATAAGGTTATACCTATGAACTGGTTTGAAAAATTAATGCCGTCGCGCATACGAACAGAAGCTGATGGTGCAGAAAAAAAAGGATCGGTGCCGGAAGGTTTATGGACAAAATGTAATGACTGCGGTGCGGTTTTATATCGTGCAGAGTTAGAGCGAAATCATGATGTATGTCCTAAGTGTCATCACCACATGCGCATGGGTGCACGCCGTCGACTGGAAAACTTTCTGGATGAAGAGCCGCGCGAGGAAATTGCCGCTGATTTAAAACCGGTGGATATTTTAAAGTTTAAAGACAGCAAAAAATATAAAGACCGTATTGTTAGTGCACAAAAAAACACTGAAGAAAATGATGTGCTTATTGCCATAAAAGGCCAGGTAAAAGGTGTGCCATTAGTCGCCGCTGCATTTGAATTTAAATTCATGGGTGGCTCAATGGGATCGGTGGTGGGTGAAAAATTTGTACGTGCGGCTAATATCTGTTTAGAAAATGAAATACCGTTAGTGTGTTATTCGGCTTCTGGTGGTGCGCGTATGCAGGAGTCTTTATTTTCACTCATGCAAATGTCAAAAACATCTGCCGTGTTACAGAAAATGTCGCAAAGAGGCATTCCGTTTATTTCAATAATGACCGACCCGACAATGGGTGGTGTGTCAGCAAGTTTAGCGATGTTGGGGGATATTAATATTGGTGAACCCAATGCCCTGATCGGCTTTGCTGGGCCACGTGTGATAGAGCAAACCGTCCGTGAAACTTTACCTGAAGGTTTTCAGCGCAGTGAGTTTTTATTAGAGCACGGTGCGATTGATATGATTGTTGATCGCCGTGATATGCGCGACAAAATTGCCAGTATACTGAGTATGCTGCAAAACAAGCCCGCTGCATAAAACGGATTTAAATTTAAGCAGAAAAATTACTCGGTCTATTCTATGGTTATGTTTTCGATGGTTCTATCAGGATTAGATAAGCGTCCAGTTAATGCGGTTTAATTCTCTGTGCGACTGGCTCCAATGGCAGGAAAGCCTTAACCCTAAAGAAATTGATCTTGGTCTTGAACGGGTTTCTGTCGTTTTAAAAAAACTGTCTTTTTCGGGTGATTTTTTCTGCCCGGTTATCAGCGTGGCTGGCACCAATGGTAAAGGTTCCAGCGTTGCATTTATTGAATCTATTTTGCATCAGTCTGATATTTCAGTCGGTTGTTACACCTCCCCGCATTTATTTAAATACAATGAACGTATTCGAATTAATCAACAACCGGTATCCGATGCCGATTTATGCGAAGCCTTTGATGTGATTGACAAAGCGCGGGGCGATATTGCTTTAACGTATTTTGAATTTGGCACATTGGCATCACTGGTTATCTTTAAAAAATATCAGGTCGATGTGGCTGTGCTGGAAGTTGGATTAGGTGGTCGGCTGGATGCGGTGAATGTGATTAATGCCGATGTCGCGCTGATTGCTAGTATTGATATTGACCACGTAGATTGGCTGGGCGATAACATTGAAGTGATCGCACGTGAAAAAGCCGGTATTATGCGAGCGAATAAACCGGCGGTGGTGAGTATGATTAATCCTCCGGCTTCTTTGCTTACTTATGCACGGGATAATAATGTGAATCTTGTGCAGCTCGGCCAGGATTATCTGTATCAGGGGGTGTCCTCTAAAAGCTGGCAATTAAATGCGACGAACTTGTTCCTAAACGACTTGCCTTTAAACGATCTGCGCCTAAATGATCTGCCTCTAATCAATCTACCCCTAATCAATCTACCTTGGCCAGCTTTAAAAGGTGGCTTTCAACTACAAAATGCATCGGCTGCAATTATAGCGATTGGTTTATTGAAGCTAAGGAAAATGCCATCCGTTAAAAATATTGCAGCTGGTTTGCAGCAAGTCAAGCTCGCAGGGCGTTTTCAGCAGCTCAGCGATCGCCCGCAGGTGTTTGTTGATGTGGCACATAATGAACAATCCGCGCGCATGTTGCACGACGTATTAAGTGAGAGTCCTGTGACAGGTAAAACCATTGCGGTAGTGGCAATTCTAGCGGATAAAGCGATTTCAGAAGTGTTAACAGCGGTGAGCCCTCAAATTGATTATTGGCTGAGCGCGGGGTTGCAGACAGATCGTGCAAACTCAGCAAAAAACATGGCACAAGCGGTGCGTGATTTGCATTCAGATGTTAAACTCTCGGTTTGTGAAAATGTGGTTGAGGCCTGTGAAAAAGCACACACTCTGGCAACTGAGCAGGATCGTATTATCGTATTCGGCTCTTTTTATACGGTTGCTGAGGCCAGCGTTTTCTTTGATAGCAAATCTAATGGCAGTAATGACAACTAAATTCTGGAACCAGGTTGGATAGGAAACTTCGTAAACGTATTATCGGTGCGGTGTTGTTGGCCGCATTTCTGGTTATTTTTGTACCTGAGTGGCTGGATGGGGCGGGTCATAAATCTCGCTACAGCAATGATGTGCGCATCCCTGATCGACCTGAATTTAAGCCGATCTCCCATTTTACAGAACCCACCGATTCTGCTGTGAGCATCAACAAACGCATCCAATCGGAAAAATCATCAGTGCATGCCTGGGCATTGCAGCTGGGGAGCTTTTCAAAAGAAGCTAATGCCGAAGCCATGCGTGATCGTCTGCGTGCGAAAGGCTATGCCAGTTATGTGGATGTGCTGAAAAAGCCCAAGCGAACAACATATCGTGTGAGAATTGGCCCGGAGCTAGATAAACAGCAACTAGAAAAAATTAAAGTTGAACTCATCAAAAATGAAAAGCTCAAAGGCATGGTGGTACAGCACCCGTGAAGCGATTGGCTCATTTACATACTATGCTCACATTTAATGCAGGAAATATGGTATGACCCTTGTAGATTTTGGAATCATAACCATATTAGCGGTATTGCTGTTACTCGGACTAATCTGGGGCTTTGTGAAAATAGCCATTGCCTTAGGAACCTGGCTGGCAGCGAGTACAATCTCATTCAATTTTGCACCGAATCTGGCGGCCTCAATGCTAACCTCGATAGAATCGCCCCCGATGAGACTGGCGGCCGCCATGGGTATATTGTTTGTGTTGACCATTATGGTAGGTGCGGTGGTTAGCTTCATTGCCCGCCAGTTTGTGAGTAAAACCGGCCTGAGTGGTTTAGATCGAGTGCTAGGTTTAATTATTGGCGGTTCGTTGGGCCTGGTCATCGTTGTTGCACTCGTTTTTATTGCCGGTTTAACCAATGCACCAAGTTATGAATGGTGGCAGTCATCATTATTTATCGAACGATTTGAAACATTGGCGCTATGGCTACAAGGTTATCTGCCTGATGATGTTGCAAAATATTTTTCGTATTAAGTTTTCCTACTTTAATTAACTAGCAAATTTGCTGTTGAGGTTATTATGTGCGGTATTGTCGGTATTGTTGGCCGAACTCCAGTTAATCAGTCGTTATATGATGCACTCATCATATTGCAGCATCGTGGCCAGGATGCTGCGGGAATTGTCACTAGCGACGGCAATAAGTTTCATTTGCGTAAAGGCAATGGCCTGGTGAGTGATGTATTTAATGCGGATAGCATGGTGCAGCTGGTAGGAAATATGGGTATCGGCCACGTACGTTATCCTACTGCAGGATGTTCATCAGCGGCCGAGGCTCAACCGTTTTATGTGAATTCCCCTTACGGTATTGCAATGGCGCATAATGGTAATCTGACCAATGCGGAAGACTTAAAAGCGCAGCTATATAAAGATGATATGCGCCACATTAATACCGAATCTGATTCTGAAATTTTATTAAATATTTTTGCTCATGAATTACAGGCATTAAATAAATTGCAGGTCACCTCAGTTGAGGTTTTTAAGTCTATTGAAGCAGTGCATAAACGTTGTTTAGGTGGTTATGCAGTTGTTGCCACCATTGTGGGTAAAGGCGTGTTAGCGTTTCGCGATCCCCATGGTATTCGCCCAATTTGTTATGGTAAGCGTGAAACCGAATCAGGTACCGAATATATCGTTGCATCAGAGAGTGTTGCATTACATGCGCTGGGCTATGAGTTGGTGCGAGATTTAAAACCCGGTGAAGCGATTTACATTGATATTGAAGGGAATTTTTTCAGTCAACAATGTGCTGAAAATCCGGTTAATACGCCGTGTATTTTTGAATATGTTTATTTTGCTCGTCCTGATTCCATTATTGATGATATTTCAGTTTATAAAGCACGCCTAAGAATGGGGACGACACTGGTGCAAAAAATTCTTCGTGAACGGCCCAATCACGATATCGATGTGGTCATTCCTATTCCTGATACCAGTCGTACCTCAGCACTGGATGTGGCTTATCATTTAGGTGTTAAATATCGCGAAGGCTTTATTAAGAATCGTTACATTGGCCGTACTTTTATAATGCCAGGACAAACCCAGCGCAAAAAATCGGTACGCCAAAAACTCAATGCAATTGATTTAGAATTTAAAGATAAAAATGTTTTGCTGGTTGATGACTCGATTGTGCGCGGCACCACCTCCAAACAAATTATTCAAATGGCTCGCGATGCGGGTGCAAAAAATGTTTATATGGCATCGGCTGCTCCGCCGGTTCGACATCCCAACGTGTATGGTATTGATATGCCATCGCCCAAAGAGTTTGTTGCAGATGGGCGCAATATAGATGAAATTACCAAAGAAATTGGAGCCGACTGGTTAGTTTATCAAGATCTTGAAGATTTAATTCATGCAGTAAAACAGGGCAATGATGAAATAGATGGTTTTGATAGTTCCTGCTTTAATGGTGAGTATGTTACCGGTGATATTGATCGGGAATACCTGGAGCATCTTGAAGATTTACGCTCTGATGCGGCAAAATCTAAACGTGAGCACGCGGATAATTTGGCCGGTATCGATTTATACAGTAATCAATAGTATTCATTTTAATTTTTATGCATAAGCAAATTGTTCAATATCTATTGTTTTCGTGTCGTTTTACTTTTTTGCTACTTGCGCTGTTTTCCTCAGCGTTGGTGGCGGGTGAGAATGCAGGCGAAGCGGGCGCGATTAAAAAACCCAATGATATTGAATTGTTTGCTCAAGCTGTACAATTATCATCCCAAAATTTGTGGGCGCAAGCCGAACCAATTTATCGTGAATTAATTCAAAGAAATAAAGAGTGGCCCGAACCGGCCAATAATTTGGCGATTGTATTATTTAAAACTAACCGTATAGATGAAGCAAGAGCATTACTTGAACAAGCGGTGATTAGCTCGCCAAGTTATCGGGTTACTCAGAATAATCGTACACATATTTATAATTACCTGGCCGCTCAGGCTTATGATAAAGCGTTAGGGTCTAACCATACAATAATGCCACCCGAGCTAGAGATAATTGAAACCATCTATCAGCCTGTCAAGATCATCGAAATCGAGGTTGAAAAAATAGTAGAACAAAGCGAGCGAGAGGCGCTGTCACCTGTAGTTAATAAACCCAATACTAATAAACCCGATGTTCATAAGCCAGTTGATATGCCTGCTAATATCCCATCCGATCAACGGGAGAGTATTGGCGAGCAGATAAAACAACGCTTAAACGCCTGGTCGCGTGCCTGGTCGCAAGGTGATTTTGACTATTATATACAAACCTATTCGAAAGATTTTCTACCTTCAGATGCGCGTAAAACTTTTTCTGAGTGGAAAAATATTCGTCGTGCTAAACTTAAATTTACCCAAAGTGTAAATGTTGATATTGAGCGTTTAAGGGTATTTGTAGAACCGCATGAAGATGCCTTATCTGAGCATGGGCATGATGTTGATATTGAAGCGCGTTTTGCTCTGGTTGAATTTATACAAAAATATAATTCTAAATCTTATAGTGATAAGGTTTTAAAGCAACTGTATATGAGTCGGCAGCAGGGTGAGTGGCTGATACTTTCAGAAAGAACGATTAAAATTTATTGATGATTAAGTGGGATGTGATTTTTTTAAAATGAAACTTTTAAATTTATTACTGGTTGGTTTTTTGTTGTTATCCGGTTTATTAATGCCAGGCTCGGTAATCGCTGATCTGCACCCGGAAGAACGATTGTTGGATGCTATTCAGCAAATGCAGCAATCAAATTTTGACGATGCAGAATCAAAATTAAAGTCTCTGGTCTCGGATATTCCAGATTTTAAACTGGCGCAGCTGGTTTATGCTGATGTATTAACATCCAGAGCAGCATCTCTTAATTCTCTTGCATCCGGCCTGGATGATAGCTTACAAAAAAAATTACTGTTTAGCGAAATTAAAAATCGTTACCACGCACTTAACGAGGCCACGCTACAAAGTAAAGTTCCAGTCGTACTCGCAAAATTAGATCCTTTTTATCGCCACGCTATAGTGGTTGATTTAAGTAAATCGCGCTTATATTTGTTTGATAGCTCGCAAGGGGTTCCTGTTCTAATTGATGATTTTTTTGTGTCAATGGGCAGAAGTGGTGCGGGTAAAAATACCGAGGGCGATTTAAAAACGCCATTGGGTGTGTATTTTGTACAGTCATATATTGCGCCGACTTCACTGGCTGATAAATACGGAGCCGGTGCTTACCCAATTAATTATCCTAATGCATGGGACCGGTTAAGTGGAAAAACCGGTCACGGAATCTGGTTACACGGTACACGCAGTGGCACCTATAATCGCCCAACCCTGGCATCAGAAGGCTGCGTAGTTTTACCGAATGAAGATTTACTAAATTTGGGAAGATTTATCGATTTAAAAAGCACGCCGGTTTTAATTGGTGAAAATATTCAGTGGCTTACAACTGAGCAATGGCAGCAACATAAAACCAGGGTAGCCACCTTGCATGATAAATGGAGGCTGGATTGGGAAAGTATGGATGTAAATAATTATTTAAGTCACTATTCGTTACGCTTTACGAATGGTGAAAAAGATTTTTCTCATTGGTCTGAGCATAAACGCCGAATTGCCAAACATAAAACGTTTGTAAATGTGGCACTATCAAATGTCAGTTTGCTGGTGCATCCCAATGAGGAGGTAATGGTGGCGACATTTTTACAAACTTATGCCAGCGATAACTTTTCCAGTACGAGCTGGAAACGTCAGTACTGGAATAAAGAAAGTGACGGGCAATGGCGGATAGTGTTTGAAGATAAAATATCTTCACCAGTGATGCCTGCGTTGATAATGAGTGATACAAATAATTGATATTAAAAAATTTATCACTGGGTGTTTTGTGATAATTAAATTATTATTTATTTTGTTTCTCCGGAATATTTTTCCGGAATGTTTTTTCGAAGCCACCGAACCATGTCTACCCAGATGCGCACAACCTCCTGCTCACTCGGCATAATACCCGCATAGGGTAATTCAATCGTCACGACCGGGATGCTTTGTTGTAGCCCGGCATAATTGCCGAGCGAGCCCGGGTAAGTCCCGAGCAATTTTAAATAAAGCGGGCCTAGTCGAGAAGGAGGTTGTGTCGGGCCGTCGTAATCAACGATGCCAAAAGGAGCGTGCACGGCGACAATCGCATCGGGTTTAAAATCTTTGATAAGTTCAACTATCCATTGTGTTTCAATCTCACTAGCTGGGCTTGGGCCGGGGTAACGTCTTGGGTCACTATACGCGCGTGCATTCCAATATTTCAGGCTGGCTTGTGGGTCGCCATTGTTAGGGAAATTACGGTTTAAGTCGACGGCATTAGCATTAATACGTTGCGATTTTTTTTGCAGTAAGCCGTCAGGGTTGACCAGTGGTGCTACTTTCCAGTGAAACAGGCCGCTGTGATATTGGTCTAAAATTTTCATCCATTTAAACATAATCGTAACGGAAGAATACTCATCGCCATGTATGCCACCTAACATTAAAATTTTTGCTTGTGGTTGACGTTTATTTAAAATGGGGGGATATTCTTTGATTAGTAAGTGATGTAAATTTTTCGTTTGATATTGAGCTGTGCTCAAGTTACGCCTTAGGCACTCATTAAATGTGACGCTGGATAATTTTCGTCCAATACTTAAGCAGGTATCGTTAACCCGTTTTTGCTGAGCCAGGCCAATACTCGGGATAATTGCCTGACTCTTATTTAGGTTAGGAATGTTTGAATTTTGCCCAATCGCGGGAGCGCAGAGTAATAAAAGAAGTGAAATCCAGTAAAGGCGTGTTAGCATAGAAAATAAGTCAGTTTATTTAAATTAGTTGCTACAAATATGTCAGATGTTAGTTATATTATTGTAAATATAGATCAGCAACGATTATATTGCTTCGATCATAATGATAAAAAAAAATTAGACTATCCGGTATCAACTTCCAAGTTTGGTGTGGGTAGTCAAAATGGGTGTTTTAAAACACCATTAGGTTGGCATAGTATTGCACAGAAAATAGGCGGTGGCTGTGCTATTAATGAAGTATTTGTGGGCAGACAGCCAATAGGTATATTGGCCGATTTAATGGCAGGGGATGAAACGCTACCTGAGGATATTATTAGCAGCCGGATTCTATGGCTGCAGGGTGAAGAGGTTGGTATAAATAAGCCTGAAAATAAGGGTATAAATAATGAGGTTGGGGATGCTGAAATAACCGACAGTTATCAACGCTATATTTATATACATGGAACATCCGAAGAAACTAAAATTGGCAGCCCAGCATCCCATGGCTGTGTGCGAATGTGTAACAAAGATATTATAGAATTATTTGATCGGGTTGATGAAGGTTGCAAGGTTTTAATTCAACAGTCAGAAGATACTTCAGGAAAAGAAAATGAGTGATTATGACGATTTAGAAGCACAATGGGCGCTGGCAACTCAAGCGGTGAGAGCCGGGCAGCAACGGACTCACGAGCAGGAACACAGTGAGCCGATTTTTCCCACATCTAGTTTTGTCTTTGCATCTGCAGCTGAAGCTGCGGCGCGTTTTTCGGGTGAGCAGCCGGGAAATATTTATTCCCGCTTTACTAACCCAACGGTCAGAACATTCGAAAAACGTCTTGCGCGTATGGAAGGTGCCGAGTGTTGTGTTGCAACCGCTTCAGGAATGTCTGCTATCTTAGCAACTGTGTTAGGTCTTTTAAAATCCGGTGATCATATTGTTTCATCGCGCAGTATTTTTGGTACCACCACTGTTTTGTTTACTAATTTCATGGCGAAACTGGGTATTGAAACCACCTTTGTTGAATTGTCGAATCTTGATGGCTGGGAAAACGCCATACAAAATAATACTCGTTTATTATTCTTAGAAACGCCGTCTAATCCGCTAACTGAATTAGTTGATATAAAAGCGCTGGCACAAATTTCGCGTAAACATAATTGTTTACTGGCAGTTGATAATTGTTTATCAACTCCTGCGTTACAACGTCCAATAAGTTTAGGCGCAGATATTGTGATTCATTCAGCGACAAAATATATTGATGGGCAAGGTCGTTGCATGGGCGGCGCGGTGTGTGGTACTGAAGAAATAGTTGGTGCGGACGTGTATGCCTTTTTGCGTAGCGCCGGCCCGACGATGAGTGCATTTAATGCATGGGTGTTTTTGAAAGGCTTGGAAACTTTGAGTTTACGTATGAAAGCACACAGTGCGGCGGCGCTTGAAATTTCGCTTTGGTTAGAGCAGCAACCCCAGGTGGAGAAAGTGTATTACCCCGGGCTGGAGTCGCATCCGCAACATGCACTAGCAAAGTCTCAGCAAAGTGACTTTGGGGGTTTATTATCATTTGAATTAAAAGGTGGTAAAGACGCAGGCTGGAAATTGATTGATGCAACTCAAATTTGTTCAATCACGGCAAATTTAGGCGACACAAAAACCACCATTACACATCCGGCAACCACCACTCATGGCCGCTTAACTGATGAGCAACGCAAAGAGTCAGGTATTGCAGATGGTTTAATTCGTGTTGCAGTTGGGCTTGAAGATATTGAAGACTTAAAAAAAGATCTGGCTCGGGGCATGTAGCATGCCCAGCATAAATAATCTGATTATTGCCGAACGTAAAACACCATTATTGCTGGTGGTGGATGACGATATTGTCATTCGAACCATGATAATGAAAGCCTTACAAAAACAGGGCTTTGATACGATTGAGGCACCCAATGGAGCAGAAGGCATAGAGTTATTTCGGCAGCACCGTCCTGATCTGGTGCTACTCGATGTGATTATGCCGGTGATGAATGGCTTTGAAGCCTGTCGACAGATGCGAGAAGTTGACCCTGAGCGAACGGTGCCCATTATTATGCTAACCGGATTAGATGATATCGCATCTGTTGATAAATCTTTTGATGCGGGTGCTACTGATTTTATTTCTAAACCGATCAACTGGAGCTTGTTCATTCAACGAGTTCGTTATTCATTGAAATCCCGCGATATGGATTTTGAATTGCGTAAAAATCGTCACCGAGTTGATTATGCCTTAAAAGTCGCTATGTTAGGTTACTGGGACTGGGATTTAACTAGCGGGCAATTTTCGTTTCCTGCCGGTGTGTTAGAAATGCTGGGCATTGATCGTAATAAAGAAATTACCTTTGAAGAATTACTCAACTACGTGCCCGATGAGGATCGAGATAGAGTGGCGCATGCATTTAATGATGCACGTAGCAGGGGAACACAATTTGTAATAGAGCATCGCATACACGGTATTGATAATAAAGAAAGATATGTTTACCAGCAATGCGATGTAATTATGGGGGATGATAAAAAACCCCGATATATTTTAGGCACCATTCAAGATATTACCTCGCTAAAACGTGCCGAGGATATGATTTTGCATCAGGCTTATCATGACTTGCTTACCGACTTACCCAATCAAACTTTATTTAAAGAGCGTTTAACACATGCCATAAAAGTTGCCGAACATGCTAATCATCAGGTGGCGGTCGTGTTAATGGATATCGATCGATTTCAATTAATAAACGATAGTCTGGGGCAGGACATTGGCAATGAATTGCTGGTGGCGTTTGCCGGGTTTTTAATAGGCTTCATGAATGAAGGCGATACGGTTGCCCGTATTAGTGGAAATGAGTTTGCGTTGTTAATTGAAAGTGCTGCATCAACAGAAGAAATCACGCAAACCATACGACACTTGAATCAAACCCTAAAAAATAATAGTTTTGATTTAGGCTCTCAGCATGTCTTCGTGTCTTTGAGTTTGGGGATATCAATTTACCCCGATGATGAAATGGATGCGGGGGAGTTAATTCATTGTGCAAATACGGCGATGCGAAAGGCTAAAGGTTTGGGGGGGGATCAGGAGCATTTTTACACCAGTGACATGAATCGCCGGGTGGATGATCGTTTGCGCATGGAAACGGATTTAAGAAATGCAATAGAAAATAATGAGCTGGAGTTGTTTTATCAACCCCAGGTTGATGCTAAATCTCGAAAAATAATTGCCTCTGAAGCATTGGTGCGTTGGCGACATAAAGAATATGGCCTAGTGCCACCTATTCGGTTTATTCCATTAGCCGAAGAAACCGGCTTGATTCAGCCACTTGGGCATTATGTTTTAGAGCAGGCCATTTTGCAGACTAAAAAATGGAATCAACTTGGGTATGATTTGAGTGTAGGGATAAACTTATCTTCGAGACAGTTCATTCAAGCTGATCTGGTTAATCAAATACAGCAGTTAATAACCCAGTATGATTTGAAAGCTGAAAATATTGATTTGGAAATAACCGAAAGCATTGCGATGCAAGATGCAGAAAATAGCATCAATAAAATGCACCAATTGAAAGAACTGGGTGTTAAGTTATCAATGGATGATTTCGGTACGGGTTATTCTTCGCTGAGTTATTTGCATCAATTTCCGTTGGATATATTAAAAATTGATCGCTCATTTGTGAAAGATATTATGGGTAATAGCGAAGACGGTGCTATCGCTCGTGCAGTCATTGCGATGGCGCATAGCATGAATTTAAAAGTAGTGGCTGAAGGGGTTGAGACAGAAGAACAATACCAGTTTTTAATGGAGCATGGTTGTGAGGTGATACAGGGGTATTTGATTTCTAAGCCTTTGCCCGCGAACGATTTTGAAAAATTATTATAAATGCGACCTAGTGTTAGCCCTGCCAGTTCTTAGGGAACTTGCCGCTTAAAATATAAGCAAAGGCAATAATTTCAGCAATTGCACGATATAGGTTTTCCGGAATTTCATCGCCAACGTTTAAATCGGCCAATATTTCTATTAACTCGGCATCTTGCTGCAATGGCACACCATGCTGTTTGGCTATTTCAATGATTTCTTCTGCAATTGGGCCAATGCCCCTGGCATTGACCTGTGGCGCATTTTCACCATCGTATTCGAGCGCGACCGCAATAGGGGTTGATGGTTTCATGCCTTTTCATCCAGTAAATGCACCTGCGGACCAATAAATGAGTGCTTATTCATTAAACTGTTTATCACATCTAAACTCAATATATTTAAACCGGCCTTAGTTAAGCCTGTTTCGAGTAACGGTAATAACTGTTTAATTTTTTCAGCTGTTGAGGCAAGCTCGGTATAGAATGTATTAGATATCTGGTTTCCTGTTAAATGTATTTTCGACTGTACCTTCCCCAGTGTTTTAAAAGTAAAATCCAGAATAACGGTCCAGTTTTCATCCTCTTCATGTTTTTCATTATTGTTTTGTTGAATACTAAAATTTATATCAAATTGTTCATGACGATCTTTGAAAACCAAATTAAATAACAGTAAAACCAGGTTGTCACCTTCACGGCTCAAGGGTTGTAATTGCAAGCTGGTAATTTTACTTATTGATTGTTCAACTTGTTGAGACAAATCGAGCAGTAGTAATCTAAATTTCATTTGTTCCTGTAACTGATTTATCACTATATTATTTTTCCCATGAAATATTTGAGTTAATAGTTTAGCAATAACCTGTATATCTTGTGTCGCAGGGATGCTGGTTTTTTGTACGCTCAGTAAATTGCTTAGCTGAATAAGCGAGTCTTTTGGAAGCAGTGTCAATAATTTATCAGACAGTAGATTGATTTTACTTTCACTTGTTGTGTTTGCTGTCTGAGTAATTAAGGTTTCTATTTGTTGAACTTGTTGTTGAGTTAATGGCTGTAACGGGGTGTGGTGTTTAACGGGGATAAGTTGCGATAATTCTGGTTTAATCGCTAATAGTTGAAATTTAAAGTCACGATTCAAACTGCTGTCTAGATTTTTTAAATGCTTATCAATTGTAATGTTTTCTGTTTTAAAGCTGTGTAATTTAGATTCTAAAAAAATACCACTATTGAGTATTGTCTGTTTTAACTGAGCCGTAGTGACATTGCCAGGGTTAATTTGAATGTTTTGTTGAAGATTGTTTAACTGGTTTTTTAATGCAACGGGTAATCGATCTAACGAGAGTTCATTGCTTAAAACCTGGCTGGTGGTTTGTTGGAGCTGACTAAACGATTGTATAACGGCAATAAACTGACGAAGTTTAGTCGCTGCCTGTTGGTTGCTTTGCGTCGTCGCAGGTGCTGCTTCAATGATACTGAGTAGCGGTAGCTTAATCGTCGAATTATCAGCAGGCAGCGTGCTGAGCGATTTTACTAATAATTTAATTTGTTGGCCGGTTTGCAGGGTAACCGGTGTTTTCGTTTCAAGTGTGTGCTGTCCAACTTGAATGAGCACTTTAGATAAGGCCTCTCCCCCACGCTGAGTTGTGGCATTTAAAACCTGCCCTACTTTCCATGTTCGAGTGAGTTCGGGGATCAGTTCCGCTTTAATAGATGAGCTCTGTTTTATGGGGGGAATATTAATCATAAGTGTTAGATGGGCGTGTGGGCGATATTAGTGGTGACATTTTTTTGGCAACTTTAGTTTATTGTTGAGTATATCGGCCAATTGTCTGACGAATTGAATAAAATCATTATCCGATACCTTAATGATAAGTTTAGCGCTTAAATTTAAGAATTGTATTTTTATGCAACCTGATTGCACGGATGAAATTAACTGAAATTTATCTATCTTGTTGAAATTCAATGAATTAATACTATGCTCATAAGAGCAGGTTAATCGATTTAGTGATTAATGTGTGCGTGCTTAAGGCTAAAACAACGTTAAGTGGGTTAATAGCGGCACGGTCTTTGCATTTCTGCAATATAACACAGGGGAACCTTGATGGCTGACGAAGAAGAAAATACTGAAGTGGGAGAAGAAAAAAAGGGGGGAATGATGAAAATCATTTTACTCGTTAATGGCCTGCTACTGCTGATTGGTATAGGTGTGGGCGTCTTTCTGTTTATGGGAAGCGATGATAAAGCCAGTGATGATGTAGCTGATAGCGAAACTATTGATGGTGAAGAAAGCGCGGAAGGTAGTAAAGCTAAAAAATCTAAGGGTAATCCCATATATATTCCGTTACACCCAGCATTTGTCGTGAATTTTGAAAATCAGGAGCAAGTGGCCTTTTTGCAGGTTGATATACAAATCATGACGTATGACAACACGGTTGAGTCCGCATTAAAAGTTCACATGCCGGCGGTAAGAAACGAATTACTGTTGTTGTTGGGGGGTAAACAATACCATGAAATTAATACCCGAGAAGGCAAGCGAGCCTTAAGTCAGGAAGCAATACAGGTGATTCAGGATGTACTCAAGGATGTGGGAGCGCCGAACTCAATCGAGGCACTTTATTTTACCAGTTTTGTTATGCAGTAATTTTATTCATATATTTGATGAAATAATTTAAGAAGATTAATTTATGGCTACAGCAGATGTTTTAAGTCAGGACGAAATCGATGCCCTTTTACATGGGGTCGATGACGGTGATGTTGAAACAGAAGATGACGATTTACACGATGGCTCGGCGCGCTCGTTTGACTTTAATTCTCAAGAGCGCATTGTGCGTGGCCGACTGCCTACGCTGGAAATGATTAATGAGCGGTTTGCACGAAATTTTCGGGTGAGCATGTTTAATATGTTACGTCGGCAGGCTGAAATTGCCGTTGGTGGTGTGCAGATGATGAAGTTTGCCGAGTATGTGCATAGTCTGTATGTGCCCACCAGTTTAAATATGATTAAAGTTGAGCCGTTAAAAGGCACTGCGCTTTTCGTTATTGATCCGAAATTGGTTTTTATTGTTGTTGATAATTTCTTTGGTGGAGAAGGGCGCTTCTACAATAAAATTGAAGGCCGAGAATTTACCCCGACGGAGCAGCGAGTTATTAGCATGTTGCTAGAACAACTTTTTGGTGATTTAGAAGTGGCCTGGAAACCAATCAAGCCATTAAAGTTTGAATATCAATCATCCGAAGTTAACCCCCATTTGGCCAATATAGTGAGCCCGACTGAAGTCGTAGTGGTGAGCACGTTTCGAGTTGATCTTGAAGGTGGAGGTGGCGATTTACATGTTACCTTTCCCTACTCCATGATTGAGCCGATTCGTGATTTGCTGGATGCGGGCGTGCAGTCCGATATGTCAGAAGTAGATGATCGCTGGCGTTTATCTTTGCGTGATGAAATATTTGAATCAAAGGTGGAGGTTAAAAGTTTGCTAGCGGAAATTGAAATTAATTTATCGGATGTAAATCATTTAAAAGTAGGCGATGTTATTCCGTTTGATATGCCGGAACAGGTAGTATTAGAAGCTGAAGAAATTCCGATGTTCCGTGGTTCTTTAGGGGTGTCTCGGGGAAATGCAGCGATAAAAATAAATGAGAGAGTCAGTAGACCAGAATTAAATTTTATTTCTGAATCTGACGAAAGTTGAGAGTTAAATCATGAGCGATGAAGAGAATACCGAAGAAGATCCATGGGCAGATGCACTCAATGAGCAGGCTGAGTCTGAAGCTGAAGATGTCTTATCTGCTACTAGTGCGGCTAGTTTTGATGAATTAACCGATTCAAGCATGGCGGGTTCAGATGTGAATCTGGATGTGGTGTTAGATATCCCGGTTAATTTATCTATGGAAATTGGTCGTACTAAAATAAGCATTCGAAATTTGTTACAGTTAAATCAGGGCTCAGTTGTAGAATTAGAGCGCTTAGCCGGTGAGCCAATGGATGTGCTGGTAAACGGGACTTTAATTGCGCGGGGTGAAGTGGTTGTGGTAAATGAAAAATTTGGTATTCGTTTAACCGATATTATTAGTCCGGCCGAGCGAGTTAAGAAACTGAAATAGTTTAATGGCACACGAATACTTAAAATTTGCAATGTTCATATATAGCACAGAAAAATTCCATGAATAAAATAATCATTAGTTTAAATGTTTTTCTTATGATTTTCAGTCCTTCTGTGTTAGCCGCAAAAGAAACGTTAAAACCCGCCACAGTTGAAGCCTTTTCAATGATGGGTGTGTTAAATATGGTAATGGGTTTAGTGGTCGTTGTGGCATTAATTTTAGGCCTGGCATGGGTGTTAAAAAAATATGGTCGACTGCCCAATAATAATGTAGTTGATATGAAGGTGTTGGGTGGTTTGTCGTTGGGTACGCGGGAAAAAGCTATTTTAATTGAGGTAGATAATACGCGTTTACTGGTTGGTGTGACTCCCGGTCATATTCAAACCTTACATGTTTTAGAAGGGCATTCAGTGAATTCTGAATCATTTGAATCTAAGCTGGCTACTGAGCTGGATAATCAAAAGTGAGTATTTTTAATAAATATAAAAAACCGATTATTAATGGTTTTTTGTTTTTATGTTTGATAGTTGTTTCAAGTGTGGTATTTGCAGAACCTGGGCTACCCGCTTTAGTTATTGAAGACACTGCATCCGGCGGGAAATCGTATTCGGTTTCATTGCAGGTGTTAATGTTTATGACCGTGTTGTCGGTATTGCCGGCACTGCTGTTAACTATGACTTCATTTACCCGCATCATTATTGTATTGTCTATTTTGCGTCAGGCACTGGGCACCGCGCAAACGCCCTCTAATCAAATTTTAATTGGCCTGTCATTATTTTTGAGCTTTTTTATTATGTCACCGGTTTTTACGCAAGCCTATGAGGAGGCCTACCAACCGTATATTGCCGAACAAATTTCTGCGGATGAGGCGATTGAGCGACTTAAGAAACCTTTTCATAAATTTATGATTGAGCAAACCCGTGAAACTGATTTGGAATTGTTTGCCAATTTGTCGGGCGATGATGGGTATGACGTACCGGAGTCGGTGCCGTTTTCTGTGCTCATGCCCTCGTTTTTAACCTCCGAATTAAAAACGGCGTTTCAAATCGGTTTTATGTTATTTATCCCATTTTTAATTATTGATTTAGTGGTGGCCAGTGTCCTAATGGCAATGGGGATGATGATGTTATCGCCCTTAATTATTTCACTGCCATTCAAACTAATGTTGTTTGTGTTAGTAGACGGCTGGTCATTGGTAGTCGGGACGTTGGCTGCAAGTTTTATGGTTACCTGATACACTTCACTTACCGTTCATTTTATAAAAGATACCCATGAATAAAGTGCGCATTTATCGAACCCGATCTTGTTCATATTGCCGACGAGCTGAAACCTTACTAAAAAAACGCGGTGTTAAAGCGATGCAGATAATTGATGTTGGGGGCAACAGAAAACTCTGGGCAGCGATGGAAAAAGAAACCCGTCGTAAAACAGTGCCGCAAATATTTATTGGTGATGTTCATGTGGGGGGCTTTGATGAGCTGGCTAAACTGGATAAAAAAGGCAAGCTAGAGAAATTATTGCAGGCTTAACAAATTACTGGGCACGAGTGCAATAAAAACAATTATCGTGCGCCTTATTCGTCAATTTCACGAAAAGCAAAAGCGCTCTATCCGCCTATTTCAGGCCCATTGCTAATGGGATATAGACCCAATCAGCCCTATTCACTACTATACTCCGTTAACCCTGATTTTTGAGGAATCCACGTGGATTTTTTACCCATATTTTTTGATGTTAAGCAAAAACCCTGCCTCGTTATTGGTGGTGGCGAAGTGGCCGCACGTAAAGTTTCATTACTATTAAAGGCCCAGTCTGTTGTTACCGTGGTTTCCCCCGAGCTTTCGCGCGAGTTAGCTGACTGGCATGAAGAGGGTAAGCTAAGCCATATTGCCCGTGATTTTGCTGATGCAGATATAGAGCAGCCGGTGCTGGTTATTGCTGCCACCGATAACCGCGAAGTGAATAAGCGAGTCTCTGAACTGGCGCAGGTACGGGGTATTCCGGTGAATGTAGTGGATGATCCTGCATTATGCTCATTTATCACACCTTCTATTGTTGACCGTTCTCCAGTTCAAATTGCGATTTCTACCGGCGGAGCCTCACCGGTTTTAGCGCGTATGATTCGCACCAAGCTGGAAGGCTGTATTCCTGCTGCTTACGGCAGGTTGGGTGCATTAGTCTCCGATTTTAGAGAAAAAGTTAAAGCTAAATTTACGAATGTGGACCAGCGTCGCGCTTTTTGGGAATCTATTCTAGAGAGCACCGTTGCCGATCGGGTTTACAGTGGCCATGAAGATGAAGCCGCAGAGGCCTTGCAAAAAGCCATCGACGCAGCGGATTCAAATCCAAAACTTCAGGGTGAAGTGTATTTAGTGGGGGCCGGCCCCGGCGACCCGGATTTATTAACCTTTCGTGCACTGCGCTTAATGCAATCCTGCGATGTGATGGTGTATGACCGTCTGGTGTCACCGGCAATTCGTGAATTAGTGCGCCGTGACGCGGAACTGATTTACGTGGGCAAGGCGCGCGATAAGCACACCATGCAGCAGGAAAATATCAATGAACTGCTGGTACGTTTGGCCAAAGAAGGTAAGCGGGTGCTGCGCTTAAAAGGCGGCGATCCGTTTATCTTTGGGCGTGGCGGTGAAGAAATTGAATTGTTGGCACAAGAGGGTATCCCGTTCCAGGTCGTGCCGGGTATTACCGCAGCAGCGGGTTGTGCGTCCTACTCGGGTATTCCGCTAACCCATCGCGATTATTCTCAGGCTTGTGTGTTTGTAACGGGTCACCTAAAAGATGGCACGGTCGATTTAAACTGGCCGGCGTTGGCGCAACCGAATCAAACCGTTGTGTTTTATATGGGTCTGCATGGTGCGCCAACTTTATGCAAAGAAATGATGGCTCATGGTTTGCCGGGAACCACACCGGTTGCACTAGTGCAAAAGGGAACTACACCCGATCAAAAAACCATTATTGCATCATTAGAAACGTTAGAAGAGACGGTTAAAAATCATAAGTTTGAACCGCCGACGTTAATTATTGTTGGTGAAGTGGTTTCGCTAAAAGAAAAGCTGGACTGGTTTAATCCGGACGACCCACAGGGGCTGGCAGTTAAATCGAGTAGCTGGTAAATGAGTCAGGCTGATTTTAAATCCCCCTCAATCCCCCTTTTACTAAGGGGGAGGCTTAATACAAATATTTATCATCTTTCAGTGTGAAGGAAGACATTGTCCAATATATTTCTGGAGCTCCCCTCTTCGAAAAAAGAGGGGTTGGAGGAGATTTAAAGCACTCGTTTATTCAGTAGATATCCGATCTCGGAGCACTAATGACTAAAATTGCTTAATTTTATCCAGCACACGTTGTGCATGGCCTTCAGCGGCAACACCATATTCTACATCCACTAACTTCCCTGTCTTATCGATAATGAAAGTCGATCTAACGATACCCATTTTTTTAACGCCATTTTTTTCTTTTTCCTGCCACACGCCATAAGTGTCACACAAGCTGCCATCGGTGTCAGCGAGTAAATCTATTTTTAAATCAAATTTATCGATAAACGCCTGGTGTGAATTTGCGTCATCTTTACTTACGCCAAAAATAACCGTGTCGAGTTGAGTAAACTCATTGACTAAATCAGTAAACTGATTGGCTTCTATGGTGCAACCGGGCGTATCGTCTTTGGGGTAAAAATAAAGCACGATATTTTTTTTGGCTGAATAATCGGACAGGTTAATTTTTTCATTATGCTGGTTAAGAGTTGAAAAAACAGGTGCGCTGCTATTGGTTTGTAACATGTGCATCTCCTTTGGGTGAGATGAGTAATTAATAATGATTTTTATTATAAAGTAACGGTGAAAAAAATAGAGATACAAAGTGTAGTGGTACCAAAATAAAATAGTTTCAACCCGGGCCTAATAGACGTTATGAATAGGTAAGGGACAGGTGGACGGAATCAATAGTTTAGATATCTGAGGATAGAAATCCCGAATGACATTGAACTTCCCAGGTTTCTTCTTGTTTCATGAGGAAAGTTTGCGGCTTTAATTAAACGGGTGCGCTAATGAATATTTCATTCATGAGTTAAAAATTATAATGTACGTAGATAACTTAATGGTAATAATTCTCATTGCTAAATAATTTAATTAGTTAATTCTAATGTTTCTTGATTAATATCAAATATTTTAATCCGCATAAATCTTTTCTATTAGCGTATTGGAAACTTCGATTCTAAAGCGACTGATTTATCTAGAGAATTTCTGCTTATAGGAGTATGTTTACAACCAATAAAAATAGTCTACGCTGCGTAATGTTAGCTCGTAGTAAAAATGAATTTTTAAACGCAAACCATTCGCGTTAACTGATTTAAAACAATCTATCCGCTTCGGAGGAATATCAATGACGGATGTAGTCGCAACTAATGAGACTATCCTGGTAGTCGGTGGTGGTGTAAGTGGTATGACCACGGCACTTGAAGCTGCTGAAGCTGGAAAGCAAGTCATACTGGTTGAAAAGCGTGCTTATGTAGGCGGGCGTATTACCCAGTTATATAAATACTTTCCAAAACTTTGCTTCCCAACCTGTGGCCTGGAAATTAACCAGCGTCGCGCCAAGATGAACCCTAACATCACTATTCTAACCTTGTCAGAAGTTGAAACACTGACCGGTGAAGAAGGTAATTATACCGCGACTGTGAAAATCAGCCCTCGCTATGTTAACGACAGGTGCACAGCCTGTGGTGCGTGTGGTGAAGCAGTCGAATCTGAGTTTGATGATGATTATAACTACGGCATGAGCAAGCACAAAGGTGCTTACCTGCCATATCGCATGGCATTGCCTGAGCGTTATGTTATTGATCCAGCCATGATCGGCACAGATGATGCGGCTAAAGCAAAAGCAGCCTGCCCGGTTGATGCGATCGATTTAGAGATGGCGGAAGAAACAGTTGAGCTTAAAGTTGGTGCGGTTGTTTATGCAACGGGCTGGCGTCCGTATGACGCTAATAAAATCCAGCCTTATGGTTACGATCGTTATAAGAATGTCATCACATCCGTTGAATTTGAGCGTATGAATGATCCCAATGGTCCTACCGGCGGTAAAATTTTACGTCCATCTGATGGTGCTGAAGTTAAAGACATTGCGTTTATCCAGTGTGCCGGTTCACGTGACCGCAACCACCTTAAGCATTGTTCACGCATTTGTTGCATGGCCAGTTTGAAGCAAACCACTTATGCATCTGCAGTCGATGCTAAATCAACTATTTATTACATTGATATTCGTGCCATTGACCGTTTTGAAGATTTCTACAAAAACGTTCAGGCAGATGAAAATGTGACTTTCATTAAATCTAAAGTGGCTAACATTACTTTAGGCGAAAACGATAACCCAACCCTGCAAGGTGTAGATACTGAAGGTTACAACCGTTATGCAACAGAGCATGAGCTGGTTGTATTGGCAGTAGGTATGGAGCCCAGCATTGACACCTCTACATTACCCGGTGATGTAAGTGTGAATGAGCATGGCTATATTGAAAACGATGGCACCAATGGCGGAATCTTCGCTGCGGGTTGTGCGTCTGATGCGCTTGACGTGAACCGTGCGGTTCAAAGTGCAACAGCATGTGCTTTAAAAGCTATTCAGGTTGTTAACCGCGTTGCAGGATCGGAGGGCTAAACAGTGGCAGACGAATTATTAATGGGTGCCTATGTTTGTAAAGGCTGTGGTATTGGCGATCGTTTAGATTGTGGCCAGCTAGAACAAACAGCAACTCGTGATGGCAAAGCTAAGTTTGCTAAATCACATGACTTTTTATGTAGCGCCGAAGGCGTTGCCATGATTCAGGCGGATATTGATTCCGGTGAAACGAACCATGTCATTATTGGTGCGTGTTCGCGTCGTGCGAAAGTTGAAGCCTTTAACTTTCAAAACGTAACGGTTTCTCGTGCAAACTTGCGTGAAGGTGTTATCTGGGTGCGTCCTGATAACGACGAAGCGAATGAAACTACACAGGAAATGGCAGACGATTACGTGCGTATGGCCTGTGCGGAATCCAAGTTTCAGAAATTGCCAGCGGGCAGTGCTGAACAGAACGAAATAAACAAAAATATTCTGGTAGTCGGTGGCGGTATTTCCGGCATGACTGCAGCCATTGAAGCAGCCGATGCGGGTTACCCGGCGGTTATCGTTGAAAAATCTGGCGAGTTAGGTGGTGTGATGGGACAGCTTCATAAGCGCGTTGCAACAACAATGCCTTATGCGGAGCCTGAAGATACAACGGTTGCTGATTTAATTGCGAAGATTGAAGCGGCTTCAAACATTACCGTTCATCTTAACTCTACTGTAACTAAAACAGCGGGAGCACCGGGTCGTTTTGATGTTGATATTTCAACTGAAAGTGGTGCAACTTCTAATGTAAGCATCGGCGCCATTGTCCAGGCTTCAGGTATGAAGCAGTTCGATGCTAACAAGCTAACTGAATTTGCCTATGACAAATCTGAAAATGTGATTACGCAGCTTGAATTAGAGGCGTTGGCTAAAGATGCTAACGGCGGACCGATCAAGCGTAAAGACGGCAAAGAAGTGCAAAGTGTTGTGTTTGTGCAGTGTGCCGGTCAGCGTAGTGATAAAGAAGGTTACCTGCCTTACTGTTCTGGTTTCTGCTGTACAGCCAGTATCAAGCAGGCTATGTATTTTAAAGACGCTAATCCCGATGTAGATACCGTTATCATGTATGACGATCTGCGTACGCCGGGTGCGGGCGGTGAAGATTTTTACCGTGCAGGTCAGAAAAAAGGCGTTATCTTTACTAAATCCTCGGTCACAACAATTGATGCAAGCGGTAACGATTTAACGGTAAACTTCAACGACAAAATCTTAAATGAAGACCAGTCAATGCCGGCTGATCTAGTTGTATTAGCGACAGGTCAGGAGCCAAATTCTGGCCCAAATCCTTACGCATTAGATGAAGCAAAAGCAGCTGCTGAAGCAGCTGGTGAAGAAGTGCCGGCAGAAGTTGAGATTACAGTTGATTCAATTCTTAATCTTGATTACCGTCAGGGTACGGATTTACCTCACCTGAAGCATGGTTTCACCGATTCACATTTCATTTGTTTCCCATATGAAACGCGTCGTACGGGTATCTACTCTGCTGGCCCCGTTCGCCGCCCAATGGACAGCTTACAGTCAACAATAGATGCAACCGGCGCGGCAATGAAAGCGATTCTGGAAGTGGAAAATGCGGCGAAAGGCGCAGCAGCTCATCCACGTTCAGGTGACTTGAGTTACCCTCAATTTCGTATAGAAGGTTGTACTCAATGTAAACGATGCACGGTTGAATGCCCGTTTGGTGCAATCAACGAAGATGAAAAAGGTTTCCCATCTTTCAATGAATCTCGTTGTCGTCGTTGTGGTACTTGTATGGGAGCATGTCCTGTACGGGTTATCTCTTTCGAGAACTACTCGGTTGATACCGTGGGTCAGCAAATCAAGAATGTTGATATGCCAGACGAGTTCGACGAAAAACCTCGTATTTTAGTGCTTGCTTGTGAAAACGATGCATACCCTGCACTGGATATGGCTGCTCAAAACAGACTGGAATATAGCGCATTTACGCGTGTTGTACCGGTTCGTTGTTTAGGTTCAGTTAACACTATTTGGCTAACCGATGCACTTAACTCAGGTTATGACGGCATTATACTGATGGGTTGTCAGAAGGGTGATGATTACCAGTGTCACTTTGTGAAAGGCTCTGAAATTGCACATATTCGTATGAGCAAAATCGCCGATACACTGGAAACACTGAATCTTGAAAAAGAACGAGTTGCGACTTATGAAGTTGCCATTACCGATGTTGCACGCACAACTGAACTGATTAACGACATGGCCAAAACCATTGAAGAAATCGGCATGAGTCCATTCAAGTTCTAAGGGGGAGTTAATTATGAGTGATACAAATAGCCAAATGGTTGATAAATATCGCAACAGCTTCCTCAAAGAAGTTGAAGCCAATGTAGAAGAAGGTGACTGGGTTAAAATGTGTATGCAGTGTGGTGTTTGTGCCGGCTCATGTCCATTAGGCCCTTATTGGGACCACTCACCACAAGAGCTGTTTATGATGATTCGCGCGGGTAAGCGTGAAGAAGTTTTATCATCAGAATCTATGTGGATGTGTACCTCCTGTTATAACTGTATATCACGTTGTCCACGTGAGTTGCCTATTACGCATATCATGCACGGTTTAGCACACTATGCTAAACGCCTGGGTATTGCACCTAAGAACCAGGCAACGTTAAAGTTCTCTCAGTTATTCTGGGATAACTTAATGACTGACGGTCGCGTGAATGAATTAAGACTGGGTATCCGTTTATATTTCATTGATGGTTTTGTTCAGGGTATTAAAAATGCACTGGCGGCCAGTGGGTTAGGTTTAGGTATGTTAAAAGCTAAGCGCCTGAACCCCATGGAAATATTAGGTGGTCATAAAATAAAAGATAAATCTGGTTTTCAGGCGATGATCAAGAAAGCGCAGGAAATTGAAGAAGCGCGTATCTCCGGTAACTCGGCTGGAAATAAATAGGAGCAAATAAACATGTCCAAAGAATATTCGTTTTACCCGGGCTGCTCTTCACAGAAGGGCACGTCTGGATCAAACCTGCAAACATCAGTGAATTCAATTTGCGATACACTGGATATTAAACTTAATACCATACCAGACTGGAATTGCTGTTCGGCTTCTATCGGTTATTCAGGTGGTGGTGAGCTTCCGCGTTTAGCGTTATCAGCTCGTAATATTGCCTTATCAGAACAGAATAATCCGGGGCAGGAAATTGTAGCAACCTGTGCAGCTTGTTGGTTAGCCACTCGTGAAACTAAAGAGCGTATCGAAGGTAGTGAAGAAGTTCGTGAAGGTACGCAAGCCGCGCTGAAAGAAGCGCATTTAGAAATTTCTAAAGAAATGCCTAAAGTGCGTCACTTTACTGAGGTGCTGGTTGAAGATATTGGTTTTGAAGCGATGAAAGAAAAAGTGGTTAAGCCACTTGAGGGTATCAAAATTGCTGGTTACGTTGGTTGCCAAACTAATCGTCCTTTCGGTATTGATGGTGAGTCTTTCGAAAATCCTAAATACCTGGATAACATGGTTGAGGCCATGGGTGCAGAAGCCTGCACAACCTATGAAAAGAAAGTGTCTTGTTGCGGTGGTGCCTTAGCTTTCTCTGAGCCAGAAAAATCACAGGCACTGGTAAAAGGTATCATTGAATCAGCATACGATAACGGTGCTGATATGATTGTAACACCTTGCCCTGTCTGCCAGCTTAATGTTGAAGCTTATCAGGATAATATTAACGCGACATATGGAACCAAGTTTCATATACCGGTTACGTATTATTCTACACTGATGGCCGTCGCTTATGGTAAAACCTCTAAAGAGGCGGGTCTAGATGGCTTAATGATTCAGTCTAAGCAGTTGAATGATATAGCGGCAAAATAAGCTTTTTCTCCATTTTGTGTTTAAAGGGTGCAACTTTATGTTGTGCCCTTTTTATTGCCTGAAATTTAATGAGTGATTGTCATTTTAGATATAAGTAAACTATCCTTATTAAGTATGGCACAAGTTAAGAATGATGTTTTACGAATGATTGTTTACCAGTAAAGTCATATTAATAAAATAGTTGCTATAATTATTTTATAATCAAAAAGTTAGCGTTAGATATGCCAAACACCTCAGCAAGAAATTCAATAAAATTCGAACGTCGAGTCAATGTTCTATTTGTAGAAAAGGGAATGTTTATCTGTCGATTAGACAGACCCTGGATAGATACTCCCTTCTGGTTGCAGGGTTTTTTTCTTAGAACCGATGAAGAGCTCGATGCTTTACGAAAGTATTGCAACTCAGTTTATATTGATATTAGCCGGGGTATAGAAGCAGAATATTACATGGAAGAAGACCTGGAATTGCCAACATCTGCGTTTCTTGAAAAAGAAATTATCAAAAAGAAGCGACGCAGGCTTTATAAAAATAAATATTCACTTAAAGATGAAATACAAACAGCACAGTCAGTTCTGGAAGAAGCGACAAATAAATTTGATCTTGTGATGCATGATATAAAGCAGGGCAAGATTATAACGATGAAAATTATTCCTTACTTTATTCAGCCAATGGTAGACAGTGTAATGCGCAATTGTGATGCATTATTGTTGCTAATTCGACTGAGAAGTAAAAATAATCTTACCCATTATCATGCGATTGATGCTTGTGTAATAGCATTATCATTTGGTCGATTTATGGGGATGCCGATAGATGATTTAAATAAACTGGCGACAGGTGCCTTGCTGCTTGATATAGGTAAGGTAAATGTTGCGGAGTCGATTTTAAATAAGACTGAGCCACTTACGAATAAAGAATATGGAGCAGTTTGTAGTCATGTCGAACATGGAGTTAAGTTTTTAAGACAAGATGAGAATATTCACGAAGATATTATAAATATGGTATTAGCGCATCATGAGCGCAGTGATGGAAGCGGTTATCCAAATGGATTAAAAGAATACCGTATACCTGCATACGCAAGAATTGCTGGGGTAATAGATTGTTACAATGCGATGTGTAGTCAGCGACCATATAATCAGACTTTGACACCATTTAATGCAGTCCAGGAATTGTATAAATTGAGGGAGCAATATTTTCAGGCTGAACTTGTAGATAAATTTATGCACTGTATGGGGGTTTATCCTAATGGTAGTTTGGTCGAATTTAAGAGTGGAGAGGTGGGTATTGTGCTGACACAGAATTTTTCTAATAGAAATCAGCCACAAATTATGTTTTTATTAAATTCCAGTAAACAGGTAATTAGAGACTTTAAAGTAATAGATATGAGGAAGGAGCCTGTTTCTGATTCAGGTAATCTATTGGTTATAATAAGAAGTTTAAATGAAACTGATATTAATATCGATTTATCGATTGTGTATGAGAAGTTAAAGATCGTGCTTCTTGAAGTGGAGCTTCCAGTCACAGAAGATAAGGGAGTATTGTTGGATAGAATAAAGGTATTTATTGAGGATGTATGGGATGAGTTTTTGCATGCTATCAGAAAAGCGTAATTAAAAAATAACGATTAAAATTATAGAGTGATTTAAACGTGTTAAAACAAATTAAAGGGATGGAGTTTGCTTTATAAGAAAAGATATCTCGTCAGATATTAAGTGTTTTGAATAAGGGGTGTATGAAAATTCAGGCTAGTCAGATGGTTGTATAAAAATATTAAAGCCATAGAATGCACATAATGTCGAGATATTATTGAAAGTGAGGCTATACTTAAATGCACTGATTTATTGATCGCCTGGTTATATTTTATGAGTTCAGAAACAGATAATGACGAAAATGTATTGAAACATACAGAGTTAAAATCTGCGTCTTCATCATTATCAAACAAAATCTTAAAAGTCGTTTTTTCTCTTTACCTTATAATTGCATTTATTCTTACGGGTATTCATATGATTACAGAATACCATAATACTAAAGAACAAGTTGTTCAGAGCCTGATTAATATTGAAGAAGTTGTTTATAAAAGCCTGTCTATTACATTGTGGAATTACAATATTGAAACAGTTGGTTCAATTCTTGATGGTCTAAGCAAAAATGATTTTCTCGAGGGTGCATTAATTACTATGCCTACAGGTGAACAAATAGGCTTCGGAAATATTATGAAAGAAGATGGAAATATATATGAAGTTTCTAACATTGGAATATTGACAGTTAAGCCTAACGCTTATATAGATTCTAAATTTTTCGGTCATAATTTTCCGATATATTTTTTACGAGATAATGGAAAAAACGAGTTTGTTGGGCACATGTATGTATACTCAAGTCATGGACGAGTTTTAAGCTTAGTTCAGTCTATATTTACACTCATAGTCGTAGCTGCAATTATTAAAACACTTGCACTTTGGTTAATATTTGTTTGGGTTATTCGCGCTCATCTTAGTGTTCCATTGAAATCATTTACCCAGTTTATGGAGAAATTAAATATAGAATCATCCATATACACACCAGTTAATATTCACTCCTCAGATAGGAATGAACTAAAGTTGCTAGAGGAGACATTTAACAACATGTTACTTAAGATTATGTCTTACCAGTCAAGCCTTGAAGAGAAGGAAGACAGGCTTAAAGATATGAACAATAATCTTAGTAATTTGGTTGAATCTCGAACACAAGAGCTGGACGTAGCAAATAAAGATTTACTTATTCAGAATCATAGCCTTCAAAAAACTCTCGTTGAACTTGAAATTACACAGAAAGAGCTTGCACTAACAGCCCACAAAGCGGGTATGGCGGAAATTTCAAGCGGAGTACTTCATAATATTGGTAACGCATTAAATTCAGTGAATATACATAATGCTTCTGTTTTAGAAATTATAAAAAATTCTAAGCTTGATACGCTAATGAAAGTTAATAAAGAATTCGGCTTAGATTATTCTGATTTCAGAGATAATATTAGTAATAAAGGAAAAGAAGATGAGCTAATTAAAATGTACCATGCAATAGGGCCCAGACTTAATGATGAAAAAAATAAAATTATTGAGTTAATGCTTGAATCAAATGAAAAAAACAAAATAATGATGTCTACCCTGAGAGCTCAGAGAAAATATGTTGAACATAACAGATTATATGAAATGGTTAATATAAATAATTTATTACTAGATACGATAACTATGGCAATTCCAATAGGAGATGATATTGAGATATCTTTAGTTGGTGATGACAAAATTGAAGTGAATACAGAAAAAAATAAATTATTTAATATAATAACTAATATTATTTTAAATGCTAGAGAATCGGTCATAAATATAGCATCACCAAAGATAATTATAGACTTTAATGTTGAAGTTGATGATTTGGTTATTTCTATTATTGATAATGGTATCGGCATACCTGAGAGTGACATGACTAAAATATTTAATTTCGGTTATACTACGCGTGAAAATCATGATGGTTTTGGTTTGCATAATAGCGCCAACCAGGCCAAAGAAATAGGTGGGGAAATTAAAGTTAAGACTGATTCTGAATCGAGGGAAACTGTTTTTTCTTTTATCATGCCATTATCTATAGATACCAGATAAGTGTTACATCTATTGATAAGTCATTTTTTTTCGAGCATTATCAATAATGGATTTAATTGTTCCTTCAGATTGCATCTTATTTAATACACTTTCAATCTTAGGTACCATTGCGCTGCGTTTCGTATTTAGATAATGATATAACGGTAATGATACGACAGCGGGCTCATTTATAATAATGTTCTTAGGTTCGTAATTGTGTAATATCTGTAATGCAATGGTTTTAGGGACTACCAAAACATCAGCGCGACCGGTTTGCAGTGCAGAAAGTGTGGCATCCCAGGTGTTAAGAACCTGTACGTTCATATTTCGAGTGCCGCGCTCAGCAAAGACGACACCTCGTCTTATGGCTACTTTAAATTTTTTTATACTATCCCAACCATCAACTGTGACTGGTTTGTCCTTACTTAGTATAACTCCCTCAATGAAATTTACGGGCACATTTATCGGTATGAGTGAAGTGAATTTTTTCTCTATACCTGAAACCCTTGAAAGTTCGCCGTCTACCAGGCCAGAATTCGCCATTGCAATGGCGCGTCTTGCAGGGAGTTCTTTGATTTGTATGGAAATGTTTAATCTGCTATAAGCTTCTCTTATAACAAGTTCGGATATTTTCTGCACATAAGTACCATCAAGAGTTGTAAATACCAGCTCCTGCTTGTCAGCGGCCTGGGCTGAGCATGAAATCAGGAAAGTGAATGCGATAAGTTTGTGGATACAACATTTCACTTTACTGTTGATTCGGAATTCAGATATTGATTTTTCCATAACAACTTATTATAGTATATTTTATGGGAAAAAATGTAGAATAGAAATTAACACCAAAAAAAGTATGTGAGCACGTCAGGTTGAGTCATATATCTTAATAGAAAATTACTCGATAAATAAATATGTATTGAATTCACACGTGAGAAAAGATAGGCGTAAGAAAAGATAGGCGTGAGAAAAGATAGGTAAGAGTAATAAAGTTAATCAATTCAAATGTAAGTAATAGATAAGGGTCGTATGAAACCAGATCTGTGAGCATCTAAAATATTGAGGCATGAAAGTAAAGTTATTGAATGCTAGTGAAGCTTTACTTTTAAGGTGTTCTTGTAGTTAACTATATTGTTAGGGTTTTTAAGAAAATACTATGGATAAGACGCATGAAATAATATATGAAGGTGGAGTTACTGTAGTTAAGTTTATAATGAAGCCATCCTTCGATCAAGTTAAATTGATAATTGATGATATCTCTGAAAATTATTCGTATGAAAAACGGTTGTGGGACTTAAGTGAAATTGACTTTGATTTCACAACGGAAGAAATTAGGCTGATAGCAGAGTACGGGAAAAGGAAGTTTACAAAGAATAATAAGCTCGCTGTCTTTGCTACAAGTGATTTGGCGTTTGGAGAAATGCGTCAGTTTGAAGTGTATAGAGAGGAGGAAATTTCGACGCCAAAAGTCTTTCGAGATAAACAAAATGCCATTAATTGGTTGAATGAATAATACATGAACATATTGGAGCTGGAGTATCGAATAATTATACAGTGGTCATTCGTATACATTAAACTTAAAGGGTAAGAGTTCATTTGTCGGTTTATTACAGGTCGCACTTATAAAGTGATTAAGTTTATTTTTTATCAGGCTGTTGATATGCTGAAGTAAAATATTTTTTGACTAATTTAGTGATGTTATAGAGGGTGGATATATTTTTCGTTAATAAATGATAATCTATTCTATGAAAATGATATTTAATTTAGTAAAGCAGCCTACGTTGTAGGCGAAAAATTATCATTTTAATGATCTCCTCAGTGGGTTAAAACAGATCAAAGTATTTTATTCTTTTTGTTCTTACTTTATGGAGAGTGACGATAAGTCTAGTCAGATTTATCTATATAAACAATGGAAAAAGATCTATCAATAAATTTGGAAAAGTACATTGCTATCGTATCAAATGAAATAAAATAAGTTAATCAATAAATAGTAAATTGAACTGACTATCGAGGGGGGCGCCTTTGGCGTTGAAGCAGTAAACACTCACTTCACAATTTTCTTTTCCATTCCATGATCCAATTCGACAGGACTTAAATTCAGTGCCGCCATATGCATTTACTATGAATTGCCCTCGATTACAGGTAAGCCCTTCGAACTTAACTTTATATACACCAGTTGATGCTCTATTTCTAGTAACAGAGTGGCCATTATTAAAGGTGTAAAGACTAGTGCTCAAAGTTGAAGATTCAGCTGATGGGTTGGCGTTCCAGGTGTAAGCCACTATGCCATTTTTACTCACAATTTGATTGTTTGCTTCGCTAGAAAAAGATACTTGAGGTAATAGGAGTAGCAGTAAAGCACCCAATATGACTTTTAATATGAAAGAATTATTAAGAAGTTTTGATACGATATTTAGGTTAAGCATATTATAAAATACCCATTTTTATTTGAATGTATGACTAACATATAGCATAAAAGTTCGAAATAAAAGCACTTGTGAGTTACATTGCGTTATTAAAGTTACAAAAGTAAACATATTTATCAATCTGTATTATGGGTGATTATGTAATAACTGAGGGTGCCCGATAAAGGCGTTAGTTTTTGAGCTTCTGGAATGTTCAGGTTTATATATAAATGTGTAATGAAAAATTTGATATAATTATTATTGAGTATTTTTTAACTTCGTTATTTTTCATACAATGAACTAGTCGTATCACCCGTTTGGGTAGCTTCGGTTTGTTTGATGATTTATGAATTACTAGAAGTGAGTGATTCTGTCAATACATATAGGAGATGGGATAAATCGCGGATGATACTGAATTTACGTACTATTAATAAACTTGATACTGCGCAATATCGTTATATCATTAGTTAAGTAGTCTGTACTAATTTAAGAATTATTTATGTAGTGTAGAGGTGATAATGAAAAGTTTGCTGAATTTGGTTTTTAGCTTAATAATTTGTAGCTGTGGTACTAACACATCAAATAATGTTATTTCTGATCAGGAAAAAATGCAATTACTGGGTAAAAAAATATTCTTTGATATGACATTATCGAGCAATCAAAACCAATCGTGTGCAAGTTGTCATGATCCTTTAAGTGGATTTGCAGATCCTGATGTCGCTATGAGTAAGCCGGTTTCAATGGGGTCGCAAAATAATGTGTTTGGAAACAGGAATGCTCCAACATCAGCATATGCTTTTTTAACGCCCGGCTTTACAAAAACTACAACGGATACAACTACGGATGGTACAACTTCCAATTATATTGGAGGGCAATTTATTGATGGTCGACGCGAGAATTTAGTGTTGCAAGCTAAGGACCCGTTTTTAAATTCGTTAGAAATGAATAACTTCGATGAGTCTGTAGTAGTCAATAAAGTGAGTGCGGGAAATTATGCGGAAGAATTTATCGCACTGTTTGGTGAAGGTGCATTTGATAATGTTGAGTTGGCCTATAATAATATCGCTCTAGCTATTGAAGCATTTGAATCTTCTAGCGAAATGAATCCTTTCTCTTCTAAATTCGATAAAGTCATGGTAGGCAATACAGTGTTTAGTGAGTCTGAACAACGAGGTTTTGATTTGTTCAAAGGAACAAAAGCGAAGTGTGCGAATTGTCATTCGATAGCAAGTAATGGTCCGGTGCTATTTACTAACCATCGTTATTATAATATTGGAACTCCTTCGAATTTAAACAATCCTGCAGTGGTGGCGGATTCAAGTTTTGTTGATAAAGGTTTAAGTGAAAATAGCGCAGTAATAAATGCAGGTGATGCCGAAAATGAACTGGGGAAATTTCGAGTGCCGACATTGCGCAATATAGCTGAAACGGCACCTTATATGCATAATGGAGTTTATCAAACACTAGAGGAGGTGATTGATCACTACGACGGAAAAATGCAGTTTGTCACAGCAGAAGTTGACTCGATTAATATCGCAAATGAGGTTGTTTTCGATGATTATAATGTGCTGGGGTTATCTGTTGTAGATAAAGAAGATTTAGTTAATTTTATGAGTACATTATCTGACGAATAATTAATTATTGTAATATGTTTAAAGCCTATTCTTTTAAATCGAATGATAAGCTGCTAACACCGGTTCCGCGAAATCTAACAATGGCTATTTTTCCTTCGTCATCTTTTAATGAAATTACATTATTGTTTTCACTTTCATCGCCTATAAAATTAGACTTTTCAATAATGGGTTGTCTATTTTTTAGGCTGGAAGGTGCGCACAAATTATTTGGTCCCCATCCATCAGCTTGTTTTGATTGCGTATATGCAGCTAAAGCGGGTGCGAATTTTTTTTCTAACTCGATCATCTCATCTAATGAATCCAGGCTAAAACCATTGATCAGGCTTTTAATGAATTCATGACTGAAACACTGTTTAATTTTTTTAGCCAGAGTATAGGCCTGCTCAGGTGTTGCACTTAATCTGATTGGTGCATTGACGACTGCCGATCTGGCTCTAGTCTTAGGCTTCTCCTTTCCCTCTACATACGCGGCTGCTTTTTCCAGATAAATTTCTTCTGGGTTCTCCTGAATTGCACGGGCAAGGCTTGCGCCTTTTACATCGTCCCATTCACGTTTTGCTACAACGGATGGTGATACGCCTTCTTCTTGAGCCATTTCAAATAAACAATTAGCGTGGCAGTGTTGAAAGTAGTCCTTAATTGCGGGGCTTAATGATAGGTAGGCTTCAATTTTTTCCATACCACTTTTACCTGGGTAGCCGGCACCGAAAGGCGGTTTTGCTTCAATATAATGTCGCAATGACTTAAACGCTGCGCCATCACTGTCATTAAGTTTTTTCCAGCCTTCGTCTTTACAAAACAGGGCCATGGCCTCGGCAAATTTTTCAATTTGCCCGCCTTGCTTAATCATTTCATGTTGGGTTTTAATGGTGTTGATTTGATTGCTCATAATGTTTCATTTTCTAATAATTGATAATATACAAATGTAATGATTCTCGCAGCAAGAAAGTGCTATTTACAAATTTAGGGCGCCATAATACTGATACTCATGGATTTAAGCTAGCTACAATTTAAAAATTAGTCGGTCTCAAATTTAAGTTTCATAACGTATTTTCGATCGCTCTCCCCATGTACCGAGTCATTGGCTCTGAGAACCACTGTGTCAACAGAAGGGGGAATCTTTATACCTCGAACTGAGCGGGTGAAGGGTTGCTCGTTAACATGGGGATGGGCTAATGCTCGATGTCCTATTAATTCACCTGCAGGAGTAAATATTTTCCAGCCATTGGCAAAATGTGACCAGCCTTCATCGGCATGGCTAATCGTCACGCTGAATTTACATATTCTTTGTGAGTCACATTCAGATTCGACTTTTTCAATTCGTGCTTGTCCAGAATGCAATGTGGATGTAAACAATAGGTTGCTGATTAATAACAATATTTTTGTGGGACTGTTCATGCTACGCTCATTATGGATTAAGTGGGTATTCTGAATAAACTGGCAAGCTGTCTTCGCAGGACCAACTAGCGCGTGAGTCCCAAAAAATATGTCCCTGAGGATTGATTGGGGGTTGAGAGTCGAGTGAGCCGGCTGGGATTAAGACAGCATCGAGCTCGGGTACTGTCCGTGGCATTGGGCTGCCGCAGTTGTTGCAGAAACAATTATAAAATCGTTCCGCCTCAGGTACTTTATATCGGGTCAGTCTGTGTTCGCCCTGTGTCCAACGGATGCCGGTAACGGGTGATACTAATAGGTTGCTCGCATGGCCGGTCCCCGTGGCTTTTCTACAGCGCTGGCAGTGGCAATGATAAAAACGTTTGGTTTCACCGGATACCGTGTATTTTACCGATCCACATAAACAGCTTCCCGTTACATTAATATCTGACATGTTTTCTATACCTTTATTATAAGCCTTGTTATTATGCGAGAATCAAAACCTGTTCAATTGATAGCCAATAATAAGTAATTAAAACTACAATAACAAGAAATATAAATCTTTAAATACTTTATGTTTTATGACCAATATTGATCACCTAAGAAGGCGAAATTTTTTTGTACGATAAAATTACCTCGTTACTAGTGGCAAAGAAAACTACGTTAAGTAAAGCTAACCAGCGAATGGTTGTGGTTTTTCATGCCGATCATCCAGAGGTGGGACTACAAGATTTTATAGCTGGCTTATGGCACGCTAAAAAATTAATTATTTCCAGCTCGCTTAGCAGTGCTATTAGACCTGAGCAAGCAGTGACTAAATTGGGTGAAGAGTATGATCTGGTTTTTTTTGATGCCAGAGATTCGTTTAATCCTGATGCATTAGGAGTGGTGTCAGGGGTATTGTGTGGTGGGGGCAGTTTAATTATTATGCTGCCAGAAGTTAAATTTTGGCACATTCAAAACAGTTTGTTTTCAAAACATATTTCAAGCTTGTTGTCAGGTCAGCAGAATGTTTATTATTTGAATGATAAATTTACTTTTTTCGACACCAATGAGATTGATTCGATACAAGCGATTTCAGATGAATTAACATCTCCCTACAAAAGTCATGATCAATGCTCGGCAGTCGAGACTATTGTAAAAGCACTATCAGAGAAAACAGAGTATTGTTGTGTATTAACCTCCGGACGTGGCAGGGGAAAATCATCGGCACTTGGGTTTATAACAGATGGATTTATAACAAATCAGTTGTTAAATAAAAAATCATGTAAATTATTGATTTGTGCACCCAAGTTATCAGTCGCAAATCCGTTGTTTTTTCACCTGCATAAGCAATGTCCACAAGGTGTATTCAAAAGATCTGAATTTACCTATAAACAATCTGTTGTAAAATTTATTGCACCAGATTTATTGTTAGAAAATAAGCCCGCAGCAGATGTTTTGTTAATTGATGAGGCGGCGGCTATCCCTATATCTATATTGCAAAAATTATTAAAGCATTATTCAAAAATTATTCTTTCTACAACTACTCATGGTTATGAAGGAACGGGAAGGGGGTTTGTTTTAAAGTTTTTCAATTTGTTAGATTCGAAAAAGCCCGGCTGGCAAAAAATTGAATTACATCAGCCTATTCGCTGGGCTATTAATGATCCGCTTGAGACATGGATTGAATCTTTGTTGTTTTTAAATGTAAAGTCGCCACTACTGCCTGAGATGCCATCTTTGGTTTCACAGTGCAATGTCGTACTTCTTGATCGTAAAAACTTACTCAATAAAAAACAAAAGATGGACTCTATCTTTGCATTGCTGGTCGCAGCGCATTACCGGACTAGTCCTTCTGATTTTCAATATTTGTTAGATAGTGAAAATATCAGAATTTATAGTCTTGAATTTCAATATAAATCTCTGGCTGTGCTGGTAGTGAATCAGGAAGGTGGTTTTGATTCTGAACTATCTTCTGCTATTTATCGAGGAGAGCGGCGTCCGCAAGGAAATTTACTGGCACAAACTCTGTGTTTTCACGGTGGGTGTGAAACTGCTGCTGAATTAAAATATGCAAGGATTATGCGTATTGCCGTTCACCCTGAAGTTCAGCAACTCGGCTTGGGCAGTTATCTGCTAAATAAAGTAATAGAAGGTGAGCTTAAGTTGGGTATGGATGTAATTGGAAGTAGTTTTTCAGTTACATCACCGTTGCTGGATTTTTGGAATAAGGCCGGTTTGAAATTAGTACGTATAGGTTTTAGTCGGGATCATGTAACTGCATCTAACTCAGCGGTAATGGTTAAATCGTTAAGTACTGCAGGTAATAAGATTGTTAAAGAGCTGGATTTACGTTTCAAGCAAAATATTTTGTTGTGGAAGCTAGGCCCATTATCAGAACTTTCTGATGAAATAGCAGACCACCGTTTACTTCAGTCAATTAATTGTTTGTTCGATTACGATCTCCTTTGTTCTTTAGATTTAAAAGATGTTGCGTCATTCGCTAATCATAACCGCAACTATGATGCATGCATGCCCGCTATAACCCGATTTATAAAGAGTAGACGTGCCGAGAAAAATGATTTAAGTGAGAATGAGCGATTAATTCTTAATCTAAGTGCGCAATATATGAATGACTGGAAATCGATTGTTTTGCATTCTAACAATCAGGGTAAAGCGCAGGCAATCAGCCAACTTAGGTTAGCACTGTCTCATTTGTTAAGTATTAATAAGTAGCTGCAAACAATTTTATCTGTTATAAGGTATTTGATATTTTAGTATAAAAAAATAAGGAGACATGAATGTCAAATGCTTATCAAACGCCAGAATCAAATTTAGTTAATGAAAGCGTATCGAAGGGGGAGTATGGCTCAGTTGAAAAAGCTATTCAGGGCGAGTATGAGTTTTCAATTGGCTCTGTGTTAAGTGAGGCCTGGGCGAAAACAAATGGCTGTAAAGGGGTGTTCAATCTGGGGTTTTTCTTTTATTTACTAGTGATCATTGGCGTTATGTCAGTGATGAGTGTAGTTACGGTTGGCATGCTTTCAGTCGGTGATGCAGGAACACATCCTGGTGAGCTGACATCGGGTATGATGTTTAATCAGGTTTTTCTTCAGCTAGCGGTTAATCTAATTATTTTGCCTATGGTTATGGGGTTGGCAATGATTGGAATTAAACGCTCAGTTGATGCACCTATTAGCGCAGGTATGGTGTTTAAGTACTTTTCAAAAATGATTCCATTGTTTATAACCATGATCCTGATTTATATTATGATCATAATTGGTTTAATCCTGTTGGTGCTTCCAGGACTTTATTTGATGGTTGCTTATTATGCAGCAATGCCACTGGTTGTGGAAAAAGGCATGAGTCCATGGCAGGCAATGGAAACATCACGCAAGGCAATAACACATCGCTGGTTTTCGGTGTTCGGCTTGTTTTTTGTAACAATGCTTATCGTTACTATTTCTGCTATACCGCTGGGTATTGGAATGATTTGGACCATGCCCATGATGATGGTCGCTTTCGGTATTCTCTATCGAAATATGTTTGGCGTAGAGCCTGAAAATCTTTCTGAATAAGCGAGAATCATAATGTATAAAATAATTTTATTTTTATCAACATTCCTGGTGTATGGCTGTGATTCATCACAAGAGGGAGATCTCTCTAATTCAGTTGAGAAGGCACCTCAAAGTATTCAGCAAGATAAAGTGCAGGAGGTAAAGCCTGTAATACCTGAACCTGTGATACCCGGTTCTATGCCAGCACCCGTAACATCAGAAGCTGAAAAAGTAATAGACAGGGGTGAAAAGCCTGAAAAAAATAGTTTGAGTGGTGAGCAGGTATACAATCAGTCTTGTCAAAACTGTCATGCAACCGGTGCCGCTGGTTCACCTAAATTGGGTGATGCGGCTCAATGGAAGTCTCGAATTGAAAAGGGAATGGATGTTTTGTATGTGTCTGCTATTAAGGGGGTTCCCTCAACTGCGATGATGCCAAAAGGCACATGCAACAAGTGTAGTGATGAAGAGTTACGAGCAGCTGTAGATTTTATGATCGCAAAAATTACAACCAATTAATAATGACGTTTTTGAAATTAAAATTAATTATGAAAGTCTGTATTTAATGGCATTAGTTTGGCATAAGCAGGTTTTAGGTATCGACTATGAAGTGCGCTCAGCAGGAAAAAGTTTACGACTATATACGGACGGTGTTTTTCATAGTCAGTATAACCCGGAACAAATCCTAACAGGGCATGTTTGGGATCTTCTAATGATTCCGGCGTTCTTTTATTCGAAATCTAAAATTAGACGGGTTTTGGTTTTAGGTGTTGGAGGCGGCGCAGCATTACATATGTTGCATCATTTTGTGTCACCTGAAAAGATTGTAGGCATTGAGCTTAACCCTGTTCATTTAACGGTGGCTCGTCGTTATTTTAATTTAAAACATAAGTCGATTGAATTGATCGAGGCAGACGCCATCAGCTGGCTTGAGAATTATCAGGGTGAAAGCTTTGATATGATTATTGATGATTTGTTTACAGAAAAAAATGGAGAACCGGTTTCTGTTGTGAGTGCGAATAGGGAATGGTTTACCTGTCTGTTAAAGCATTTAAATAAAGATGGGGTGGTTGTTAGGAATTATTTAAGTAAAAAAGAGTTACTTGAATCAGCGGGTGTGAATAATAAAACGATTAAAAGTCGTTTTATTAGCGTGTTTCAGTTGACTAGTAGCTTAAATGAAAATTTCGTTGGTGTTTATTCTAAATGCAAAGTGAGCTCAGCAGGCTTGCGTAACAATTTAATTAAAGTACCTAAACTGAATCCGAAGTTGAAGTCCTGCCGCTTGAGATATCGAATTAGGCAGCTAGCTTAGTTTAAGCAGGATTGCTTTGTGTTGAGTAAACTTATGACGCTTTGGTATTTATTTTAGTGGTGTTGATGTCAGGTGTGTTGATATCGGTGGCATTTATATCGGTATAAGTGATATAACTATCAGCACCCAAATCCTCTATAGCCCATTCCAAATGCTGTTTAAATAAACGATACTCTTGTTTAAATGCAGGGTCTGATACGTTGTCAGTAGACTCAATCAGTTTTTTAAAATCAACAACCTGGTTAAGCAGGGTGTCCATCTCATCAATGCATGATTTTCTTCTTCTTAAGCTGGCTACGGTAGAGGTGCGTTTTTTCATGCCGCAAAGCTCTTTAGCGATTGAAGCTGATTGCAGAAATCGAGCAGTTTACTGGGCCATTGATAACCGTCTTCATTACCCGCATGCTCAGGGGTTATGAGTTCACTTAATTGCGAAAGTTGGGCGGTTGTTTGCTGCATTTCAGGGCGAATATCTTGCAGGCATATACTGGAGTTAATGGTTTTGAGCTGGTAGCTAAGGTGCTGGCTAAATAATTCACAGGCATTGAGAAAGTCAGTATCCGCTGGATTTTTTGTTTGACTCACGACATCACCAAAACTGAGGATTTCTAGTTGTAAATTGTGAAGCTTATTTAATAGGTCCATTTTAGCTCTCATTTAATTTTTTCTATTTGGTTGAGAGTATTTTACTGCTTTGATAGGGAGGGGAGGTGTTATTCTGGCTGAAATTAATGTCAGAATAATCCTACACACGTTTGGGGGGTAGAAATAAGCCGTGCTGAGAAGATGTAGCTATATATCGAGAGTGAGTAGCTCGTCCTTGATCTATATTAGTCGTTGAACTGTGTGCGAATAGTAAGGCCCTGTGCAATTAAGGTTTCGGCCATTCGGGCAAGATTATCTTCATTGGCAAAAACCGCGTCTCCCTGGCCTTCAGCTTGCAAAATTGTCTTTAGGGTTTTAGGGTTTACAACAGTTAGTTGCCAAATGTTGTCATCGAGTTTATGCCGCTTAACTTTTAATTTACTATTGGAAAAGCCCCATGGAGATGCATCATGGAGCATATTTGTGGTGTATTTCTGTAAATCGGATAACCCTGTAGTGTTAACTATAGGTGTATACACTTCGGGTTGAACTGTAGGACTGTGTTGTGAGTTGTCGCTGTTTTTCATATTCATCCTTGTTAGCGTATTTACTGAAGGACATTCTAATCGTTATAAGAAATTAAAATAGCAGAATTAAATAATTTTGTGAACAAATCTACAAACAAAACGCCGAACGGGCGGTTATTTCACTAAATAAATAAATTATAATATTTTGTAAGTTGTTGTAATTTAATGGTAAATTAATATTTATTTAAAATTTAATATGATTAAAGCAAAAGTTGAATTAATCGAATTGGCATAAATAGTTAGGCCTATTCTGTTCTGGGGAAATAATGTATAGCATGCGTAATCTCATTTTCTTTCTTACCGTTTTAATGTCGATCATGCTGTTTATCAGCAATCCGCTAGATGAAACGGTTCGTCTATACCAAAGTGTCTGGAATACTGGGCACCTGTTTTTCTTCGCGTTACTCACTGCATTGTTAATAACCCATACGCCGCTTCAGAATCAAAGTGCTTTTAAAATGTTACTGGCGAGCGTGCTATTTAGTTTAGTACTGGGAGGTGTGATTGAGGTGGTACAGTTATTGGTGGGGCGCTATATGGAGTGGAGCGATCTGTGGCAGGATGTGTTAGGTGGGAGTTTGGGTTTTCTAGCGGTGCAATTTTTTAAGTCAAAAGAACAGCGTTTTGCAGCTAAGCCGATCATAGTAGTGATATCGGTTGGCATTTTACTGGTGGCTTTTTATCCGGTCTATAATGTGGTTCAGGATGATTTTGAAATCAAGTCGGCTATTCCGATGATCGCGGATTTCGAATCGGATGAGACCTTGCTGCGGTGGGATAATATGCATGTCGCTGAGTTTTCACTGGATACGAATATTCGCAGAAAGGGGCAGTCATCGGCCCGGGTGAAGTTTGATTTGGGTGATTATCCTACCGTTACGTTACTTGCTTTGTATGCAGATTGGTCGGCATATAATTTCTTAAATCTTAGTGTGCATAATGACCAAAGTGACAATTTAGATATTGAAGTTAAGGTTTATGACCGCCAGCATCGAAAAAATGGACTCAGATATGCGGATCGTTTTAATTACGAAGTGACCATTAAACCGGGGTGGAATGAGATAAAAATACGACTAATGAATATTCGTAATGCACCAGAAAGTCGCATCATGGATTTGTATAATATCGCGGGTTTAAGCCTGTTTATATCCGATCCCGATGAGCAAAAAATCATCCATCTGGATAATATACATCTGTCGAAGTAGAACGTACTCGCTTAAATTGTCGATGCTTATAATGCCAATTAACCGTAATAGACTTCGACAAAGCGTGCAAATATCTATAAAATTTCCGGTTTTCTCCGTTTCGGCACCCGAAGGTGATGTATGAATAAAAAGGTTGGCGTAGTGATGGGCAGTAATAGTGACTGGCCTGTTATGCAGCATGCAGTACAGCAGCTAGAGGCGTTTGGCATTGACTATGAGGCGAAAGTCGTTTCAGCGCATCGCACACCTGATTTGCTTTTTGAATATGCAGCGACGGCTCGCGAGCGTGGTTTGGCATGTATTATTGCTGGTGCCGGAGGTGCGGCGCATTTACCTGGAATGCTCGCGTCTAAAACGACTTTGCCTATCTTAGGTGTGCCGGTCAATTCACGTTACCTGAAAGGCATGGATTCACTGCTATCAATTGTGCAAATGCCAAAGGGCATACCAGTAGCGACGTTTGCGATTGGTGAAGCGGGTGCAGCAAATGCGGGGCTATACGCGGTTGCCCTGTTGGCGAATCAGGATGAGTCATTAGCGGATAAACTGGCTAAGTTTCGTGAAGATCAGGAGCAGGCTGTATTTGCGATGCAATTACCGCCGCAAGATTAACGGTTTAACTTACCCGAACCCAGAAGAGTTAGAATCAATCATGTCATCTCCCACATCATCGCTCAGTTCATCGTCTAGTTTAGTGCCCAGTATATTGTCCGGGATATCGTCCGGGATACTGCCAGGAGCAACGCTTGGTGTCTTAGGCGGCGGCCAGCTCGGGCGCATGTTTTGTATGGCTGCTCGCAATATGGGGTACAACACGGTGGTGCTCGATCCGGATGAAAAAAGCCCGGCAGCTGAAGTTGCGGACCATCATTTACAAGCGGATTACACTGATGCTGAATCATTGGCAAAAATGGCCGAAATGTGTGATGCAATTACTACCGAGTTTGAAAATGTCCCCGCAGAAAGTTTGAAATTTTTAGCGTCGCACAAACCGGTGCATCCTTCAGCAGATGCGGTAGCGATAGCGCGCCATAGAATCCAGGAAAAAGATTATGCCCGAGACTCCGGCCTCACTCCGGCGCCTTATGCATTAATTCGTTCAGCCGATGATTTTGATGCAGCCATTGAAATAACCGGCTTGCCCGGCATCATCAAAACCACAACTCTGGGATATGATGGTAAGGGACAACAGGTCATTAGTGATAAAGCCCAGCTTGAGTCGGCTTTTTCTGCTTTAGGGCGGGTTGAATGTGTACTCGAGTGCAAAATGGATCTGGCATTGGAAATATCGGTTTTGCTGGCCCGAAATGCCGCCGGCGAAGTGGCATGCTACCCCCCGGCTGAAAATGAACACGTTAACGGTGTGCTACATAAAAGCATCGTACCCGCACGGGTTGATGCTGCCATTGCAGAAAAGGCGCGTCAACAAGCGATTGGTTTGGCTAATAAAATAAATTACGTCGGTGTGTTGGCGGTGGAGTTTTTTATTACTACCGATAACCAGCTTATTTTTAATGAGATGGCTCCGCGCCCACATAACAGTGGCCACTATACAATGGACGCGGCGGTGGTTTCCCAGTTTGAGCAACAGGTGCGGGTAATGTGTGGCTTATCGCCGGGCGAGGCGCGCTTAACCAGTCCGGTGGTGATGGTGAATTTGCTCGGTGACTTATGGCCGGTGAACTGGCAGATTTGTTTGCAAGATCCCGCGTTAAAGTTACATTTGTACGGTAAGCATGAAGCTCGACCGGGTAGAAAAATGGGGCACTTTAATTTGCTATCGAAGGATATTAACCTGGCTATTGAATCAGTTGATAAGATATTTAAGCAACTGTAAAAGCGTAAGATGCAAGAGTAGCCAGGTGTTATGCCTTGTGGTGTGTATTTCAATAAGCCTTAATCTTTCTGAGCTTGAACCAGCTCCCACTTCAACCAATAAGTCAGCTGCCTGATTGATGTTTACGTGAGCTCTGTCATAATCACAGCATAATATTAATAAAGTAGTATAAAAAGGTTAGCAGGCGTGTGTTATGAGTTTATCTGAGCCGATAATTGAATTTGAAGGTGAGCTGGATCGGCCTGAAAACCAGCAAATGATTGATTTTTTAAATTTATATCATCCATCAGCACATACTGATCTTGTGCAGATATTGGTAAAATCAACTGAAGAGCTGGGCAGCATTAAATTTTATTGTCCTGATACCGATAATCATGCTTATTATTTAGCGCATACACCCGAAGGTATCGTTTTTGCTGCGGCGATTGGAATGAGTGCGTTGATGTACCGATTACCCAAACAGTCGATGTCAGGTGCGCTGGTAAAGGGTGGTGAAATATTTAAGGAAATAGGGGAGCCGTGGGTGAGTTTTAATCCATTTTGGCCAGACGATGAAAATACAGATCAGGTCAATATGTTTGAAATGAAACAATGGGCGAATCTCGCTTATCGACATGCGTTACCTTAACTATGCCAGCTGATCAGCCATCCTCTTTACGATTTTATCAATTTTGCGCACTGTTGGGCACACTGATTATCGTCGCTGATATCGGACTGTCCTGGGTTCGCATACAATCCTTTGAAAATACCGTTACCAATGTGTTTGAAGAAATGGTAACCAGTCAAATGGAGCTAGAGGGCCTGCAACAGGAGTTGAGCCACATTGAAAAGGTGCTGGAGCAAGCCAATGAAAACCTGGTTGATGGTTCAGGCAAAGCTGATGGCATTACCTATTCTGCCTACGAAATAGAACGGCTTAGAAATGAGCAAGCCAGTATACGACTCCATATGCAGGAAAAACAGTTAGATCTGGCGAGCGTTGGCAGTGAAAAAAAACATGTCATGAATGAGGTGCGCGTTCTATTTTTGGGTTCATTGGTTTTTCTTGTGCTGGGCACATTGCTGTCTGCCTTTGGTTATTTAGCCTGGTATTTTAAAATAGAATTATTTGAAGACAGACGAAAAAAACCGCGGTAGACGCGTTAGTCTTTCACCGAGCGCTAATTCTGAGTGCTTTTATTATTTAATCTTTTGTGTATCGACTCAATAAAATAGTATTTAAGTTTCTATTGATTTGAACTGTTTTCCCGAGTTTTTCCTCTGTAATTTTTCTCTATAGTCTATCTCAATAATTTTATCCTGATTATGTCTTGCTCATTATGAGGACCAGATTTTTGCAAATAAATAGAGTATGGCTCGTTATATAATTAAGAAAATAGTACAGAATAACGTAGATGAATTTGATGAAAAATTAAGATTGTCTGCGGAATTTAATGGGTGCTTCTGTGAGTTTTTCAGGGTGTTTTATAAGGGTGTTTTATCAGGGGTGAATTATAAAAGTAACACTGTAAAAAAATGAAGTAAAGAAATTTTTAGCCAATTGTTATAATTTTATTAAATTAGCCTTTTTGTCTTGACCTGATAACGCCAATCCACTATAAATTTAGCTACAGAAAATATTAATAATCTTAGGAGGTGATTCCTGCCAAACCGGGTAAACAGTATTCGTAATTCGAGTTGTTTAACTAATTATCGAAAGGTGTCATATGGCTAGACGTTCTGCTTCACAAAAAAGAGCTGCGAAACATTCTAGAAAACGTGTCTCTAACCCATCCGTAGTGATTGATATTAAATCACGAAATTCCTTTATTGAAACTCAAACAATTACTGCAAAAGCAGCACCGCCTTTAGAGGCAAAAACCTTATCTCAAGCTCAGTACATAAACGCAATAAAATCTCATAAACTCACTTTTGGAACTGGCCCAGCGGGTACCGGAAAAAGTTATGTGGCAGGTGCTATTGCTGCACAAGAACTGGAGGCTCGACGTATTGAAAAAATAGTAATTACTCGGCCAGCGGTTGAAGCGGGTGAAAACATGGGTTTTTTGCCTGGCGATTTACACGAAAAATTTGATCCGTATTTCGATGCTTTTCGAGATTGTTTAAATGAAAGGCTAGGTAAGGGGGCGGTTGAATGTGGTTTGAAAAACGATCGCATCGTGGTTTCGCCATTAGCTTATCTTCGAGGTAAAACCTTTAATGATGCATTTGTGGTTTTAGACGAAGCGCAAAACTGTACTAAAGCACAGTTAAAAATGTTTTTAACGCGCATAGGAGAAAATTGCCGAGTCGTTGTGAATGGTGATATTCGTCAGTCTGATATTGGTAATCAATCCGGCCTTCAGGATGCGATTAATCGTTTAGGGCATCTTAACTCTGTTTATATTCATGCATTTGAGCATGCAGATATTGTTCGATCTGGGCTGGTGAAAGATATTATTGAATGCTATGAAAAATAGCTAAAATACTATAACAATAATAAATTGCAGTATTATTTTGGGCGCATGTTTTTTGCGCCCTTTTTATTTTATGGGTTTGTTATAAATTTACATGTCAGTAAATCATAAATAAAAAGTAAGCCTAAACCAACAACTAAGACTAATAAAAAACATTCGGGAGTCTTTATGGAGTTATTGCTAACCGTTATTATTTCAACTTTAATTGCAGGTCTGGCGATGCCTTTGGGTGCACTTGTCGCAAGCGCTGAACATATCCAAACAGAGTGGACTCGAGAAGAGTTTCGTCATCGTGTAATGGCGTTTGGTGGAGGTGCGCTTTTATCAGCAGTCGCACTGGTGCTTGTGCCAGAGGGTGTGGAAAATCTTGATCCTGTTTTAGCCAGTGTCTGTTTTATTTTAGGCGGCTTTTGTTTTATGGCACTGGATATTTATCTTAATAAAATAAATACACCGGCAAGCCAGTTAGCCGCAATGATGTCCGATTTCATTCCTGAGTCAATCGCGCTAGGGGCTGCATTTGCAACGGGCAATAGCGGTGCATATTTGTTAGCAGGGCTTATTGCGTTACAAAATTTACCGGAAGGCTTTAATGCATATCGAGAATTAAATGAATCAACAACATTTAAATCGGCTAAAATAATTACCGTATTTAGCTTAATGGCATTACTCGGGCCAGTAGCAGGTGCGACAGGATTGTTTTTATTGGCAGATTCCCCAGTCTTTGTTTCTGCTATCATGCTTTTTGCTGCGGGTGGAATACTCTATTCTATATTTCAGGATATCGCGCCACAAGTTAAGCTTGAAGAGCACTGGGCACCTCCAATGGGTGCAATTTTGGGGTTTGTTTTAGGCATGGCGGGTTCCATGTTGGTAGCTTAAACCCGTTTTCAGTTTTGAATTTAACATGAATTATTGGTCATGAATGCATCAGGATAAAATATATTATGGGTAGATACCGTGCACCCGCAAAAAAAGGCTCGCCCTATATCACCGCAGAAGGTATGAGTGCATTAGAAACAGAGTTGGATTTTCTGTGGAATAAACGCCGTCCTTTAGTGGTAAAAGCATTATCAACCGCGGCGGCAGAAGGTGATCGTTCGGAGAACGCCGAGTATATTTACCGCAAGAAAGAATTAGGCGAAATAGACCGGCGTGTCAGATTTTTATCAAAACGAGTGGATGAAGTCAAAGTGGTGAGTGATACGCCTAAAAAAACCGATAAAATTTTTTTTGGTGCCTGGGTAGAGCTGGAGGATGATGACGGGGCTGTACTGCAATATAGAATTGTCGGACCAGATGAGTTTGACGCAGATAAAGGTTTTATCAGTATGGATTCACCCGTGGCCTGCGCGTTAATGAAAAAGCTAGAAGGCGATGACGTCACTATTACTACTCCCGGGGGTGTAATTAATTACTATATTAATCGGGTGCAGTATGTCGCATTTAAAAATTGAGCTTGTCACCATATATTAATATTGAAGCACTAAAGGGTCGGGGGTATAAAGAATATTTTTAAACGTCCGCTTAAGGGTGTTTTGAGACTCTAATCTACAGTCATTATGGCCATATCAAATCCTGCTAGAAACATTTTATGTAAAGGTAAAATCTAAAGCTAATTTTTTATAATTGCGACTCAATCGGAAGTATAGAAAACACATCTTCATTAAAACGCCGCCAACCACTGGTCTCCGGTTCAGTGGTGTAACGATACTCTTTACCATTTTTAGTTTCGATCCAAACCACTTTTGCAACTTCTACATCAATTCCATCGACATCTTCATGCTCTATCTCTAGCTTAACCCGGTAAGCATGCTCGTTTATCGCGCTGTCAAATACAGATGCTGCAATCAACTTTGCCATTTTTGGTATTTGATAAATAATGCCCACTTCAGAATTTATATTGGCAGAACGTTGATCGAAGTTAAATGATCCAATAAAAACTTCTTCTCGGTCAAAAATGTAGGTTTTAGCATGTAGCCCGCTTTTTGCTTTTGCACCACGGCGTAATGAACGGCTGGCTTTGGTTTTTGAATCGGCTTTCAATTCGTAAAGTTTAACGCCACCCTTTAATAAATCTATACGGTGACGTGCATAACCAGACTGTGCCATAATACCATCTGTTGATGATAATGAATTAGTGATGACGCGTACGTGTATGCCTTTTTTTACCATGCCGACTAAATACGCTGTGCCAGCATCGCCGGGTACAAAGTAGGGTGATATTAGCTCAAATGTTTTAGTTACCTTTTCGAGATGAGGCTTCATCAAAGATTTTAAATATACGATTTCCGTATCTGATTTTCCCAGGCTTTTTTCAGGGTCGTCATAAATAACGTTGACATCACCTCTGAATATTTTTTCTGAATTAGATTGGTTTGAATCAGTATTGGATGTTGTATTTTTCCAGCGTATATACATTTCTGAATCTTGAATATCCAGTGCATATTTGGATGTTCGTTGTGCCTGTTTAAATTGACTTAACTGTTTTTTAAGTTTTTCTAGGTCGGCAGGTGTTGACTGATTATGACTAAAGGCCTTTACCGGGAAGACGACTTTGCTGTTCCAGTAAATATCAAACTGCTTTCCAACCTCGGTGACAACGGGGCCGGTGGATAAAACATCGATATCGGTAAAATTACTCTCTTCATCAGCTGAAAAATATTCGTTACCAATATTTCGACCACCTACCACAGTGACCTGATTATCAACCGTAAATGACTTATTATGCATACGACGATTTATGCGAAAGGCATCGGTCACATAATCCACAATATGCAGACTACGATTGGCAAAGGGATTAAACAAATGAACATCGATATTTTCATGTTGATCCATGGCATATAACATGTTCTGTATTTGATCATCAATATTGATATCATCCAGTAAAATTCTGACGCGTACACCTCTGTCTGCGGCCACTATCATTTCATTAAATAGTAACTTGCCGATCAGGTCAGCATGCCAGATAAAATATTGCACATCGATTGAACGTTCGGCTTGACTCATTAATAGCATTCGAGCAAAAAAAGCGTCAGTACCCTCGTTTACAAGATACATCATAGAGCGTTCTGGATTGTTTCCTAACAGTGCTTTTGACTTTTTGCCGAGCGTGGTTCCATGTGTGTCGTTAAAAGCATAGCTGGCGGGTTGCTGGTAATGGCTTGGCAGGGAAGCGCAAGCGGATAATTCCAGTAAGATGAATATTAGTATCGCAGGATTAAAAAACTTCATGTTCGCCCTTGAGTTCGTGGAACTATATCTTTTAGACAGAATGCTAACGTAAAACAAATAAACGATTATCGGGTCAATAGTTTAACGGTATTGGCTTGCCACGTTGAAATAAATAGTTAAAGTTTTTACAGAATTCGACGCTATCTATTAATAAGTGAACCCCAGATGCGTCTATGAGCCGATTTATTGTCCTAATTTTTAGTTTGTTGTTTGTCACTAAGCTGCCAGCGGTTCAGCGCTTTCACTCGTCTGTAGAAGAAGCCAGCTGGCATGTTCACAGTAGTGCGATTTATTGCGAAATGGTGCATAACATCAGCCATTATGGCAATGGCCGTTTTGTGTTTTCCTCCGGCGGAGAGTTGGCTTTTCAGCTACATGTTTTAGAGCCGGCTCGACGGGAAAGTGTGGCTAGCCTGTATTCTATTGCGCCATTCTGGCGATATAAGAACGAAAAAGAGTTGGCGCAGTTGAGCATATCGAAAGGCAAAATGCCGGTTTATGTGGGGGGGGATTTAGCTTACCGAATGCTCTACGAGCTACAGGAAGGGCGTGATCCCACCTTTCATTACAAAGACTGGGCAGGATTTGTCGATGATGTCTATGTGTCAGTGTCATCGGTTAATTTTCATCAGCAGATCGACGAATTTAAGCGTTGCATCAGTAATGTTTTACCCTATGGCTCAGATAAGGTGAAAGATACGGTGGTGTTTTTTGACACGGATAAATCGTCAATCACCCGGGCGCAGCGGAAAAAACTGCATGAGATTATACTGTTCGCCAAAATTGATAAAGGAATGAAAATTCAGCTAAAAGGCCATGCGGATGGTCGTGGGCGGCGTATTTATAATAAAAAATTATCCCTGCGCAGGATTAATGCGGTTGAGAAATATTTGGTTTCAAAAGGGATACCGGCTGAACAAATTAGCCTGAAGGCACATGGCGAAAGCCGCCCTGTGGATAGTAACCGTAATTCGAGGGGGCGTAAAAATAACCGCCGGGTTGATGTTGTTATTAATCGTAGATAATTTTTTGGGTCATTATAAAGTAATCAACAAGTACTCATCTAAAAAAGCTTTAAAAGCCCCCACAAAGCTTTGTCCTACGGTATAATACCCGCCCTTTTAAAGTGCGCGGAGTACACATGTCCAAAGTCAATAAAGTCGTATTAGCCTATTCGGGCGGTCTTGATACCTCCATCATACTGAAATGGCTGGAAGATACCTACGATTGTGAAGTGGTGACGTTTACTGCGGATATCGGTCAGGGCGAGGAAGTGGAGCCAGCGCGCGCTAAGGCCAAAGCCATGGGCATTAAAGAAATCTACATTGAAGATCTGCGTGAAGAGTTTGTGCGTGATTTTGTATTCCCAATGTTTCGCGCCAATACCATTTACGAAGGTGAGTATTTATTAGGTACTTCAATTGCACGGCCTTTAATTGCTAAGCGTTTAATCGAAATAGCCAATGAAACCGGTGCAGACGCGATTTCCCATGGCGCGACAGGTAAGGGGAATGACCAGGTGCGTTTCGAGCTGGGTGCTTACGCGCTAAAGCCGGGAGTGCAGGTGATAGCGCCCTGGCGCGAGTGGGATCTAAGCTCTCGTGAGTCATTAATGAAGTATGCTAAAGATCACGGCATTGAAGTTGATTTTGCCCAGGACGATAAAGGGGGTAAGAAAAAATCACCCTATTCGATGGATGCAAATCTACTGCACATTTCATACGAAGGCGATATTTTAGAAGACCCCTGGGCTGAAGCGGAGGACGATATGTGGCGCTGGTCCGTATCGCCTGAAAACGCCCCGGATGTGCCCACGTATATTGAATTAACGTATGAAAAAGGCGATATCATTGCTTTCGATGGAAAGCCAATGAGCCCTGCGACCGTGCTCGAAAACCTGAATAAGCTGGGTGGTGATAATGGAATTGGACGATTAGATATTGTTGAAAATCGCTATGTGGGCATGAAATCTCGAGGTTGCTACGAAACACCGGGTGGCACAATAATGATGAAAGCTCACCGAGCCATTGAGTCATTAACTCTGGATCGTGAAGTGGCGCATCTAAAAGATTCGTTGATGCCTAAATACGCCGAGTTAATTTATAACGGCTTCTGGTGGAGCCCCGAGCGTGAAATGATGCAGAAGATGATTGATGAATCACAAACACATGTAAATGGAGATGTGCGCTTAAAACTCTATAAAGGCGCGGTGTCCGTAGTGGGGCGTCGCTCAGCATCGGATTCATTATTCGATGAAAAGATTGCTACTTTTGAAGAAGATGATGGTGCCTACGATCAAAAAGATGCCGCAGGCTTTATCAAACTTAATGCACTGCGTTTAAGAATTGCTGCAAAGCGCTGTAAATAAGTAAATAACAGAGCGAGTATTGGGCTTATTCTTAATTGAATGAGCCTGTTGAATATTTGCCTGGTAGTCATGTTTATGGAATTGTATTTCCAGGGTTAGATTCCTGGAATGACTTTTCTGGGTCTATTAGTCTCAATATCAAATTTTAGAATTATCTCTTACCGTTTTCGTGATCTCGAATAGCTGATATTCATCGGCTATTTGTTTTTGGTCAAATTGTTACCTTAAAGAGTCGCTGAATTAATACTGCCATAAACCTGTTGTCTGTCCCATAGTCTATACTTATTATGATAGCCAAAGAGTTTCCATTGTTAAGAATGGGTTATGAGGTATGCATGAGTACTATAAATCACCAGCTTATTTAATCTTATATATTTGTTTATGCTTGCCCATTATAACTGCCGCACAGGAAGTTAATCAGCAAGATGAGTCAAATCAAATATTGGTTGATGTAGTCTGGCTGATCAAACATAAAGACGATATGAACGTCGTTATTGTCGATGCGCGTAGCAAAAGTGAATATACTGAAGGACATATTGAAGGAGCAATTAATATACCCGTTTCTTTAACATTCAATCCACAATTAAATACGGATCGTGTTGCCAATATCAAACATATTACTGCTTTGTTTAGACAAGTTGGTATTCGCAATGATCATTCGATTGTTATCTATGATGGAAACTCATATATAGATGCGGGCAGGGTTTTTTGGGTGTTTGAGGTGTACGGGCATAAAAAAGTAATGCTCTTGAATGGAGGGATTGATGGATGGGTAACAAATTCAAAACAACAATTGAGCCAAATTGATACACACCTGGAATCATCAAACTATATACCCTCAATAGAACCACAACGTTTAGTAACTAAACTCAGCATGCATCTGGCAATTGAAGACGAGGCTAACGTAATAATCGATACTAGAAGTAAAAAAGAATATTTAGGGATTCAATCAATTGCATCACGAGCAGGGCACATACCAAAAGCGGTTAATATACCCTGGAATGAAAATTTTGAAGAGTTGAATGGGGTTAGAATGTTAAAGCCATTAAGTGATTTAAAAAAAATGTATAGTGAATTTGATGGAGATAAACGAATTTTTCTATATTGCAATAAGGGGAAACAGTCTTCGTTAAGCTATACAATTATGCGTCAACTTGGCTTTAATGCTGCGCATTACGATGGGTCCTGGTATGAATGGGGGAACGATGTCGCATTGCCTATTGAGGTAAAAAATAAAGATATGTTTAAATAAAATATTTTATGCCACTTAGTTTAAACAATATTCCAATTAAATATAAACTAATTTTATCTGTTTATATATCTCTGTTTGCTATTATTGTGGCAAGTTTTAGTGTTGTCATAAATCAGGAAATTAATAATCAACACAATGAACTTATCATTGAGGCAAAAATATTCAATAAATTTTTTAGTCAGGATTTTGTATCAATTGTCATGTTTGGTGATATAGATAAAGCTGCTGATGTAACGTCTAGATTACGTGATTTGAATAAAGTGGAAGGGCTGACGATTTATGATACCAATCGACAAGCAATTTTTTATTATCAACACAATAACAATCCAGTTCTTTTGAAACTGCCACAAGAGTGGCAGCCACAGCATAAGCATATAAATGATTCAATATTACTATTTGATCCAATAAACTTTAGAGGTGGAGGTTATGGCTATGTCCTTACTCAATTATCAACAAAAGAAATCAATAATGCCTTAGGTGCAAAAATTAAGCAGGCTGCTGTTATTTTGATATCACTACTGTTCGCATCATTTATTTTTGCCTGGTTGATACAACAATATTTTACCAATCCTATAAAATCACTTGTATTTGCATTGAGAAAATCGGCTAATACATTAGATTATTCTGCGCGCTTATCCGAAACTAGAAAAGATGAAATTGGTGATTTATTTCGTGGGTTTAATAATTTACTGGATAAAATTGAAGAAGAAAAAAAAGCTTTGCATGATCAACAGTTTGCATTTGATCAGCACTGCATTGTAGGGATTACAGATGCGAAAGGTGTTATTACATATGCCAATGAGTTGTTTGTTAAAATTAGTGGTTATACTAGAGATGAACTGATTGGCAGGAATTATCGAATACTTAAATCTTCATATCATAGCGATGATTTTTTTGAAGATATGTACAAAATCATCAATGGTGGTGAGGTTTGGTATGGAAATGTTTGCAATAAGGCAAAAGATGGTCATGAGTATTGGGTAGCTACTACTATTGTCCCATTGATGGGGGAAAACCAAAAACCTTTGAGTTTTATGGCCATGCAGACAGATATAAGCGTACAGATATCTACAGAAGCAAATTTATCACGTGCACAAAAAATGGTGAATATTGGTAGCTGGGAATTAGATTTAATTAGTATGGAGCTAATCTGGTCCAGAGAGCTGTATAATATTTTTGAAATTAATAGTGAAAAACATTCGGCAACTTATGAGATATTTATTGAGTCGATTCATCCAAATGATCGGGATAAGGTAAGAAAAGCGTATTCCGAATCATTAACTAATCAACAGCCATATGATCTGGAGTATACGTTATTGATGAAGGATGGAAGAATTAAAAATCTTAAAGAGCGATGTGAAACGCTCTTTGATCAGCTTGGAAATCCTTTGAGATCGATTGGTGTGGTTCATGATGTTACTAAAAGTAAACATACAGAAGAAGCTTTGCGTCGTTCACAAAAAATGGATGCAGTTGGTCAGTTAACCGGTGGTATTGCACATGACTTTAATAATATTATGGGGATTATATTAGGTAATGTAGAGTTATTAGAGTTGCAGGGAGTTACAGATGAAAGTATTCTAAAACGGTTGAAACCGATTAAAATATCTGCTCAACGTGCAGCAAAATTAACCAAACAATTACTGTCTTTTTCGAGACGCAAAGCTCAACAGCTCATAACAACTAATATTAACAGTCAGCTTGTTAATATGAAAAGCCTGATAGAGCACTCTATTACACCCGAGATAGAAGTTAGCTATCAGTTATCTGAAGATCTATGGCTAGTAAAGATTGATCCCGGTGATTTTCAAGATACGATACTTAATATTGTAATTAATGCACGGGATGCAATGAACCATAGTGGACAGTTAAGCATTGAAACGAGTAATCGTTATTTGGATGGAATGTATTGTACGCAAAATCCCGATGTGAAAAAGGGCGACTACGTAGAAATTATTATTAGTGATAATGGCATAGGTATTTCAGCTGAGCATCTATCGCGGATATATGAACCTTTCTACACTACTAAAGTAGAAGGTAGTGGTACTGGCTTAGGGTTGTCAATGGTGTTCGGGTTCATTGAAAGGTCAAAAGGTTACATTAAGGTCAATTCAGAAGTTGATATAGGAACAACATTTAAAATTTATTTGCCTAGAGACGAAGACCAAAAAATAATAGAAAAAAACGCTGGAATAGCGAATGATGAAATGTTACCAAAGGGAGTTGAAACTATTCTTGTGGTTGATGATGAAGAAGAATTGTGTGAATTAGCGAAAGATAGCTTGCAATTATTAGGCTATAAAGTGTTGACTGCTTTTGACGGCAAACAGGCTTTAAAAATACTGGAAAGTAATTCAGATATAGATTTAGTATTTACTGATGTAGTGATGCCTGGTGGTTTAAATGGATATGAGTTAGCGAATATCGTTGAAAATAAATACTCACAGATAAAAATATTACTGACATCTGGATATACCAAGAAAGCGGTTGTAAATAATGGAAAAGATAAGTTTAATGCTGCTAGATTTGAAAATAATATATTAAGCAAACCGTATACACGCCAGAATTTGACTAATAAAATTCGGCAAACGTTGGACTATTCGTAAATGACAGATGCAAAGATATTTATTATTGATGATGATATTGACATGGTTGAGCTTCTGGTTGAAGTGGTTGATGTCACGTGTTTAGATGTTTTGGGATTTACTCAAGCGAGTGTGTTTTTTGAGCAGGTCGTTTCCTTTGTTGACGGTTCAATATTGATTCTTGATTTAAATATGCCTGAAATGGACGGCATAGAAGTCATGCGGCGTTTAGCTGTTATGGATAATCCACCGGCGCTTATTTTAGTTAGTGGCCATGATGCGGGAGTGCTTCACTCGGCTGAAAAATTATGCGAAGCACATCAGCTTGAACTAATTGCATCACTGGGTAAGCCGTTGTCTCTTGATAAACTGCTTGATTATTTAAATCAGCACATAAATCGAAGTTCTGGAAATAAAGATAATGAAATAAATTCGAGTGATATTGCAATTGTCCCTGCTGAAATAGAGGCTGCAATAAAAAATAACGAATTCTTATTGCATTATCAACCGCAGGTGGCCGTGGCAACGGGGATGCTGACAGGGGTTGAAGCGCTGGTTCGATGGCAGCATCCTCAGCACGGTTTAATTTATCCGAATTATTTTATTGAGATAGCGGAAAAAAATAACTTAATTGGTTTGTTAACCCAGTGGGTTATTGAAGATGTGGTTAATCAGGAAAAACAATGGCAGGAAAAGGGCTTAATGATTACCGTTTCGGTAAATATTTCAGCTGAAAATATTACCAGTTTAGCCTTGCCTGAGCAGTTGAGTGAACTGCTTGAAGATAATCAGCTTGATCCTACACGGCTAATTTTAGAAATAACAGAAAGTGCACTAATGGGGGAATTAGTTACCTCGTTAGATATACTCACCCGGCTGCGTTTAAAGGGGTTGCATTTATCTATAGATGACTTTGGCACGGGTTTCTCATCGTTATCACAATTACATCGCGTACCTTTTACGGAATTAAAAATTGATCAGAGTTTTATTAGTAATTTAAATTCGGATGATATGGCGCGAGCGATTGTAAAAACGTGTATTATGCTGGGCCATGAGCTGAGTATGAAAGTGGTTGCTGAAGGAGTGGAAGACGAGAAAACACTTGAGCAATTACGTGATATGGGTTGTGATGTGGCGCAGGGTTATTTCATTAGTCGCCCACTTAGTCCGGATGATTTGGTTTTGTGGCTGAAGGCTAGAAGTTAAAAGATAGAAACGAGTTGAAATTGATAAACTTTAACCGAGTCAGAGAGTTTAGTCTTGGTTTAAAAGCGCCACTAATAATCTGTAGTAGCTTAAACCTAATCGGATATATCCCAAAATAGCTTTAGAGTTGATCTGAAATATTGACTGTAGATAAGGGGCTCAAAACACCCTGAAGCGGACGTTTGGTTAACTGCTTTGCTTGTTGGCAAGTTGCCCTGTTAAGGAACATGACCATCAGGGACAGTCCGCTGCTTTTTAGCGCCCTGTCCCATGTGGTAATTCC